>RCNC010001137.1_pt1 | contig 17755 bp, 16 predicted proteins | sample 2041301 | NCBI WGS metagenome assembly RCNC01 (sample SAMN09708231, study PRJNA481090) | Marine sediment metagenome, whole genome shotgun sequencing project. | biome: marine sediment; feature: ocean; material: sediment; isolation source: Sewage treatment plant 13A marine sediment (STP13A) ... | reverse complement strand
CACTGGGAGGCGTACGAGACGTACCTGAAATCGAATATCAATTGGACTTTCGTCGCGCCCCCGATGGGAATTCTGGGCTTTCGCGAAGGGCCTGACGTTCGTACGGGCAAATACCGTACATCCACAACAGAGCGCGTAGTCATGGCCGATGGCAAGAACGAAGTTTCCATGTCCGATCTCGCGGTTGCGGTCGTCGATTTCGCTGAGGAATCCGAATTCAATAGGGTGAAAGTTGCTGTAGGATACTAAAGATAACGTTCACGTAATTACCTAAGCAAATTATTCAAAAACCATCGGAATTCACTATGTTGAACGGCTACGAAATGAACCGAAGAAAATTCCTTGTACAAAGTGCAGCGCTTGCTGCTGCGACTTCGCTGCCGCTGGTGGGCATGGCACAAGAGAAGATGCGTACTCGACTGATTCCGGGCACAGACGAAGCACTTCCCGTTGTTGGGCTGGGGTCACCCGAGCCGTTCAGACGGCTGACTGACGCAGGAAAGGAACTGCCGATCTCTCTCGTTCAGACGATGATGGACATGGGTGGCAAGGTCATGGATACGCCGCCATTTATCCGGCCCGACATCCCGGTGATCGGTGAAATTATTCAGGAAATGGGCGTTGCAGACGACTTGTTCCTGACCACCAAGATCACGGTAAGCGGCAAGGAAGAGGGTATTGCGCACATCGAGAGACTGATGGCGGCGCTGAACAAGAAGCCGATGGACCTTCTCATGGTCCACAACATGCGCGACCTGGATACGCATTGGGCGACGCTCAAGGATATGAAAGAAGCAGGCCGGACTCGTTACATTGGTGTGAGTCTTACCAGAAATGACGACTATGTAGCGTTGAACAAATTCATGCAGGCCGAAAAGCCGGACTTCATCATGACGGGATACTCGATATTTAACCCGATGGCCGAAGAATCTGCCTTGCCATTAGCGGCAGACCTTGGAGTTGCTGTTTTAGTCGCCGAGGCATTTAAAGCGGAGGATGACGGCAACTTTTTTGCCAAAGTTTCGGGTAAGGAACTACCGGACTGGACCGCGGAGTTTGACTGCGAGTCGTGGGCGCAGTTTGCGCTGAAGTATGTCATTTCGAATCCCGCCGTACACTGCGTGGCGACCGAGACCAGCAAGGTCAAACATGTCATCGATAATATGGGCGCAGGCTACGGACGGCTTCCGGATGCGGCGGCTCGAAAACGCATGCGAGAATTTGTACTCACGTTGTAGAAAGCGCGCCTCAGTTATCTGCGGCGCGAAAAACAATCTCACCACCAACCATCGTTAATACTGGCTGGATTTCCCGCACCTCGTCCATGGGCACCGTCAGGTAGTCGCGGTCGAGCACCACCAGATCTGCGTACTTGCCGGCTTCCAGAGTGCCGATGTCATCCTCCATGAACAGGATGTAGGCATTCGAGCGGGTGTGTGCGATTAGGGCCTCTTCGCGCGTGATGACCTCGTCTGGCTTGAGTTTCATAATATCCGGAAACACTTTGCCCGCGGTATATTCCCAGATTACGTGGAACGGATTGTAGGTCGCGACGATGGTGCCGTCCGAGCCCATGCCCCAGAGAATTCCGCTGTCCTGAATCATGCGTACCGGTGGCGAGGCTATGCCTTCCATTTTCACTTTAACCGTATGGTTCGCGAGCGTGATATTCCATCCGAGTTCTTTTGCTCGTAATACCGTCGGTCTTTTTATCTTGTCGACATGGCCCAGCGTCCAGCGCAGATCCTTGGTCGGATATTCCTCGCCGATTCTCTCGCCAATCGACAGCATGCGGTCGGCCGTAGAATCCTGCATGGCGTGCTCGTTGATGTACCAGCCGTTCTTGGCAGCAGAACGAGCAATCTTCTCCCATTCATCGTAATACTCATCTGCAAGTGGCACGTCCGAACCCGACGAGTCATGCAGCAAGCCATAGACGTGCTCGCCGATGCCAAACATGCCAAATCTATCGTCGCGCTGGAACGGCGCTTCGCGATCCAGCATCTCGGCAGCGGCCGTCGCCGTACGCGGCGTGTCGGCCCAGTAGCGGGCAGCATAGAACACGCGCACCGTAAGTCGGTCCGCTTCATATAGTGCTTCTACCGGCGCATAGGAACCGTCGAGATAGCCCACGTCATACGCTGTCGTCACGCCCATGCTGTTTAGATAGCCATTGAATGCCTGCACCTCTTCTTTGCGGCCTTCCAGGGTGTCTGCGAACGGAAAGTACTCAAGTGCGGCGTACATGACGAAGCGGCCGGACCTGTTGTCGATGCGAATAACACCATCTTCGTCAAACCACTCTGGATTCGTGGCTGACAGCTTGTCCGACGCGAGGCGATTCATATAAAACGCGCTGTACGTGCGTTGCATGAACACCGGATTATTGGGAGATGCCTTGTCCAACTCCGCCGTTGTGAACCCACCGGGCTGGTCGGCAAATTGTTGTTCGTGCCAACCGCCGATTATGAATATCCACTTGCCCGGTCCGAGCTCTTTACCTTTCGCCGTAATCCGGTCAAGAACCTCTTGCCGCGACGTAACCCCGTGAATTCGCACCTCATACTTTGCGAAGTTCGTACCACGCAAATAGTGAAGGTGATTGTCGATGAATCCCGGAATGACCGTACGTCCTTCGAGGTTCGTTTGTTCAGTATCCGGGCCTGCCAGTGCTCTAATCTCATCGACGTCTCCTACCGCTAGAATCCTGTCACCATCGATCGCGATCGCAGCGGCGGTCGAAAAATCTTCGTCAACCGTCAGGATCTGGCCGTTGTATAGAATCCGATCAGGCGTTTGTGCAGCGCCAAGTGCTGGAAGAAGCAGAAGCAATGCAAGGATGCTGTGAATCGCTGAAAAAGAATGTCTAAAGTTCATCTGTCTATCTCCAGTTTGTTTTCCATTCATCTGTCATTTCTTTAACTAAATCAGGATGTTGTGACGCAATGTTAAGGTGTTCTCCCGGGTCGGTGGCGAGGTCGTAGAGTTGCCAGTTTGTTGTCCCCTGTTGTCCGGGAGGAGGGGTATTAATCAGCTTATAGTTGCCGCGAATCAGAGAGCCGCCGTCGCCTTCAGTCCACCCAACTGAATAGTTCTCACCGTGCACGGCGTCAACCTGTCCTGTCAGGTGAGGCCACATAGAGGTTCCCAGGATAGCGTTGATCTCCCGACCATTGAACGAGCCCGCACCTGGGTGTTCCGTGCCAGCAATCTCCATAAATGTCGGCAGAAAATCCATCATGGTCATGTAGGAATGCGTGACTCCGCCGGCACTCACGGCAGCAGGATAATTAACAAATCCGGCAGCGCGAATCCCACCTTCGGTGAGAGATCCTTTCATGTATCTGAACGGCGCAGTCGCTGCTGCACCAAACCCTCGGCCGTGATCAACAAATGAATTAATGCGGCCGAAGTTTTGCAGACTATTGTCCGTGTGCTCAGGCAGTTGTGGTCCTCTGCCTTTAGGGGTTCGGCCGGTGTCCACGCCAAATTCGGCGTGCGAAGCGCCGTGATCTGAAGTAAACACAATGACCGTGTTTTCAAGCTGGCCGCTTTGCTCAAGGTAGCTGATGACGCGACCAATGCTCATGTCCAGATGTTCGATCATGCCAGCGTAAATTTCCTGCGCCCTGGAGTATTTGCGTTGCTCTTGCGCACTCAAGTCAGCCCAGGACTCAACTTGAGAGTCAAAATCGTCGAGACTGGAGTTGGCGGGAACTACGCCTAGCTCAAGCGCGCGGTTAAATCGTTGTACGCGCAACTCGTCATAGCCCATTTCGTACTTCCCAGCGTACTTATCGAGCCAGTCATCAGGAAGTTGCAGCGGCCAGTGCGGTGCGGTGTAGGGCATGTAAGCGAACCAGGGTTTGCCTTCCTCAGCCTTGCCGAGATACTCAAGCATCTTATTGGTGTAGTGATCGGTAGCGTAAAAATCTCCACTGAGATCCTCAAACGCAACGTGCACTCCATCGTCTTCAAAGCCAAGCTCGCCCGGGATCAGAAAAAATTCTCGGAAGAAACTTGAACTGCCGTTGAGTTGAACAAAAGAGCGATCGAAGCCGCGCGTCGCCGGCGTATAGCCGTCATCCCGACCGAGGTCCCACTTGCCGGTCATGTACGTGGCGTAGCCCGCCTCTTGCAGCAGTTCCGGAATGATCGCCCAGTCGCGACTTAGTAAATTGTTACGCTGCCCGCCCTCCTGAGCAGGACGAACTTCTATCGGTTTCATGTGGCCCGTACTGGCCATCAGCATCATGCGCGTCTGTTGGCAGGCTGGTCCGGCATGCATGCTGGCGATGCGTAGACCGCCCATGGCCAACTCGTCCAGATTAGGGGTGGAAATCTCGCTGCCGAATGCTCCGATGTCGGTAAAGCCAAGATCGTCCGCAACGATGAACAGGATGTTGGGTCGTGCATCCGCCGTTGAGTTTGATGAGGGTTCTTGAGCCTCCTGCGAACAGCCTGACGCGATAATTATTACGAGCGCGAGTTTTGCAATTCGAGCAAGTCCATCCATATTTTTCAATCCACCATTCATCAACGATTTCCTTTTATCGGACCCTGGCCGAGCTTTCGAGCGACTGAGCTACCATAATTATCGATATTGTTGATGTTTTCCATTAGTTTGTCGAAATAATCTTGAAACTATGTATAGATTTGTCAGTATGGTGTATATCGCGGTTCATATGTACTGCAATACAGTACAATAATTCTCTCCCAACAAATCTCAGTTTCCTCGACGTGGCAGTTGACGGGGACGGAGGAGAAAGGCGGTAGAGATGAATACGATCTTCAGGATTAATAAAATTATGGCCAAACGAGACCGACGATTGTCAGCGACCTTCAGGGTTTATTTGCTCTCCTCCCTGACGTTCTGTATTGCCTGCATATCTGCTGTGAACGCAGAGGCTCGGAACGTCGTATACGTCGACACGGGCGCAAACGGCGGGGACGGAAGCTCCTGGTCAGCGGCCTTCACCGACTTGCAGGCTGCCTTGGTGAGTGCAGCTGCCGAAGACGAAGTGTGGGTAGCGGCCGGTATCTATTACCCGACCTCCGATCAAGATCGTGAAGTGTCCTTTCAAATGGTAGAGGGCGTTGCCATGTACGGGGGGTTTTCCGGGAGTGAGAAATCGCTTGAGCAACGGGATTGGGAGCAAAACCGGACCGTGCTGAGCGGCAATATCGGTGCTCGAGAGGACAAGACGGACAACTCTCTGACCGTTGTAAAAGGTGCGGACAACGCCATCATCGATGGCTTCGTAATCGAAGATGGCTACGCTATGGCGCAAAAAGGTAGCTGGATCCCTGAGCACATAACGCCTGAGGTCGTCTTGAATGAATCAAGCGGTGCCGGTTCCGGTGGCGGGATGTTTAATCACGGTGCAGCGCCCATCGTGCGAAACACAGTGATTCAAAACAATGAAGCCGGGAAGGGTGGTGGTGTCTACAATATGTCGTTGTCGCGACAACGGGCGGCCGGCGTTAACGGGCAGCCAATATTTATCAACGTAACCATTAAGAACAATGTGGCCTTTATTCGCGGCGGCGGAATGTCAAACGATCTGGGCACGCATCCGATCATCATTAATTCGATGTTCATCGGTAATTCGAACATCGCGAAAGGTGGTGCGATGTATAACGACTTCGGTTGTTCGCCGATCATCATCAATACGTCATTTGTCGAGAATACAGCAATGCGCGCCAGCGCAATCGGCAATGATGGCCATTCGAGTCCGATACTGGTCAACGTCGACATTTCCCGAAACATTGCCCTGGATCAAGGCGCTGCTTTGTACCAGGGCTCCTACAATGCCAACCGCAGCGCAGGCGCAAATCACCCAATAGTGATCAACTCGAGAATCACCGGCAATCGATCCGAGACAAACGGTTCCGCAACGATTCTAAATTGGGGTGAGGACTGGATAACGTCGATTGATTCGGAGATTGACGATTGGCCTTTTTCGGCGCCCAAAGATGAGGCCGGCAAATACAAGTCACTTGTCGAACTTGCCACAGTTGTTGAGGATTTGTCAGCCAGCGAGATTTCATCGGAGCAGATCAGCGAACTATTAACTCTTGTGCCGACAGCCGGATTTGGCGCACCTCCCGGTGAGCGCCCGGGTCCATCGGGTAGTGCGGGCAAATTTGGCGTTGACCGGGAGCTGCTGACGGACGTACAGATAGCGGATCAAATCTTTTACGTTGATGCCCGGATCAGTGCCCGGGAAAGTGACGGACGGTCCTGGCAGACGGCATTTGTAACCGTCCAGGAAGCCATTGATGCTGCGCACAAAATGGAAGGTGGCCAAGTCTGGGTTGCATCCGGGACCTACTACCCGACAGAGACAGAAAACAGATCTGCATCGTTTGCTATGAAAGAGGGCGTAGGCATCTATGGCGGGTTCTCGGGTCACGAGCAAGTGCTGGGCGATCGGGACTGGGCTGTCAACGAAACTGTGCTTAGCGGTGACATTGGCGTCCGCGGTGTAAATACGGACAACGTCTATCACGTTGTTCTAGGCAGTATTGACAGTGTGCTGGATGGGTTCGTTGTTCGAGACGGCTACGCGGATGGTGTGATCAAGAACAGCTACGGAGGTGGAATGTTCAACTGGGGCTATCAGGCTTCTGCCATCGTTCGAAACACCGAATTTACCGCCAATTATGCCGCCGATGGTGGCGGTATTTTCAATTTTGGCGATGTGCTCGCCTACTTCGATTCAGTAAACGTTCACGGCAACCGATCTTTGACTGGCGGTGGCATTACCATGCGATTTGGATCATCCATCCGAGTTGATAATAGTCGGATTGCGGACAATTTTGCCGAATATCGTGGTGGAGGTGCTGTCATCAACTACGGGTCGAACGCTGAGTTTAATAATGTGACATTTTCCGGAAATCGTACAAATGGGAACGGCGGTGGCGTTTGGGTCGATGACCAGGCATCTCAGTACGGTGGAACTCGACCTGTGTTCCGCCGCAGCAGATTTGAAAACAACCAGGCAGGTTTTATCGGCGGTGGCATTCACAATTTCAATGCAGCAATGACCGTCATGGAGCGAAATACGTTCGTCGACAATAGCGCCGATATTGGCAGCAATATCGCGAACACGCTTAGTTCACGTGTGACTATGCGAGAAAATACAGTGGACCCAGAGACGGTCTACACGGATGAAGGCTCCAGCATAAACGCACTCAGATGATCAGATATTCCAGTTACCACCAGCGTGTCCGAAAGGACAACATATTGCGCAGGACATTACGCGGCGCCTAGCTTGAGTAAAACGATGACTAAACTAAGACAGTATTTTCTTGCGCTATCCTTGTTATTGAGTCTTGCGGGGATACAGCCTTCAATGGCGCAGATGTATCCGATGGATTCCGATGTCGGTGTTGATGGCGAAGACTTATTCAAGGTCTGCGGTTTTTGCCACGGTACACAAGGTCAGGGTGGTCCCGCATTGGACGCACCGCCGCTTGCCGGAATGGAAGCGTGGTACGTCGAACGACAACTGCACAATTTTCGAAATCGCGTTCGCGGCACTCACTATGACGATGTGCCCGGTGTTCAGATGTCGATTGTCTCTGGCATGGTCCGCAATCAGACGACTATTGAAAATATTGCAGCGCATATAGAAAATATGGAACCCGGTGCGCCACCAGAACTGGCCCGCGGAGGCGAAGTTGCGGGTACGGCTCGCCCTTTCATATGGCGATCACAATACGCTGCTCTTGAGCACCCGGAAGAACCTGATATCGAGAATGGTAAAACCGTCTATGCCGGGGCATGCACAGCTTGTCATGGCGAAACCGGGCAGGGCAATGAAGCTTTGGGTTCTCCCAGGCTCACCGATCTTCCGGATTGGTATATGGAGCGACAGCTACAATATTTTCGTGATGGTCTGCGGGGTGAATACCCGTCGGATACATTTGGTTTGCAGATGGCAGCATTCGCAAAAACTCTGGCGAACAATCAGGCAATCGCCGACGTCGTCGCTTACATAAATTCACTTTGACGGAGGGTCCAATGAAAAGAATTAATTTCACAGCTTTAGTGCTTTTTTCGATTCTCTTCTTCAACGCGGCAAACGCTGATGTCGTAGAAATAAAACTGGTCGATGCACAGGATGAAACCCGGGGCTGGTGCGTAGACCTTTTCGCACATCTCACTCGTGCCATTCCGCTCGGTGGCTTTCAGGGGCATGATTGCTTCTTGTTCTTCGGTAAAGGGCCACAGATCGATCAGGGCTTCGATGAAGAGCTGATTGCCGAAAGCAGATTTCGTTTGCCGTATTGGGATGTCTGCATGACATTGCAGGAGCCCAAACATCATTCGTACATTGCAGCGGAGCCTTGCAGTGATGACCCGGCGCAAAAAATTAGCATGCACGATGACGGACGCATCACACCGGATACGGCGCCGGAGCTTTGTCTGACTATCGGTTCAATCACTATTCCTGGAGGAGGGCGATTGGCTCCTGTGGGAGCACGTCCGCCGGCGGACAATAACGATATCCCTCAGATTCGTCGCATGACGTTTGATAACTGCTCCGACGACCCTGCTGTTGCGGTTCTGCAAACCTGGACCACGCGAAAAGGTGAGTTTGTGCCCGAAGAGCGCAGCATTCCGAGCCGGTTCTTGCTGATCGAGGCCGACTAGGCGAGCTCGCGCTCAAACAAGACCAGCAGCCGACTCCAGGCCCGTTCGGCCTGTGCTTCGTTGTAGACCACAGAGTCTGGCGGACACCAGCCGTGCAGTGTGTCTGCGTAAACTTCGATCTCTGCGCTAACTCCAGCGTCGTCGAAGGCTTCGCGTAGCATCACTTTGGCGTTAGGCTCTTTCTCGTCGTCATTGGCTGCAATGGCGATCAGGAGACCAGCTTTTATTTCCGGGGCCAGCAGGTGAGGGCTGTCGTCGCTGTCCGTCGCCAGACCACCACCATGGAATGATCCGCCCGCACCGATTCGCTCGGGCATCGCAGCGGCCAGCCGCATTGTGTAAGAGCCGGTCATGCAATAGCCGGTGGTCCCGATCTTGCGATTCGTATCTACCGACGCTTTTGCATCAAGATAATCAACGAACGCTCGGCCATCGCTGACACAGGTTTCGGGTGACAATGAACGTGCATGCGGCATCAGTCGTTCGCGCACCGCCGGCGTACTAAATGATTCGCCATCTTCAATGACCGGGCCTTGGGCGGTTCTATAGTAAGGGTTGACGACCAACGTTGAGTAACCGGATTCTGCGAGGCGCTTGCCCATCATGCGAAACGAGGTACGAATACCCATGATATCGGGCCAGACAATTACAGCTGCATGCGCGCCTTCAGCCGGGTGTACGAAATAGCAATCAGCCATACCATCGGGTGTTTCGATCTGGATTTCTTCTTCGACCACGTCCATTGCGTTTGCCACGGTGGGTAGCATCATGCTTAGAGCAAAGGCGATACCGCCCTTGCTAAAATCGCGGCGTGTCACGCCATGCTTGCGAAGAAATTCTTCATTGTCTTTTTCAGTTAGTTCATCACACATAGTCGTGCCCTCATTTCTGATTTTATTATTGTAATCTCGTAAATCTACTCACCACCGAGGAAATCCAGAGCTTCCTGGTTGCCTATGGTTAATAGAAAACCAAGTTCGTCCGCCATCCACCAGGCATCGACCCACTCGTCGCCATCGAATCTTGCAAAGCCCAATTCCCAGTCGTGCAGTTTATTTCCGGAAGCCGGTATTCCATAGAGCGGGCCTGAATTAACGGATGTAAGGCGAAACGACATCATCGCCAGATCGCCCTCAGACATCACAATTCCGATCATGTCCTGTCGCTCACTCATCGACTGACCGTGTGCGCCTTCGACACCCAGCTCTGCACCGCGCTCAACGATGTTCGCGATACCGCCGCGCTGCAGGTTGGAATAGGGTCTGCCGGTAAAAGTATAGTCCACGGGTTTGTTCTTCGCTTTGTATGACAGCAACAGGCGCTTGTGCTGATACTCAGGCGTGTCCGCAGGGTCAGATACCAGGTCCTGCAACGCCTCATCATAGGTGCGCGTGTCGTGATAAATCGGTGGCAGATTGACCTTGCCGTCCTGGCGTACAGGAATACGTGCGCCCAATTGACGCAGCAGACGAGCTTCTTCCGCCATGAACCAGCTTTCAACAATCTTTCCGTTCTCGAGTTTGAAAATAGCTCCGGATACGATTTCGAAACTCTTACCTGTCGCCGGGATGCCGAAAAGATTGCCGCTGTGGGTGCCGGATATTCGCAGCGTAGCCGCGACCATGTCGCCTTCGCCCATGAATCGAGTGATGGTGTTGCTTCGATCTGATATGGCTTCAAGGTCGGGTTGCATTGCAGCGGCCAGTTTCGGGTCGTCAGCGTTGTACTTAAGGTTTTCAAATTCATGACGGAGGAGTTTGTGATTTGCTGCCTCGTTCGCTGCGGCCACCGCAGCGAACTCCGCTGTGCCCATTGCTTGCAGATAGAGTTTTGCAACCGCTTTGTTGCTTTCAACCTGCGCTGATGCGGCAACAGCGGAATTGAAACAAACAAGGGCGAGACTAGTTGCGGCAATCGCGGTTAGAATTTTTCTCATCATCATTTCCAATACGTTTAAGGGATGCAGTCATAAGCTTGCACAAAGGCGCCGGGTTGGTATTCCCACCATTTATTATTCGTAACCGGGTCATCGTCGGACTCCGGATCGAGCAGAGTAGACGTGTAAAGAAGTCGATTATGGTCGTCGCTCAATTCAAAGGTTTCACGCAACAGTACCGCGGAGTTGCTGCCTTCGAATGAGGTCGTCATCAGGAGCCGGCCTTGGTCCATGCGACCGCTTGAATAACCAAGGTTGTCGGTGTTGTTGCCGGTGTCGTTGTGCCCAACTCCCATATGTACTTCGCGTACCGTGTCGAACTCTTCTGAGTGCACAATGACGATGTCGCCGTTATCCATTAACTGAATGGGATAGGGTGATCCCATCGCAACCCAAACGTCCTTAGTCGCACAGTTGCCGGACCCACGCTCCGTTTCGTAGTCGATGCTGAAAGTTTCGGCCGGGAACTGCAGGGCGCGATGGCTGCCTTCGGCGCCAAAAATGGTATTCCATACGGCAAATATTGATGTGGGTCGCTTGGAAAAATCATCTTCAAGCACTCGGCCGTGGACCCGATCCGTATTGCCAATGCGACTGGCTTCAGGCCATCGAGGTTCGGCAGTCCGCAAGAAAATAATTTCATGTCCATCAGGCAGCAGCAGGTGATTCATGAAGAGGCTGTCGTCGCGGCTACGCGACCGGTAGCCAGCAACACGTACTTTGGTGCCAACAGTCAGTACGTCTTTAGTGACATTCATACGGGTCAGAGCGGCGACTGAGTTGCTCTCAGTTGTATAGACTTTTTCGTTGTCTGTACCTGCATCAACAGTGAAGCTGATTCGGACATGGGGGTTGCGCCACACAATCGAACTGATTACGCCTTCGATTTCTATGTCTGAGTTAACGTCGTACAGCGCGGTCCAATTGTGGTGCGCATCGGCATGGCCAGCCATTAACATCATTAGGACTAGTGCCATTAACGTTCTGGTCATGCTCATATATCGTCCTCTTTCTTACATAGCAGCTGCGATCGCCTTGCCAAGACTCTGGGTGTTGCCTTTGCCGCCCATGTCAGGTGTCAGGTCGCCGCCGTCACGGAGTGTATTTTCGATTGCAGTCATGATCGTGTCGTGTGCATCCGCGTGGCCAAGGTGTTGCAACATCATTGCACCCGCCCAGATCATGCCAATTGGATTCGCGATATTCTGTCCGAAGATGTCGGGCGCCGAGCCATGTACCGGTTCAAACATGGAAGGATGTTCCCGGGAAGGATTCAAATTGGCCGACGGCGCGATCGCTATCGTGCCCGTGCAGGCCGGGCCGAGGTCGGAAAGAATGTCACCGAACAAGTTGCTGCCAACTACCACATCAAATCGATCCGGCATGCGCACGAAATTCGCCGTCAAAATATCAATATGATATTGGTCGACTTCAATGTCGGGGTAATGCTTCGCCATTTCCTTAACGCGCGAGTCCCAGTACGGCATTGAATGCACAATGCCGTTTGACTTGGTTGCTGAGGTCAGGTGTTTTGCGTCACGACTTTCAGCAAGCTCAAACGCATATTTCAAAACGCGATCGGTACCGCGTCGCGTAAACACGCTTTGTTGCACGACGATCTCATTCTCTGTGCCTTCGTAATGAATACCGCCGATTTGTGAGTATTCGCCTTCTACATTTTCACGTACGACGTAGAAGTCGATGTCGCCAGGTTCACGACCTGCGAGCGGGCAGGGCACTCCCTCAAAAAGACGCACGGGACGCAAGTTAATGTTCTGGTCGAATTCGCGACGGATCGGGATCAACAATCCCCATAAGGAGATGTGATCCGGAACCGTAGGAAAACCGGCTGCGCCCAGATACACGGCGTCAAAAGAACGCAGTTGCTCAATACCGTCTTCCGGCATCATGCGACCGGTCTTCAGGAACATCTCGCAAGACCAGTCGAACTCCTGCCAGTCGAATGTGATGCCGTGTTTTGCGCCGGCGGCTTCGAGACAACGCATGCCCTCTGGCATGACTTCTTTACCAATGCCGTCGCCGGGGATAACTGCTACTTTGATTGTGCTCATGTTGCTTTTGATTCCATAAACTTTTGATTCAAAAAAAAGGGCCCTCGAGAGGGCCCTGGTACGACCTTTTGATTCGGGCCTGAAGGCCCTCCTACACAATCAGTAATTCATTCCGCAGCCGATGATTCGATCGGTCGGGAATTTCGTAATGACTTCGATGCCGGTGTCGGTGACGACGACTTCATCTTCTAGTCGAACGCCATCAGAACCATCTTCGTTGCCTGCATAGGTTTCCAGAGCGAACACCATGCCCGGTTCAATTTCTATCGGGTGCTCGATGCTGTAAGCGCGAGAGATAATTGGGAATTCCCACAAGCCTACGCCGATACCGTGACCGTACTGCAAGCCAAAGATTTCGTGCTCGTTGAGTGCGCCCATCTGACGGTAATCAGGCCAGCGCGTAACAACGTCAGCGGTCGAACAACCCGGCTTAACCGCGTCGATACCGCCGAGCTGAATCTCAAGACAACGTGCATGTGTGTCGATCTGCTTCTGTGAAGGATCACCAACAGTGAAGCAACGGTAAACACAGGTGTGATAGCCGTTATACAGACACACGATATCCATAAAGATGATATCGCCAGGCTGCAACAGACGATCCGAACTCAGATGCGGATGCGGATTGGTACGATTACCGGAGGTAACCTGGATGTTGTGAATCCACTGCGCACCCAGTCGATGCATTTCGTGTGCGGCGACTGCTTGCAGATCGTTCTCTTTCGCGCCGGGACGAATCTCCATGGCGATGCGATGGAACGCTGCATCCACAATGGCGGCACCATGTTTCAGAAGTGCGATCTCGTCTTCGTTTTTGATCGAGCGTGCGTATTGCATGACGCCCTGACCATCGGCAATCGTGTAACCGTTGGCCTGCATCGCTAACAAAATCTGCGATTCGATGACATCGACACCGATACGGACCTTGCTCTTGTCCAGCTTGAAGTTGCCGAGCACCATATCGAGATCTTTCAAGAATCCCGCTGAGCAACCCCAAGACTCCGGCAACGCACCAAACATGGTGCCATGCGCAGGGAAGGTGTAATCCGCAATCCACGGGCAATTGAGCTTTTCGCTCGCGACTTCCGATCCAAAGCCGAAAATATGCGGCGGACCATTGCGTGGAATGATTGCGTAGCGACCCATGTTGTCGATCTCGGGCGAGCAGACCGCAGTCGATGTTGAATAACGTTTGTTGCCTGTATCAAACAGGAGCAAACAATCGATATCGAACGTGTCCATGTATTGCTTGATGCGGCCGACACGGTACTCGCGCATACGATCAAAATTGATTCGTTGCTCGTAGTCCACCTGCATCATGCCCTGCGTGCCTTTACGAAACGCCACTATCATTCTCCTAGTATTCGGTTGTTTGGATCGGGTCTAAATGTTGTTATTGTTCGCCACGGGCTAATCGTAAGCCCCACGCTGGCGATGATTATATCGTCAATTCATCTGTTTTGGGATAATTTTCGATAATTTAATCTATAATCGCAAAAATCGAGATCGACCCTTACTATATGGACCGAGAGATAAAACCATGCAAAAGATAAAAATTGGCTTGTTAACAGTGGCTCTAGCCGCGTTTCCGGCATTTGCGGCCCTCGAGGCCGGTACCGCAGCCCCTGAATTTGACGCTCGCGCGTCTTTGGCAGGTGAGGAATTCGACTATTCCCTGAGCAGCGCGCTTGAGCGTGGTCCGGTGGTTGTCTATTTCTACCCATCGGCTTACACGAAAGGCTGCAATATTCAGGCGCATGAGTTTGCTGTGAATATGGAGAAATTCAAATCTGCCGGTGCCAGCGTCATTGGCGTTTCTCTCGATAGCATCGAGCGACTCAATGATTTTTCCGCTGATCCCGAATATTGCGCAGGTGAGCTGGCCGTCGCATCGGACGAAAGTGGCGATATCGCAAAATCATTCGACATCAATGTGCGGGATCCGCGTGACGGCATGAAGGATACTCGCGGCGTCGCAATTGATCATGGCACGGCGGAGCGCACGACTTTTATTGTGAGCGTAGAGGGCGAAATCTCGGCAGTGATCGGCGGTGTCTCTCCGATGGAGAATGTCCAGAAATCGCTGCAAGCCGTACAAAATCTAAACTGAGCCTCGAATGTCGCGACATCTCGCTATTGGCGATATCCACGGCTGTAATACGGCGCTGGAATCGCTGATTGATTTTGTCGGGCTACGTTCCGACGACAGCATTGTTTTCCTGGGTGACTACGTTGATCGGGGTCCGGGCACTGCCGCGGTCCTCGACTTTGTTATTGATCTCGCCAAGACGCACAACGTAATACCGCTGCGTGGCAATCATGAGCTCATGATGCTGGATTCACGCGAGAAGAAAAGTTGGCTGCATTCCTGGCTGCAGTATGGCGGCGCCGAAACACTTGCTTCGTACTCCGATGCGGTAAATCCCGAGGAGCCGTTCGCAGTTGTTCCGCAAGCGCACATGGATTTTCTGGAAAACGGATTGCTCCCGCATTACGAATGCGACACACACTTTTTCGTACACGCAAATGCCGATGCGGATAAATCTTTGGACGAGCAACCGGACTCGTCGCTTTATTGGCGGCGATTCAGGGATCCGGAAAGGCACTGCTCCGATAAGATCATGGTGTGCGGCCACACAATTCAGGAATCCGGAGAGCCAGCCAATAATGGTCACGCGATTTGTATCGACACCTGGGCCTACGGTGACGGTTGGCTAAGCTGCCTGGACGTGGAGTCGGGAACGGTTTGGCAGGCGAATGAAGCAGGGGAGACGCGCATGCTCTCTCTGAGTAAAATCGGCTCCGATTAAAACTGATCTACAAAACTAGTCGCAAGCTTCACTTCACGACTATTGTGGCTTTCCTGCCAAAGGATCTTGCCCGCGCCTTGTTGCGCCTTGTTTACCTCAATAGCGAGCAAACTGCCGTTCGAAATCAACACGTCTTCGCCGGTTAACCACAGGACCAATATGCTGGTGCAGGACTGGTGACTGCTAACGAGGATGTCGCCGTTATCGAAATCGATCTCGCCGAGAAACGTGGTGATTTCATTGAGGCGAGAACCTGTCGTCAACAACGGTGACTCGACGACCGGCGCTTGCAGGCCGAGAAGCTTTGCCGCTATCTCAAGCGTTTGTTTTACGCGCTGCATCGGGCTGGAGAATATCTGCGTAACGCCAAGCAGGTCGTCGCGACGCAGATTCACCACATCTTCGACTTCCTTGACACCCTGAGCGCTCAATTCACGCAGGGCATCCGCCTCTGATTCGGCGGTTGCCCCGTGTCTAAGGATAAAGAGTGTCACTTAGACTTTTTCTGGTTTGCCACTTGCTGCAGAATTTACGACGGCTTCTGTAACGGCTACGCCGTGCACGATTTCTGCTGGAGAAATTGCAAACTGCTCGCCAGATGCTGCTGCTTGGGCGAAGTTGTCCAATGCCGCACGTGCTACATCGAATTTAGCGGCCTGCCAAGTCTCTGCGGGACCTTTGACGGGCTTGAAGGTGCAATTATTGAATAACTGAAAACGTCGTTCTTCAGACGGTGCGCCCTTTACGTGAGTCATGCCTTCAAGTTTTACGAAGCCCTTCGAGCCGTATATCTGGAAGTTAAAGCCGCCGCCTGTCGCGGTCATCGTCGCCAGGTAGCCGGACATACCCTCTTTCATGCGAAACAAAATGGAGGTTGTGTCGTCCGAATCGACTTTGACCACGCGCTGGAAACTTTGTGCATAGACTTCGTCGATCTCGCCGCAGAGATCGATGAAACCGTCGATAGCATGTACACCCATCGGGGTGAGGCCACCACACGGTGTCTCGTCTTTGCTGGCACGCCAAGCACCAGGTTCCAAGTACAAGCCATTCGGAAACGTCATGGTGGCTTCGCAATGCAGGATCGTTCCGAGGTCGCCGGATCTGATCATCTCACGCAGCTTGACGATTTCAGGATGAAAGCGACGGTTGTAACCGACCGCCAAAGTCACGCCAGCTTTTTCACAGGCTTCAGCTGCCGCTCGGGCATCGGCTTCAGTCAATGCAAATGGTTTTTCACAGAAAACGTGTTTGCCGTTTTGTGCAGCAGCAATGGTTTGTGCGGCGTGTTGGGAATTTGGTGTAACCAGGACAACCGCGTCGATAGCGGGATCGGCAATGATGTCCTCGAAAGAGGCGCGCAGCTCCATGTTGTGCTCTTCGCAAAAGGCTTTTGCCTCATCGGAAAGAGAGCGGGTTGTTGCGGCAACAAATTTGATATCGTCGCTGACACCGGAAACTGCTTCTACGAGTGTTTGGCCCCACCATCCGAGGCCGATAATTGCTGCATTTATCATTGCTGGTTCTCACCTAAATATGGGTTGTCTTAGGAAAATTCGCGGTTGCGACAGTATATCGTTAAAATCAAATAATCGGACATTTAATCGATATAAAAATGGACAATAGTTAGATGCCTAAATTGATCGATCCAACGACAGCTGCCTGGATGCTGCTAATAGCCCGCAGTCTGATCGCTTTTGTATTCCTCGTTAGCGGTATTCACAAGGCAATTTGGTATCAAAAAGCCGTGGAAGAATTCAAGTCCGATGGCGTACCGCTTATCCCGATTTCCTTGCCCGGCACCATATTGTTGCATCTCGGCGGCGCGATTTGCCTGATTTTGGGTGTGTTTACAGAACTGGCAGCACTGGCTCTGGCTATGCATACCGCGGCGGCGACCTACATAGTGCATGGTTTTTGGCGCCTGGAAGGCTTTGATCGACTAATTCGGAGCCGCGTCTTTTCCGCTAATCTCGGCGTGATTGGCGGACTCTTGTATATAGCAGCACTGGGTCCGGGTCCTATCGCCCTGGGCTGACTTGCGCTGAGCAGGAAGCACTACCATAAAATCGATAAATACCGTAATATTGGCCAACTATCGATAAATTACTAAAGAGATAATTCATTGAATGACACAACCGGGCTGCTTAACGCGGCCGTTCAGAATGCCACTGCGCCGGACAAAGAAACGCGCCTGGAGCTTTACCGATCCATGCAGGCCTGCCGCATGATGGAACAACGCGCCTACGATCTGTTTATGCAGAATCTGGTTAAAGGC
>RCNC010001136.1_pt1 | contig 17757 bp, 10 predicted proteins | sample 2041301 | NCBI WGS metagenome assembly RCNC01 (sample SAMN09708231, study PRJNA481090) | Marine sediment metagenome, whole genome shotgun sequencing project. | biome: marine sediment; feature: ocean; material: sediment; isolation source: Sewage treatment plant 13A marine sediment (STP13A) ... | reverse complement strand
CAGTTAAGTATTATTAACGAAATAGATGAACGGAGGGTATCTCCAAACATTCAGAAAGGTAGTGTAGTTTATTTGCACCCTGAATACAGTCCTGAAAAAGAAAATTTGACCGAATCAGAAATACCTGGGAATATTGAAGATATTGCAGATGAAATACTTGGCTCCCAGGCCAATATTGAAGTTGAAAATGCTCAAAGTTTTTGGGATCAACCCTACTATATCAGGCTTTTTTTTAACAATATTGGATCGTGGCGAGAAGGTTTTTTGGGCAACCGGAAGTTTGATGATCAGGTTACATTTACCTTTCTTATGCCTGTTTTTGTATTAGGCAGCTGGGATATTGTACCACCGAGTGAAATTATTCCGGAATGGGATCCTCCAGAACCTTACTTCAAGGAATTTAGGATTAAAAATTTGCTTCCTAAATGGGGAATGGGACCTTTTGGGAGAATACTTTCCATTTTTGGCTTAATTGTTATATTAGGAATTCTTCTTCCAATAATTTTTCCAGCTTTTTCTTCAGTCCTAAAAATATTTCGCCGCAGTTAAATTTCATTCCATTATCCAGGCTAAGATTCTTCTCTTCCTGAATTGGAATACATACGTCATTCTGAAAGGTCTAATTGCAGGAGTTTTTTCTTCATCTCTCCCCATATTTAAAGATCCTCAGTCTTTCATTTGTTAAGTTTATTTCCGGAATTTCAGGCTAGTATTTTATGAGAAATTTCACTTTTTAATACTTGATTCATATCCAAATTTCATAGACTAAAATATGTTGTACTAAGTTTCATATAGTCAATTTATTAAGCAGATTTGTCCCCGAAAAATCTTACTTTTTTAACTTTTTGAGGCTTTTTCCGTAAGAAGATATAATACTGGATAGAACTACAATTGCAATATAGCTTTAGGTAATTCTGGTATTTCATTGTAAAGGTTTTAAGAGCGATAAGAATTATTAAAGATATTTTCTAATAGATATGCAATCAAGATTAAGAATCTTATTATTAACTGGCTTTGTCCTGATACTTTCAGGAAACTTTATTTCAGCTTTCAGTAAAACCACCAATACTTCGATACAATCAGGTAATTGGAATTTAGAAACTACAAGGGATTTGGACTTGGCCCCTGGTTCTACGGACCATGCTATCATTATAAATGGTGCAGGAGGAACACTTACCAAAAATCTTACATTTGATGCAGTTGGTATTCTAATTCCTGACAACCAGATAATGAATATTACTGAACCATTGGCTCTTACAGGAAGTATTATTTCTCAAACAAATATCGCTTGCTTTGGCGATGCAAGTGGATCCGTAACAGTCGCTGGAACAGATGGAGCAGCCCCATATGACTATTCTATTGATGGTGGTGTAACCTATCAGGGATCAGGAACTTTTGCAGGATTATCAGCCAACAATTATACTATTAGAGTGCGCGATGCCATGCTTTTTACCTTCGATATGGGAGTAACGATTACTCAACCTGCTACTTCCCTTTCTGGAGGAATAGTTACGAAAACCAATGTAGTATGTTTTGGAGGGTCAACAGGTTCTGTTACTGTGATGGGAACTAATGGGACTTCACCTTATAATTACAGTATCGATGGTGGATCAACTTATCAAGCGATAGGTACATTTGGTTCTTTATTCGCAAATAATTATACTGTAACCATTCGTGATGCTAACCTATGTACCTATAATATTGGAGTTAATATTAGTCAACCAGGCTCACCTCTTTCAGGAAGTATTGGTTCACAAGCAAATGTAAGTTGTTTTGGCGATGCTTCTGGCAGTTTAACCATTGCAGGGTCTGGAGGAACTCCCGGATACCTCTATAGTATTAATGGAGGAACCACATATCAGGCATCTGGCACTTTTAGCTCTCTTTCTGCCAATAACTATACTGTTACAGTTCAGGATGCAAACCTTTGTACTTTTAATGTAGCAGTAACTATTACTCAACCAGCTATTGCATTGTCAGGCAGTATTTCTGATCAGACCAATGTTGCCTGTTTAGGTGGAGCAAATGGAAGTGTTACTATAGCAGGCTCAGGCGGTACATCGCCTTACCAATACAGTATTAATGGAGGCGCTACTTATCAAATATCAGGAACCTTCAGTGGCTTGGCTGCCAATAATTATATTGTACGAATTCGTGATAATAATGCATGTACATATGATGTAGCAGTTACTATTATTCAACCTTCAACAATGCTTACAGGAAATATCGATGCACAAACTGATGTTGCTTGCTTTGGAGATGCTAGTGGGTCTGTTATTGTATCAGGATCAGGTGGGACATCACCTTATACTTACAGCCTTAATGGAGCTCCGTATCAAGCTTCCGGAAACTATTCCGACTTATCAGCCCAAGCTTATTTGGTCATTGTTCAGGATATAAATGGATGTATCGATAATGTTAATGTAACAATTACCCAACCGGCAGCGCCTCTTATAGGAAGTATTAGTTCTCAAACCAACGTGGCCTGTTTTGGAGATGCTTCAGGCTCAGTCACAGTAGAGGGAGTTGATGGAACTGGACCATATGAATACTCGATAGATGGAGGCACCACTTACCAGGTATCAGGTACCTTTGCGGGACTAGATGCAAATAGTTATACAATAACAATAAGGGATGCATCCCTTTGTACTTTCGATGTAGCAGTAACAATTACCCAACCAGCAGAAGCGCTTAGTGGAAGTATTGCATCACAGACCGATGTAGGATGCTTCGGAGATGCAAGCGGATCCGTAACAGTTGCCAGAACGGGTGGAACAGCCCCATATCAATACTCAATAGATGGGGGAACGACATACCAGGGATCAGGCAGCTTTGCAAGCCTGGCCGCCAATAACTATACTGTTAGGATAAGAGATGCAAATACATGTATCTTTGATGTACCTGTATCGATTACCCAGGCAGCAGGGGCGCTTAGTGGAAGTATTGCATCGCAGACCGATGTTGGATGCTTCGGGAATTCAATCGGATCCGTAACAGTCGCCGGAGTGGATGGAACAGCCCCATACCAATACTCAATAGATGGTGGATCCTACCAGCTTTCAGGAATATTTAGTGATTTAAGTGCTAATAATTATACTGTTACAATACGTGATGCGAATTCTTGTACTTATGATGTTAATGTAACAATTTCCCAACCAGCTTCTGCTGTATCAGGATTAATCACTTCCCAAACCAACGTTGCCTGTTTCGGAGATGCTTCAGGTTCAGTAAGCATTTCTGGTGCGGGGGGTGTACCTGGCTATCAATATAGTCTTAATGGAGGATCTTATCAGGCTTCTGAAACTTTTAGTGGCCTTACAGCAAATAACTACATAGTAACTATTCAAGATAATAATAGTTGTACCTTTGATGCAGCGGTAATGATCACCCAACCGGCAGCAGCACTAAGCGGAAGTATTACTGCTAAGACTGATGTAGCCTGTTTCGGAGATGCAAGCGGATCCGTAGCAGTTTCTGGAGCAGACGGAACAGCCCCGTACCAATACTCAATAGATGGGGGAACGACATACCAGGGATCAGGCACTTTTGCAGGCCTGGCCGCCACCAACTATACAGTCAGGGTAAGTGATGCTAATTCATGTATTTATGATGTAGCGGTATCGATCACCCAACCGGCAGCAGCTCTAAGCGGAAGTATTACTGCTCAGACCGATATAGCCTGTTTCGGAGATGCAAGCGGATCCGTAACAGTCACGGGAGTTGATGGAACAGCCCCATACCAATACTCAATAGATGGGGGAACGACATACCAGGGATCAGGCAGTTTTATAGGCCTGGCCGCCACCAACTATACAGTCAGTGTAAGAGATGCTAATTCATGTATCTATGACGTAGCGGTATCGATCACCCAACCGGCAGCAGCTCTAAGCGGAAGTATTACTGCTCAGACCAATGTAGCCTGTTTCGGAGATGCAAGCGGATCCGTAACAGTCACTGGAGCAGATGGAACAGTCCCATACCAATACTCAATAGATGGGGGAATGACATACCAGGTGTCAGGCACTTTTGCAGGCCTGGCCCCCAACAACTATACAGTCAGGGTAAGTGATGCTAATTCATGTATTTATGACGTAGCGGTATCGATCACCCAACCGGCAGCAGCTTTAAGCGGAAGTATTACTGCTCAGACCGATGTAGCCTGTTTTGGAGATGTAAGCGGATCCGTAACTGTCACTGGGGCAGATGGAACAGAACCATATGAATACTCGATAGATGGTGGCACAACTTACCAGGTGTCAGGCAGCTTTGCAGGTCTAGAAGCGAATAACTATACGATCACAGTCCGTGATGCTTCACTCTGTGCCTTTGATATAGCTATAAGCATAATACAGCCATCCGCTGCAATATTCATATCAGGAAGTATTACAGACATAAGCTGTAATGGATTGAATGATGGGACCTTAACAATAGTTGCTTCAGGTGGAACAATCCCTTATGAATACTCAATAGATGGAGGTGTCAACTATCTCAATAATGGAGGCAGCTTCACAGGATTGTCTGCGGGTGAATATGATGTTATGGTTAGAGACGTTAATGGATGTACAGCTTTAGGTTCTACCGTATCAATAATTGATCCAGTAGCAATTTCTATTGACTCAGAAATACCGACAGATATAACCTGTAATGGAACAAATGATGGAACCATTACAATTGTTGCATTAGGAGGAACAACCCCATATGAATACTCAATAGATGGAGGTGTCAACTATCTCAATAATGAAGGAAACTTCACAGGATTGTCTGCGGGTGACTATGATGTTATGGTTAGAGATGTCAATGGATGTACTGCTATAGGTTCTACCGTATCAATACTTGATCCAGTAGCAATTTCTATTGACTCAGAAACACCGACAGATATAAGCTGTAATGGAGCAAATGATGGAACCATAGCAATTGTTGCATCAGGAGGAGTTTTACCATATGAATACTCGATTGATGGTGGTACTAATTATCTCTCCAATGGAGGAACATTCAGTGGACTTTCTGCAGGTGATTTTGAAGTTATAGTTCGAGATGCAAGGGGATGCACTTTCTTTGGTTCAACCCTTACAATAACTGAACCTACACTCATTACTCTATCTGCATCAATTACCAATGTTAGCTTCAATGTTGGAAATGATGGAGCAATTGATCTTACTGTAAGCGGTGGAGTAGGCCCCTACACCTATGTCTGGAGTTCTTTAGACGGAAGTGGTCTTGTACCTGGTGATGAAGATCAAAGTGGATTAACAGCAGGTACATACGATGTAATTGTTACTGATGCCATTGGTTGCGATGCAAATGGAAGTTATTTAATTACTGAGCTTTTAGATGTAACAGTTACAGGCGTAACAACTGATCTAACATGCAATGCCTCAGGTGATGGTACGATTGTTTTAACAGTGGAAGGAGGAACAAGTCCATATACCTACAATTGGAGCACATCAAATGGAAACGGAATTGTCCAGGGACAAAAAGATCAGAGTACTTTGAGTGCAGGCGATTATAATGTAATTGTAACAGATGTTAACATGGTTACAGGTACAGTAGGCTTTACTCTGAATGAACCTGCAGCAATTGTGATAAATGTTACTGTATCTGATGTAAGTTGCTATGGTGATAACGATGGAGAAGCCAACGTGTCAGCATCAGGTGGAGCCGGAACATTCACTTATGAGTGGTCGAATGGCCAGAATGGGTCTAACGTTTCAAATCTTCCAGTCGGTAATTATACAGTTACTGCCACTGATAGTGATGGTTGTAGCAATGTGGAACCATTTGAAGTTAGGCAACCAGAGGAACTAAGACTCAGTCCGGTAGTAACACCAGCAAGTTGTCCAGGAGATGCTGATGGAACGATATCATTAAATATTTCTGGAGGAACAGAGCCATTCAGTATAACATGGAATGATCTTTCGTCTTCTGAAGATAGAACTGGCTTAGAAGGAGGAACATATCATGTTGAAGTAGTAGACAATAATATGTGTATAGTTGAAGATGATATTGATATACCTTATGATGGTGGTTGTCTTGAAATACCAAAAGTGTTTACTCCAAATGGAGATGGAGCAAATGATACATGGCGGATACGTGGTATTGAATTGTATCCGAATGCAAGAATGCAAATCTTTACAAGGTGGGGTAAATTGGTATACAGCTCCTCTGATGGGTACAATTCTCCATGGGATGGTACCGATGGTGGAAAAGCGCTTCCGATGGATTCGTACCAGTTTATATTAAATCTAGGAGATGGAAGCGATCCGATCACTGGAAATGTAACTATAGTTCTATAATTATTTAATACTTTAGTTGAATGAGGAATTATATAAAAAAGGGATTTTTAGTTCTAGGCCTAAATTTATTGCTTGGAATGACCTTTGGGCAGCAACTACCGGTTTACAGCCAGTATATGATGAATATGTTTCTTATAAATCCGGCTGTTGCTGGTGCAGATGGATATACCTCTATAAATATTACGGCACGTGAGCAGTGGATGGGCTTACAAGAGGCACCCAGCACACAGGCAGTTAGCTTTCAGACCAGACTTCTGAAAAATAGTTATATATCCGAATCAACGTCTGTTAAGAAAAATACAGAAAAGCCATCAAGAAATGGCAGAGTAGGCCTGGGTGGACATTTTTTTACTGATAGAAATGGTATGCTTCGTAGAACAGGAGTACAGTTTACCTATGCATACCATATTCAACTTCGCCAATCTCAATTGTCATTTGGATTGACTGCTGTTGGGTATCAGTTGAGTGTTAATGATGATGGTTTTTTAGATGCCTATGATCCGGATGATCAACTATTGCTTAATTATGACAGATCTGTATTTATACCAGATATAAACTTTGGAGTTTTCTATAAAACAAATGACTACTATGTGGGATTTTCTGCAATAAATTTGTTTCAATCTATGTTTAAGATTGGTCTTCAGGGGGAGAATAATTATAAAATGCTTCGCTATTATTATATTACTGGAGGTTATGAATTTGCACTGGGTGATGATTTTTCTGTTATTCCCTCAACGATGTTAAAATCTCCAGATAATCTTAGAACTTTTCAGATGGATGTAAGCGCTAAGTTTGTCTATAAACAGTCATATTGGGCAGGCTTATCTTATAGAACCCCTGATGTTCTGGTAATTTTTGCAGGTGTGAAGTTTCAAAACTTCCATTTTGGATATGCTTTTGATTATAGTATGAGCAGCATACAAAAATATACATATGGCTCACATGAATTTATGTTTGCTGTGAAATTTGGTAATAATGCCAGAAGATATCGCTGGTTAAGCAGGTATTAATCTAAAAAGATCGGGAATTTTAATCCAATTAGAAAGTAAGGGTAAAAGAGGTTTCCTTTTCAGGGATTGAATGCGCATATATCGATCCACCATGCAACCTTAATATTTCCCTCGAAAGACTTAATCCGATTCCAGATCCCTTTGGTTTTGTAGTAAAGAATGGTATGAATATTTTGTCAAGAACATCTTTCAAAATACCATCACCATTGTCAATTACATGAATTGTAACTCTTTCACGTTTATTCTTATAAGCCTTCATAGTAATGCTGGGTGACTCTATATTTTCTACAGCATGTATAGAGTTTTTGATAAGATTTATAAGAACCTGTTCAATTAATTTCTCATCGGCAAACAACTCAAGATTAGTGGGATATACGGGGCTGTCAAATTTTATATTCTTTGCATTTAACTCCTCCTCCATTAAAGATCGAATATGGTTGAAGATATCAATTACCTTAACTACTTTGAAGTTTGGTTTGGGAATTCGGGTTAAATTTCGGTAGGTATTTACGAAATGAAGTAAGCCAGTACTTCTTTTGCTTATAGTATGAAGGGCTTTCTGAAATTCCTGTAATGATGGTGGGTCTATGTGGTATGTCCTGTGGTTTTCTTCTATGGTCAATCCTTTTAACATCATTTCCAGGGTGTTGGTGAGTGATGCAATAGGAGTGATGGAGTTCATGATCTCATGGGTTAGAACCCGGATTAGCTTTTGCCAGGCTTCTGTCTCCTGTTCGTCCAGAACGGCCTGGATATTTTTTATAGTAGTTAATACAATCAGCTTATTTCCAATTTTAACTTCACTAGAAGAAATCGCCAGTTGTAGAATATCATCTTCATCCTGAACTTTTAGTAAAGTAATTACTCCAGGTTTCAGGTTTAGTAATGTTTTAACAAGATCTTCACTCAGGGATTCAAGTGATTGGATGTTCTTTAGGGAAGAAACCTGAAACAACTTTTTAGCGGCATTATTGATTAACTCAACACTTCCATCTTTTTGAAATGCAATAATACTTATATCTGTATTTTGAACAATGCTATGTAGATATTGGAAATGTTCCTCTTTTTCGGATCGAATAGTCTGAAAGTCCTTTATAACATCATTAAAAGCTTTACTTAATTCATCAAATGAGGAACCCATACCTTCGATTTCAAAACTCCTTGTAAATTCTGAAAACCTTATAGATTCAAGAAAACTGGCAAGATCCCTATTCGTCCTGTCGATATACCTGAACATTGAAACCAGTTCGAGGAGTATAATTATTCCAATAAAAACAGGTGTAAGAAAAAACTGTGATTCCAATGTATAGACAAACAGGAATATTGATGCAGTGAGCAATAATAGCCTGAATAATATTATAAATCGAAATTTTTTATAAATCATGCTTTTCCATTCTTCTGTATAACGAAGTTCTGGTTAATCCAAGTTCACCTGCAGCCTGAGTAACATTTCCAGCGTGTTTCTTTAAGGCTTTTTGAATAACTTGTTTTTCTATAGCATCAAGATCAAAGGTGGCAAATTCAGTATCTTGGTCTGATTTGGGGCCCGATGATAGCATGAAATCATCTCTGCGCAATTCGTCGGAGTCTGTCAGAATTACAGCCCGTTCTAGAGAATGTTGCAATTCTCTGACATTTCCTGGCCAGGAATATTCTTTGAGGCACTTCAGCGCTTCACTGTCGATTTTCCTAATTTTTTTCCTGTATTTTTTAATGTACATTTTTAAAAAATGTTCTGCCAGCAAAGGAATGTCAGAAATTCTATCACGTAAGGGAGGTATATGGATTTCAACGGTATTTATTCTGTAAAGCAAATCTTGCCTGAACTTCTCTTCGGCTACCATTTTATGAATATTATTATTTGTTGCACAAATCAGCCTTACATCTACAGGTATAACTTTATTTGATCCCACCCGGGTTACCTCTCTGCGCTCAATCACTGTTAATAATTTGGTCTGCAATGGCAAAGATAAATTCCCTATTTCATCTAAAAATAATGTTCCTCCCTTTGCAATTTCAAACCTCCCGGCTTTTTCCTTAATAGCATCTGTAAAGGCGCCCTTTTCGTGCCCGAACAACTCACTTTCAAATAAAGTTTCACTAATGGACCCCAGGTCAACACTCATAAATATTTCATCCTTCCGAAGAGAGTTCTTATGTAGGGCTCTTGCTACCAGTTCCTTTCCAGTTCCATTTTCCCCCAGGATCAATACATTGGCATCGGTCAGTGCAACTTTCTTGATGGTATTAAAAACCTCTTTCATTTCCTGTGATTCCCCAATAAACTCCTCGAATGGGTGGCTTAATACTGCACTTAGCTCCTGATGCTTTTTTCTTAATTCCTTATTCTCTTTTTTTGATTTTGCCAATTGAAATGAGGAAGAAATTGTAGCCAGTAGTTTTTCATTTTGCCAGGGCTTTAAAATAAAGTCAGATGCACCTGCTTTAATTGCTCTTACTGCTTTTTCTGCATCACCGTATGCCGTTATAAAAACAACTACAGCAGTTGGATATGCCTCATGAATCTTTGCAAGCCAATCAAACCCTTCCTGACCGCTAATAGCATCTTTTGTAAAATTCATATCAAGCAAAATGACATCATAGTCATTCTTAGATAAATATTCTAATGCATTATTAGGGGAATTTAAAGTGTCAATTCTTTGCACATGTGGCTTCAACAATAATTTTAAAGCAAATAAAATGTCTTCATTGTCGTCTATCGCTAGTATTCTACCTTCAGGTTCCTTCATTTTAAGAATCAGATTTTATTAAATTTAAACATCAAGGCCTAGTAAATTTGAAAAGTTCAATACATGACTCTTGAGTAATAGTCAGCCTTTCAAATATTTGCTCCCCATCTTAAACAAACGAGCAATAATAGGTAAAAAGAATAATCAGAGATATTTTTTACCTTTATTCCTTTATTATTACAAAAATATAATTTATTTTTAGAATGTTCGGTTTCGTACTCTAATTGTTCTAATATCGAACATAGTAGATATATCCCCAAGTAGTGCAGTATGTCTAATATTCAACATATCAACTTTTTATGATAATTGGCATAATTAATGATTATATACTGTAATTTGAGAGAATAATATGGACAGACCTATTGAAAAGAAAAAGATCACCAAAAAACATGTGTGGATAGCTGTTGGGGTGATATTAGTACTATTGGTACTTTGGAGTCTCGTATTTGGAGATAAAAGTTCAAAATACAATGTTGATATTGAGAAAATATCAATAAATGAGGTTTCCGAAGGCTATTTTAAAAATTATATTCCGGTAACTGGAAGAGTTGAGCCAATTACTACCGTTTACCTGGATGCAATGGAAGGGGGGCGTGTTGAAGAAATTGTTGCTGAAGAAGGTACTATGGTTGAGAAAGGTGACTTACTTTTAAAGCTAAGCAATACCAGCTTGATTCTGGAGATTTCCAATTATGAGGCCCTTGTTTCCAGGACATCAAATGAATTGAGACAGGCCCAACTATTAATGGATCAACAAACTTTGAATTCCCGAAGCCAAATATTGGGTGTTGAATATGATATACTCCAACAGAAAAGAGATTTTGAAAACAATAGAATATTATTGAAGGGGAACCATATTTCCCAGGAAGAATTTAATATTTCAAAAGAACAGTTGGATCTTTCGCTGAAAAGATTGGAATTATTACTCGAGAACCTGGAAAAAGATTCAATTTTTAGAAGTGTGCAGGTTGGTGCCCTGGAAAAATCAGTGATTAGAATGCAGGATAATCTTGTTCTTGTAAATGAAAAGCTCGAAAACTTAAATTTCAAAGCTCCTGTCAGTGGTGAATTGGCTTCACTTGACCTTGAGATTGGACAGGTTCTCAACCGGGGTCAAAGAATAGGTCAGATTAATATTCTTGACTCGTATAAATTGAGACTCGAGATTGATGAATATTATATTTCTAAAGTTTCAAGAGGTTTGTCAGGAGAATGCGACTTTTCTGGTACTTCTTATAAGGGATCTATTTCCAAGATTTATCCAGAGGTAACTGCAGGAAACTTTTATTCTGATATGGTTTTTACAGATACTATTCCCCCCACAATAAGAATAGGTCAGACATCTCGGATTAAATTAGAGCTGGGAGCACCAAAAACTGCTGTTTTAATTCCACGCGGAGGTTTCTATCAAAGTACTGGTGGACAGTGGGTGTATATTCTGGATCCATCAGAAGAATTTGCTACAAAAAGAAGCATAAGCCTTGGTGCTCAAAATCCAAGGTTTTATGAAATTCTTGAAGGTCTTAAACCAGGTGAAAAAGTTATAACTTCAAGCTATGATAATTTTGGTAATGTCGACAAATTAATCCTTAAAGATAATTAATATCAACCAGTAAAAAAGTAAGCTATGATTCGCACAAAAAATCTAACTAAAATCTTCAGAACTGAAGAGGTTGAAACAACTGCCCTGAACAATGTTGATTTCGAGGTAAAGAGAGGGGAGATGGTTGCAGTAATGGGGCCTTCAGGATGTGGCAAGTCAACCCTTCTGAATATTCTTGGATTATTGGATAATCCATCTAGTGGGGAATTCTATTTTAACGATACGGAAGTGTCTAACATGTCAGAGAGAAATCGGACCAATTTAAGGAAAGGGAATATTGGTTTTGTTTTCCAGAGCTTTAATTTGATTGATGAGCTAACAGTATATGAAAATGTGGAATTACCATTATTGTATATGAAAGTGTCTGCAGCTGACAGAAAGAAAAAGGTGGATGCTGTGTTGGAAAGGATGAAGATAATTCATAGGAAAAAGCATTTTCCACAGCAATTATCAGGTGGTCAGCAGCAAAGAGTGGCTATTGCCAGAGCTGTAGTAGCAGGACCAAAACTGATTCTAGCTGATGAGCCAACAGGGAATCTTGATTCTGCTAATGGCGAAGAAGTAATGAATCTGTTGACTGAACTAAACAAAGATGGTACAACCATTGTAATGGTAACACACTCACCAGCAGATGCAGAATATGCCCATAGGATTATTCAATTATTTGATGGTCATATAGTTACAGAGAACATTAAGCATACTGTTTAGGATCCGTTGTTATTTTGTTTTCTATCCCAAACTGTCTTTTAATTAAAGGATTCTGATCGTATTTGCTAAGAGTTAATTCGTTTTACAAAATTAAATATACAGTATTATGAAAGAACTATGTGTACCTATCATGCATTTTGGTGAGAATGAAAGTGCAGAGATACTTTTAAAAGTTGGAGGAAAGGAAATTCAATATAACTTCAGAGTAGTTTCTTTTGAGTGGGAGATTGAAGATGAGTTTTCAAATGGAGTAGATGAGTTATCAAGGTCTCTGGCGCGGATTACCCGCTTAAAAAAATCTATAAAAAAATATGATCCTGCCTGGGAGTTAATCCAGATATACACTCCGCTTGATGATGCGAAGTATATACAGGTTCTTTATAGAATAAAAGAAGAATAAATAAAATGCATATTTCTAAGTATTTTCAGGGTTTAACTGCCTGGACCGTATTTATCCTATTATTTCTTATACCAACCTCAGCTCTCTCTCAGAAGGTATGGTCACTTGATGATTGTATCAACTATGCAATGGAAAACAATCTTCAGTTAAAAAGAACAATTTTCCAGGCTAAAACCACAGAAAATAATCTTCTCCAGTCAAAATTGGAGATACTTCCGAGTTTAAATGGTTTTGCACAGCATAGCCTTAGCTCCGGAAAAACAGTGAATTATGATGATTATACTTATGTTCAACAAAAATTTCAGGATGGAAATCTTGGGGCGCAAGCCACATTGAATGTCTTTAATGGATTACAACAGACGAATATAATTAAGCGAAATAAATTCAACTTTCTCGCCAGCAATGCAAATGTAGGTAAAGATAAGAATGATATAATGATTGCAATTGTTTTTGCCTATATGAGAATCTTATACAATGAAGAACTGCTGGAGATTGCGAAATCACAACTTGATGCCATTGACCAGCAGGTGGTGCGTATAAGCCAATTTGTAAAATTGGGAAAAACCTCCCAGGGGCAATTGCTTGATATAGAATCTCAGGCTGCTGCCGAGCGATTAAATCTGACTACAGTTTCCAACCAACTAAAGACTACCTATCTAGACATCACTCAATTGCTTAATTTAGATTCGGTTGGGGATTTTAGAGTAAAGAAACCAGAAGAAAGGGAGATTAAAGAGGGTATTATTATTATACCTTTTGGAGAGGTTTATCAAAATGCTGTAGCTAGTTTTCCTGAAATTAAAAGTGCAGAATACAATCTGAAAGCCGAGGAAAAGAATTTGTCAATAGCTCGAGGAACGAGAAGTCCAAATCTTTATGTGAGGGGATTGATTTATTCACGCTACTCTGAGATTGGAAGAAATCCTCTTGATCCTGATGCTCCATATCCTTATGGTGACCAGATTAAGGATAATAGGTATCAGCAGGTTTCCATCAATCTGAATATCCCTATTTTTCAGCAGTGGACAATTCAGAACAATATTAGCAATGCAAAAATCTCAATGCTGGATGCTGAGGTGAATCTTGACCAATCGAAAAAGATACTCTACAAAACTATTCAGCAAACCCATTTGGATGCAACATCTGCCCTTGCAAAATACAGAACCTCCACGGAAGTTGTTGAATCCAGACAAGCGGCGATGGATTATTCCCAGGAAAAGATGGACACTGGCACAGAGAATGCAATTGATTATAATATTAACAAGAACAACCTTATCAAGGCACAGGCAGAGTTATTGCAGGCCAAATATGAGTTTGTATTTACAACCAAGATCCTTGATTTCTATAATGGCAAACCATTTAACCTGGATTAGGAAAACTTTCTAATTCCTTAAAATTTGAATAGTCTATCTGGCTGAAAATACTTCTTCCCCCTGAACAAATGTTTTTTGAATCTGTAATTTAGGAATTTGCATTAGGTCACAATCCATTATGTTTATGTCTATTACAATAAAATCAGCATATTTCCCTGGCTCAATACTTCCAATTCGGTCTTCCTCAAAACCCGATTTTGCAGCCCAGATGGTCATAGCCTTTAAGGCCTCCTCTCTGGAGAGGGAATTCTCCATTTGAAAGCCGTTTTCCGGATAACCTGATTGATCTTTTCTTGCTGTTAATGCAAAGAAACCAAATAATGGATTAATATGCTCAACTGGGAAATCACTGCCATTTGGGATCCAATCATTTTGTTCCAATAGCTGACGGTATGCATAAGCCCCTTTTATACGCTCAGGACCCAGGCGATCTTCAGCCCAATACATATCTGAGGTCGCATGTGTGGATTGTATAGATGGAACAAGACTGTACTTTCCAAATAATTTAAAATCGTCCGGATGGATTATTTGAGCATGCTCTATTCTCCAACGCTTGTCATTTTTACCTTTTAGTATTTCGCCATAAATATTCAACATAAGTCTGTTGGCAGAGTCCCCTATGCAATGGGTGTTAACCTGGTACCCATATTCGTATGCCTGCTCACAAATATCCATTAAGTCATCAGGATGAGAAACCAGAAGCCCACTATTACCTGGATCATCAGAGTAAGGGTAGAGTAATTTAGCACCCCTTGAGCCGAGCGCTCCATCTGCGAATAACTTAATAGATCGAATGGTTAATAGGTCAGTTTGGTAAATGCCGTTATACAGGTAGGTAGTGAAATTCTTCTTTGAGGGAGATAGCATTGCATTTATCCTCATCTTAAGTTGTTTCTTAGCTTGAAGACTATCAATTATATGCAATACGGAATTTCCAAGTCCTGCATCAAAAACGGTAGTTAGGCCGACTTCAAAACAGTTTTCCTGAGCTTTTAGTAAACCATTTATTATATCATTTCTATTGTTTGCAGGAATTACCCTTCCTACCAGCCCCATTGCATTATCAATCAATACACCGGTTAACTCTCCATCTTTCAGAATCAGATCTCCTCCATCAATTTTTGTATTTTTCGTAACCCCAGCTAATTCAAGTGCCTTAGCATTTGCTATGGCTCCATGTCCGTCAATTCTTCTGAGGAAAACAGGCGTGTCTGGAAATGCCAGGTCAAGTTTTTCCCTAGTGGGGAATTCTTTCACCTCCCAATCATTCTGGTCCCAGCCACGTCCCAAAATCCATTCAGAAGGGAACTGTTGATAGTGTGATTTCGTTTTTTCAATAATTTCCTCAAAGGAAGTAGTCCCAACCAGATCAACATTATTTAAATTCATGCCATAACCATAGTAATGACAGTGGGCATCAATTAATCCGGGAAATATGAATTTTTTATCTAAATCAATTGTCTTTTCCCCAAGATATTTATCTAATATATCTTTATTTGTTCCTATGGCAACTATTTTCCCATCGCTTAAAGCCATACTTTCTTCAATCGAGAATTGTTCATTCACAGTGTAAATTGCCGCATTGTGAACAATTAGGTCTACATTTATCTTTTTGGAATTGCAATTATTCAATCCTAGAAAAACAAATACCAGGAGGGGGATAAATGGGTGCTTCATAATATATTAAATTTGAATTTTGTTGAACCAAAGATACAATTTTTGCTTACTGCAACTTTGTATATCAATACAAAACATAATGTTTTTATTTTTATAACGTTCTAGTATAATTGGCAATCTATTATTAATTAACACACAGCACAGCCTTTTTTGAAATATCACCCACATAAACGTGTCATTGGATTTAGTGTTTTTATTGTAATTCTTCTGAGTATTTTAGTTGGAGGTTGTGAAAAAGAGCAATTTACCGATGATTCATCAGCCAAACTCACATTCTCAGTGGATACATTATTATTTGACACTGTTTTTACCAGCATAGGTACAGTTACATTAGAGTTTACGGTCCATAACCCCGGGAAAGAAAATGTTTTAATCTCATCAATTTCACTGGCTACGGGTACAAACTCTTTTTTCAGAATGAATGTGGATGGTAGGGAAGGATACTCTCTGGAAGATATTCCATTGGATGGTGGGGATAGTTTATATGTGTTTGTTGAAGCAACCATCGATCCACTGAATGTGAATAATCCAATGGTTGTGCAGGATTCTATTGTTTTTGTCACCAATAGCAACCTGCAGGATATAGATCTTGTTGCCTGGGGGCAGGATGTCCATTTGATAAATGGAGAAGTAATTGGAAGTCAGACCTGGATTAATGATAAACCATATCTTATTTATAATTCTATGATGGTTGATACATCTGAGGTTTTAACAATATCTCCAGGTACGCGATTGTATTTCCATAAAGGCTCTTCCTTATATGTTAGTGGGACGTTAAAAGTGAATGGAACCATAGATGAGCCAGTAACTTTTCAGGGAGACCGGCTTGACCAGATGTATAAAGATATTCCAGGACAGTGGAGTGGTATGTATTTTATAAATGGGAGTAGTGAGAATGAAATTAATAATGCAATAATTCTAAATGGAGTAACAGGTATTCACCTGGGGAATTTTTATTCAAATGACCCCTCTCCCGATCTAAAGCTTAGAAATACAGTCATTCAGCACATGACCTATGCCGGGATATCTTCAATTGGCTCAAAAATTGAGGCAAATAATTGTTTGATTGCTGATTGTGCAGCCTTTACAACAGCATTAACAACAGGAGGTTCATATGACTTTAATCAATGCACCTTTGCAAACTTCTGGGCTTGGTCACATCGGGCTACACCTACTTTTCTCCTTTCAAATTATTATAATTTAAATGATACTGCCTTGTTCACAGGAGATTTAATTCAGGCTTCCTTTGGAAATTGTATCATTTATGGTGGTTTAAATAATGAAATTCTTGTTGATGAATATGAGACAGGTGGAATATTTAACTATTATTTTGATCACTGTTTAATAAAGGCTGACACCTCTATTGATACGGGAGATTCAGAAAATTTTGAAAGCATTTGGATAAATGAAGATCCTGGATTTATTGCTTCCAATGAATTTAATTTTCAACTGGATACACTGGCTTTTGCTAAAGATAAAGCTTCGATTGAAATTGCAGAGTTGTTTCCTGCTGATCTATTGGGCAATAGTCGCCTTGATGATGCAGGCCCTGATCTGGGTTCTTATGAGAGAATCGAAATCCCTGGTTTGAAACGAAAAAAAGAATGTATCGTCTCACCCTTTACATTTAAGGCGGCAACACCGGTCGGTGCTAAAACCACCATATAGTGAATACCACCCTCAAACACTGCAACAAACCAGTTACCACTGGAAACAAAGTACTGTGTATCCTCAATAGTCACAGACCGTGCACCATCGGGCAGATGGTCCACCATTGTACCAGCTATCAGAGGGCCGCTTCCTGCGATTGAGGCAACTTCAATAACTCCATCAATGGGCTCTACATAATATAATCCCGCCCCTGGGCTGGCTGTTGTTAAAATAATCATTACAGGCACTATCAGGTTCCAGACAAGTGTACTCATAGCATTTCTCCATTTTGA
>RCNC010001135.1_pt1 | contig 17763 bp, 14 predicted proteins | sample 2041301 | NCBI WGS metagenome assembly RCNC01 (sample SAMN09708231, study PRJNA481090) | Marine sediment metagenome, whole genome shotgun sequencing project. | biome: marine sediment; feature: ocean; material: sediment; isolation source: Sewage treatment plant 13A marine sediment (STP13A) ... | reverse complement strand
GACCCCGATAATTTTTCCCTTGAAGTCCTTGACCTGTGAAATATCGACCAGGTCGGGCCTGTAGACCCACTGCAGGGGGTTGACCTGGAAAAGCTGGGCCAGAACCACCACGGGCGACCCTTTTGACCGCGCCCGGATAACCTGGTCGGCCGACGCCACACCGAAGTCAGCGTATCCCAGTTCCAGTTCCCTGATCGCATCACGCTCCGGCCCCCCTTCTTTGACGGTCACATCGAAACCCGCCTTTTTGAATATTCCCATCTCCCTGGCGTAAAGATCGCCCAGGACGCTAACATTGAAAATCCATTTCAGGCGATAGGTCACCTTAATGTCTCCGCTGTCAGCAGCAAAACCTGTATTGGCTGAAAACTGTATAACCACCAAAAATAAAACGAATAAAAGCAAATCCCATCGCTTTTTCATTTTACCATCTCTCCATTTCTTCATTTAAGGTTGTCACTTTATCCGGTTTCAGGTGTCAGGTGTAATTATCTAACAGGATTAACATGATATAAATTAGGAATAAGGTAAACAGTATAAGGTACAAGGCTGCTATACGCTATTAGCGGGCAGCACTCTTTATTTTATAATCTTGTTAATCCTATCTAAAATTTTTTATGCTTCTGTCTTCTGACCTCTGGCCCGCTGACCTCTGTGGTTCCGTTCTCTGTGGTTCTGGCCGCTGTGCCTCTGGCCCTTTCACCTTCTCACCTGAAGTTCTGGGTCAAGTCCTGATTAAAAGTTATCGCCTTAATTGTTTTTTATTTTGCGTACAGCACCGGCAACGGACTACGGACACCCATCTACCGCTTACCTTCTCACCTTCTTACCTTCATAATTTTTGTCCTCTGACCTCTGTCCTCCGGCCCTCCGTTCTCTGGATTTCTCCTTACATCCTACTCCTTACTACTTACTAGCGTTCTGAATCTCCGGTCACCGGCCCCCGGTCCATCCCCTTTGGATCACATTCCCGGCTACTTCCAACAGCCCCTGGTAAACAGCCAGGGTAATGCCGATCAGGAAAAGGGCGACCAGGATCTTGGAAAGGTCGCTCTGGTAAAGAGCAATGCGTATGCTGTAACCAATGCCTGCGTTGGCAGCAATGAATTCGGCCACAATGGTGCCTGCCATGGCCAATGTCGCGCTGCCTGCAATCACGGTGGTCAGCTTGCTGAGGTTTTCAAAGGCCCGTATCTTCACCTCAAGCTGCCAGCGCATCCTGCCGGTGACGCGGTAGAAATGCTCGATTTCTTTCACCGGTTCAGACATAATCCCCAGTACGGAGAGCAGAATAGGAAAATAGCATATCATCGCCGCAATCAATAACCTTGAAAAAAAACCGTCCCCGAACAAGATAAAAATGATGGGGGCGATGGCCACGATGGGATAAGCTTGGACATTGTAGGCCGCCACTTTAATGAACGACCCGAACCAGGTGGTCTGCCTCCCCAGAATCCCCACCAGGAACGCCAGAAAAATGGAAGCCACCTGTCCGATGATCGCCACTGTAAGGGTGCTGACCACATCCATTCCATAGTCCCTGTATACCGTGGCCAGGGTATTCTTCAGGTTCACAGGACTGGGGATGACATAGTCGGAAAGCCCTAGAAGATACTTGATTGAAAAAAGCAGGGCGATCCCCATAAAAAAAATGATCAAAAATTGGTAGATGCGCCTATGAAGCATTCATGATCTCCAGCATGGTCAGCTCCAGCCTGTTTCTGTCCATGGGCTGGTGGCTCTGGATATCAATGCCCATAAGACTCATAGTCTGTGGTTGTTTGAGGGCTCCCCGCAATACCAGGATTTCACGGCAGTACTTTGAGACCTCGACAACATTATGGGATATGTACAGGAAATAGCGATCCGGAAACATGGCCTTGATTTTAAGGATGATACTTTCCCGGGTTTTCTCATCCACATTGGCCAGGCTTTCGTCCATAATGAGGAGTTCGAATTCCTGCAGCAGATAACGCATCAGGTTGATGCGGTTCTGCTGCCCCAGGGACAGCTGGGAAAAGCGCATCCCCAGGTAATTTTCCATGCCAAACGCTTCCACCAGGTCTTCTTTGCGGTCCCTTGCCGAACCCGCTGCAATTCTGTCAAGGTGCTTGCCCACACTGGACCAGTCGGGCAGGCGTTCCATGTTGTAAGAGTAGAGAAGGCGCGTCATTCCGTCCGCGTTCACGTCCCCTGAAAAACCAGCTATTTCACCTACGATAATCTTGGCCAAGCTGGTCTTGCCCACACCCGACGGGCCAAACAGGGCATTGAAACCGGGCTCTGCCATCCTGAAGGAAAGCCCCTGGAACACTTTTGTGGAGGCCCCAGGATATTGATAGGCAATGTTGTCACAAATTAGCGCCATTTTACGATCCACCCATGTTCGACCAGACAATCTCCTTTCCCGACAACGGGGCCCTGCAACGGCTCAGGATGTTCTGCTGATGGTCACGAACCGTAATGTGAATGTCAGTGATCTCCACCAGTTCATCGGCTATATTTTCCGGGCTCTCCTTGCTCCGGTAGCCCTTATGCCGAAAAAAGGCGTCATAGGGACGCATGGTCAACCCCCCCCGCAGATAAGCGGTCACGAACTCGACATGCTGTCGGACCGCCGTCATGCGCTGAGGTGTTTTTTTCACATTAGCATGCAGGGACAGCTTCAGGAAGATCTGAATCCTGTCTTCCTCCCAGGCATAGTCCACCCGAATAATGGGTTCCGGCTCAAACAGATCCCCGTCATTCCTGGTCAGCACCCCGCGGTTCCGGTAAAGGTCTTCCTCGATCTGCATAAGTCCCCAATCCATCATAGATAAGGGCTCACGCATAAGATATTGGACAGCAGGCGAGGGATCCGCCCATAGCTGTGATGCCATCAGAAGGCTCGCTAAAAACCCAAACATCACCAGTAGGGGGCAATGCCAATTGCCGGTTCGTTTGCAACTTGGCTGCACCAACAAACAATTATGAAAACCATATTTAAGTGACATTCAACACCCATGCGCAATGGTTGCCTACCCGGATTCCATCCAAATTCAATTTATGTAAGCCAGTATGGTGGGTCAAGACTTAATTTTCATGCTTGACCCGGAATAACCAAACATGAAACATAGGCCTTTATTCTTTTTACCGACGATCAAAGACTGTAGCATGAAACGTAATAAATATTTGAACATATGCCTTGTCAGCTACCGGAGCAATCCGCACAGCGGCGGCCAGGGCGTCTATCTCAAAAACCTTGCCAGGGCATTGACGGATCTGGGGCACCGGGTCCATGTTCTTTCAGGACCGCCTGACCCACAGCTCCCCGGTGATATCCCGGTCCAGCACATCCCGGGTCTGGATTTGTACAACCCTGAAGACCCATTCAGAATACCGACACTGCGCGAGCTCTCAGATCCCGTCAATCTGCTGGAGTGGATCGGTGTGTCCACCATGGGGTTTCCCGAACCGTTCACCTTCGGCCTGCGGGCGTATCATCTTCTACGCGGCGCTCGCCACCGTTTCGATGTGGTTCACGACAACCAAAGCCTCTCTTACGGCATCTGGGCCATTAAAAGAATGATACCCACCCTGGCCACCATTCACCACCCCATAACCGTTGACCGCAACCTTGCCGTGAAGAGCGTATCCGCCTTTTGGAAAAAAATAAAGCATCTACGATGGCATTCCTTTCTGAGAATGCAGAAGATAGTATCCCGAACCCTTTCCCACATTGTCACTGTTTCAGAGTGCGCCAAGAAAGATATTGCGGAAGATTTCCGCATCCCTGCCGGCAGGTTCCGGGTAGTGCCCAACGGTATCAACACTGATCTGTTTTATCCAATCCCGGAAATCGAGCGTGAGAAAAACCGGCTCATCGTAACCAACAGCGCTGATATCCCCCTGAAGGGGCTTTATCACCTGCTCCATTCCATTGCCCAGATCGCCGCAAAGCAACCCATAAAGCTGGTGGTCATCGGCTCACCCAAAAAAAACGGCGGCATAGAAAACCTGGTCCGCAACCTGGGCATTGGGCATCTTATACAATTTACCGGCCGGATTGACCATGATACCTTTGTCCGGCAGTATGCCAGGGCATCGGTTGCCGTGGTTCCTTCACTTTATGAGGGTTTCGGTCTCCCTGCCGGCGAGGCTATGGCCTGCGGCGTCCCGGTAGTCAGCACCACAGGCGGGGCCCTGCCGGAAGTCGTTGGGGACGCCGGTATCCTGGTGCCCCCCGGAGACCACCGTGCCCTCACCGCAGCCATTGTAGACCTTTTATCAGATACCGGCAAGGCGTCTGCGCTGGGCTGGAAGGGATATCACCGCATACAGGAACATTTTACTTGGCAAAAGGCTGCCCAGAAAACAGTAGATGCCTACCGAGAGGTTATCCGTGATTACCGTCGATTTTAATAAAGCCGGGCTGCAACCCGGACAGAAGGTGCTGGATATCGGCTGCGGGTCAGGCAGGCATGTTGCCGCGGCCTATCAGCATCCTGAAATCACTGCCATTGGAACGGATCTCAGTTTCAAGGACCTCGGTGATGCCCGGGAACGGCTGCTGTTTCATGACCGGCTGGGCGAACACGGCCTTGGCGCGTGGGGATTGAACGTTGCCACTATAACCGCCCTGCCTTTTGCGCGGCACTCGTTTGATCTGGTGGTCTGCTCTGAAGTAATGGAACACATTCATGACGAAAAGGCTGCCGTTTCGGAGCTCTTTAGGGTGTTGAAACCGGGTCATACCATGGTGATCTCCGTTCCCCGGTATGTTCCGGAATGGATTTGCTGGAAGCTGTCCGATGAATACCACATGGTCAATCAGGGTCACATTCGCATCTACCGCAAAAACAGACTTATTTCCTTATTCGAAAGTTTCAATATGCAGTTGATTGGCTCCCATTATGCCCACAGCCTGCATGCGCCCTACTGGTGGATGAAATGCCTGGTGGGCCCCACTCGAGAAGATTCCCTTGCGGTCAACCTCTATCACCGTTTTCTCACCTGGGACATCATGCAGAAACCTAAACTGACCCGCCTCTTGGATCGTCTGTTCAATCCCCTGTTCGGCAAGAGCCTGGTGCTCTATTTCATTAAAAAATATGGGGTCAAGTCTCCGTTTGACCTTTCTGTTTAAATATCGAAGAAAGGTCAAACGGAGACTTGACCCCATATTCGAGCGCGATTTTCAAGTCTTCTTCAGAATACCTAGGGTTTTAATACGGGACTCCTCTGTGTAGGCGCCTGATTCCAGCGCCATTTGATACACCTGGTAAGGCGCCTGGCCTCCTTCTGCGGGGTTTTCAAAAATATCATGGATCAGCAGATAACCGCCGGACTGAAGATGCTGCGTCCAGGCATGATAGTCGGCTGTGACGGTATCAAGAGCGTGGCCGCCGTCGATGAAAACCAGGGACACGGGCGTGGCCCAGCTGCCGGCAACTGTTTCAGAGCGGCCCACAACAGGGATCACGGTTTCCTCGAGGCCGGCTATTGCCAGCGTTTGCCTGAAAGCGCTGAAGGTGTCCACTTCAAAGGCACGGCAGTCAAACAGATCAGGATCAAAGTACTCCTCTCCGGGCTGTTGTTCCTCCGATCCCCGGTGGTGATCGATGGAAAACAGCACGCCCCCCGACTTTTGGCAGGCAAGGCCGAGATAAACCGCAGACTTCCCGCAATAACTGCCGATCTCCAGACAAGGACCTTTTCGACTCGCTTCTAAGGCGATATCGTACAACGCCTGCCCCTCGGTTGCATCCAGGAAGCCTTTAACATTGTCAATTATTTTCAAGGTTTCCTGATTACATATCATCATACCCTCTGACCAGCACCTCCCGGGGTTTGGCGCCATCCGAAGGGCCCACAACACCTTCCTGCTCCATGGTTTCAATGATGCGGGCAGCCCGGTTGTAGCCGATTCTCATGTGGCGTTGGACCATGGATATGGATGCCTGCCCGCTTTTGGTGACCAGCGCCACAGCATCGTCATACCGTTCATCGAATTCAATCTCGCCCGCTTCGGCCTTTTCTTCTTTCGGTGCCTGGGTGACATTTTCATCATATTCAGGCGGCCGTTGGGAACGCAAAAACTCCGTTATCCGGGTAACTTCTGTCTCCGAAATATACGCCCCGTGGATACGCTGAAGCTTGCCTGCTCCGGGCGGCAGGAACAGCATGTCACCGTTCCCCAGAAGGCTTTCCGCGCCGTTGGCGTCGATAATGGTCCGGGAGTCGGTTTTGGAAGACACCTGAAACGTCAAGCGCGTCGGGAAATTGGCCTTGATAATGCCGGTCAGGACGTCCACCGAAGGCCGCTGGGTCGCGATCACCAGATGTATGCCCGCCGCCCGGGCCATCTGGGCCAGGCGCGTCAGGGCCACTTCCACGTCCCGCGAGGCAACCATCATCAGATCAGCGAGTTCGTCAATGATAATAACAATATAAGGCAGTTTTTTCGGTGCTTCCTGACCCTCTTCGGGTGTTACTTTCTCCACCTTTTTATTGTACTGGGAAATGTTGCGGGTCTTCATATCCGACAACAACTCGTAACGATGCTCCATCTCTTTGACGGCCCAGTAAAGTGCATTGGTTGCCTTTTTGGCCTGGGTTACCACCGGCGTTATCAGATGGGGGATGCCATCATACATGGAAAGTTCGATCCGTTTGGGATCGACCATGATCATCTTCACCTGGTCTGGTGTGGATTTATATAGAAAGCTGCTAATCATAGTGTTCAATGCCACACTTTTTCCCGCTCCAGTGGCGCCCGCAATCAAAAGATGCGGCATCTTGTCCATGGTACTGACCACCGGTTCACCCACAATATCCTTGCCCAAACAGATCGTCAGCGGCGACTTGGACTTCTGAAAAGTGTCGGCAGAGACAATTTCCTTGAAACGGACCGTCTCTCTCTCGGCATTGGGGATTTCAATGCCAATGACAGCTTTCCCGGGAATGGGCGCCACAATCCGTATACTTGTGGCCCGCAATGTCAAAGAAAGGTCGTCGGCCAGGTTGACAATTTTATTGATTTTCACTCCGGGCGCGGGTTCATATTCAAAGGTCGTGATCACGGGCCCCGGTGTCACCGTGACCACCTTGCCGCTTACGCCGAAGTCGTTCAGTTTTTTCTCCAGAAGCTGGGACTGCATCTGCAGGTTTTCCATGTCCGCCACAACGCCCCCCTCTTCGGGATCATCCAGCAGGTTGATGGAAGGCAGCTTGAAGCCTGAACTGTCCTGCATGAACTCGAACACTTCCTGTTTGGGCGCCGGTATCTTCTTGATGGGATGCGGTTTGACAGCCTTGATGGTGACCTTGGGTTGCTGGCGTACCTTTTTGGCCTTGATGGCCTTGTGGCGTTTGCGACTCTTTTCCCTGCGTTCCCTGTACTTGATCATCAGGGTTTTCAGTTTTTCCCTGATCCGGGCACCCGTTTCCCGGGCACGCCTGTAAAAACGGACCAGCGAAAAACCAGTGGTCAGAATGAAACCGATCAACCACAACAGCAGCAGGATGATGAGGCCGCCGGACGTGTTGGTGTATGCTTCCAGAAAGGATTTGAGAGGGATCCCCACAATACCGCCTGATGAAAAACGGCTGCCGAATATTGCCAGATGGTCGCTGTAAAAAGCGATCAGGCTCCCTGTGGTGATGATCAGTATAAGGCCACCGCCGATCCTCTGGTAAATCACGGCTTCAGGATGCTTGCCGAAAAACTGTACACTCAGCAGCAGAAGGAGTAAGGGCAGCCAGAAGGCACCGATTCCGAACATGGCAATCAGGGTGCCGGACACATGTGCACCGAATATGCCGAACAGGTTGTGGATATCCCCCGTGGCCCTGGCATTGTTGATGGACGGATCGCTAGGGCTGTAGGACAGCAGGCTGATCAGGGTGAAAATGACCAGGAAAAAAAGAATGATGCCGATTATTTCTTTTCTCATAAAATAAATTTACACCAAGGTGATTGGAATCCTTTTTTCTACTAATACTGATTTGGTGTCCTCAATTCGCATCATTACCCTAAAATTCATTTTAATAACTTAGACTTCCAGTAAAAACGGCAGAATCACCGGCCGGCGCTTGATGGTGTAATAAAAGTACTGCCGCAGGGCGGTCTGGACCTTCTTACGGATCTGATCCACACGGTTCTCGGTTTCCGGGGGCAGGTCCTCCACCACTTCCAGGATGACGCACTCGGCATCGCGTAATAGATGCCCGGTTTCCGTTTCAAAAACAAACCCGCGGGACACGATTTCCGGTCCGTAAACAATGATGCCGGTTTCCTCATCAAAGGCCATGTTAACCACCACCAGCCCGTCTTCCGAAAGAATGCGCCGTTCCTTCAGCACACTGCGACCCACATCACCGATCCCTTTACCGTCAACCAGCAACCTGCCGGTTTCGACTTCCGACTGGAGTGAGACAGTTGTTTTATCAAAACGGATGATCTGGCCGTTCTGGGCGACGATGACATTGTTCCGGGGAATGCCCACCTTCCGGGCCAACCGCCCGTGAAGGGTAAGATGCCGATACTCACCATGAATGGGGATGAAATACCTTGGTTTCGTAAGGTTGATCATCAGTTTCAGCTCTTCCTGAAATGCATGCCCGGAAACATGTATAGCGGAAATTTTTTCGTATATGACATCGGCACCCCGTCGATACAAGTTGTTGATAATATTGGCAATGGCCTTCTCATTGCCAGGGATGAATTTCGATGAAAGAAGGACAGTGTCGTCCTTTTTAATTTTTATCTGTTTGTGACTGCCGGTTGACATGCGGGCCAGAGCGGACATAGGTTCCCCCTGGCTCCCGGTCATGACCATGACGATCTCGTCATCCTGGTATTCATCCAGGGAGCCGACGTCGATCTCCATATCCTCTTTAATTTTGAGATAACCCAGTTCTTTGGCGATCCTGACGCTCAGTTCTATGCTGCGGCCGTTGAACACGACTTTACGCCGCTGCTCGTCCGCAATATCGACTATCTTCTGGATACGGTTGATGTTGGATGCAAAAAGAGCAACAATAATCCGTCCTCTGCGTCCGGACGTCACCGCGGAAAGGGTCGTGCCGATTTCATCACTGGAGATCGTGTAGCCTTCCTTTTCCACATTGGTGGAATCGGACAGAAGGGCCAGAACACCCTCCTCCCCGCATTTGGCGAACCCGTTGACATCGGTCATCATTTCGTTCCCAGCGGTGTGGTCGATTTTAAAATCACCGGTGTGGACGACAAGGCCTACGGGTGTGTGGATAGCCAGTCCGACACCGTCGACGACACTGTGGCAGACCCTGAGGAATTCAATTTCAAACGGTCCGATTCTCAACCGGTCCCGGGGAAATATTTGGTGCAGGACCGCCGATTCGATCAGGCCACGCTCTTCAAGCTTGTGACGCACAAGCGCCAGCGTGAAGGCAGTGCCATAGACCGGAACGTTGATCTCCTTGAGCAGAAAAGGCAGGGCGCCGATGTGGTCCTCGTGGCCGTGCGTCAGGACAACCCCCGCCACCCGGGACCTGTTTTTGCGGAGATAGGTCATGTCCGGGATAACGTAGTCGACGCCCAGCATGTAGTCTTCCGGAAACATCAGCCCGGCATCCACGATGAATATGGTGCTGCCGTATTCATAGACCATCATGTTAAGGCCGATTTCTCCCAACCCCCCCAGGGGTATTATCTTCAAAGTCATAGCTTTTTTTCCCTGACGCGATCAAATGCGGTACAAATAATGGCGTGCACTTCTTTCATCAACAGGTCCTTTGTCTTGCGGGTATACCCGGACGACGCCACCGGTGGTAGAATTTCCATATAAACATCGCCAGGTTTCAGGAGCAGGCGGCCCTTGGGCATGATGGCACGGGTCCCGTGAATAATGATGGGAACGATGGGAACACCTGCATCGACGGTCAGGACAAATCCCCCTTTTTTAAAGGCACCGATCTCTCCGTCCCGACTACGAGTCCCCTCCGGAAATATCAGCACCGAAGCGCCGTCCCTAATTTTTTGGGCAGCATTTGCAAGGCTCTTGAAAGCGGATTTGCGGTTGGAACGATCGATGCTGATATAACCACATCCGCGCATGCCTCTGCCAAAAATGGGAATTTTAAAGAGCTCTGCCTTGGCCAACCATCTGAATTGGACCGGCAGCCGGCCTAAAAGAACGGGGATGTCGAAATTGCTTTGATGGATGGGCATCAGAATGCAGGGCGCGTCTATCGGCAGGTTATCGAGCCCTTTTACTGCGACCTTGATCCGCGCCACCCACAGAATCGATCGGGCCCACGCCCTGGCGACAAGATGCGGCCCATTGCCTTTTTCGCTGAAAAACGACGTGACGATGGTAGTGGACGCCAGAACAATGGTGACCGCGACGATCCAGATGATGTTGATGGCCGAATACATCACGTTGCGCAGCATCTGCATCAGGTGTGAATCTCCAATTTCTCAAACACGGCATCCACCACGCTGAATAGCCAGTTTCGTTGAGATTCCGTTGCATAATCGATACAATCACACCGGATACGATGCCTGGTTCGGATCAGCAATTCACAAGACAGGCGATCCGGTTCGAGTTCCAGAGCAAAAAAAAACGGTTGGCATGCCTTATGGGCTCTCTGCACCTCGCTCAGCATTTTTTTGGCCATGGCGATCCAGTAGATGCCCCCCATTTCTGCGGGGCCAAATTCGGTATCCAGATAAGCCTTTAATTTTTCGTGATCAGCCGCTCTGATCTCGTCTACCACGTACTGTTTCATAAATTTTTAAAGTAGCACAGTTTCCGTTTAAGCGCAATATATATGTTGTGGTCAGCCTGCGGACAACAACCCGTAGGGGTCTGACACTACAATAATATTGTTGAGGTTTTATGCGTTTTATCATATAGTCTTGGTCATAAATGAAAATTAATCCCAAGCAACAATTCAACCTGATGGATCATATGGCTATCTTCGGGGTCGGCCTGGCCGTGCTCTACTGGGTGCTGGAGGCCTTGGTCCACGTCATGCTTGCCGATGGCGTATCTTTTATTCAGCGCCTTTACGGTCCTGCGTTTGACGACCTGTTCGTTCGGATGCTGGTGTTGAGCTTTTTTGCCATTTTCGGCTCCCACGCCCAATACACCATCAACCAGCGCAAGGTTGCCCAAGCCGCCATGCGGGCCAGCGAAGCCAAGTACCGTACGATCATTGAAAGCATCGAGGACGGCTATTATGAAATTGATGCCAACGGATTGCTGACATTCTGCAATGAATCCTTGAGCCGCATCAACGGCCGCGCCAAAACAGACATGATCGGCAAACCCATCCAGTCTCTCCTGAAACAGGACACGGCCGCAAAATTCATCGATAAATTTACAGCCCTGGCCCAAAATCCTTCCCATTCCAACGAACTCGAATGGTCTACCACAGCCAAAGACGGTACTAAGCACTTCTTCGAGACCGCTGTCTCCATCATTCATGGCGCCACGGGCCAGCCCGAAGGTTTCCGGGGGCTGCTGCGGGATGTCACCCGAAGAAAGCGAGCCGAAGCGCTATACCAAGAAAAACAGACTGCCGAAGCTGCCAGCCGATCCAAAAGCGAATTTCTGGCAAACATGAGCCACGAGATCCGCACTCCATTGAATTCGATTATCGGTCTCATCGAGCTCATGCTGGAAACGGAGCTGAAAACGGAACAACGCGAAGACCTGGATGTGGTCATTGCAGCTTCCTATTCACTGCTTTCGCTGATCAATGACATCCTGGACTTTTCCAAAATCGAGGCCGGAAAACTGGAATTGGAGGTGGTCCCTTTCAACCTGAGAGATTTTCTGGGGGAATCCCTCAGAATCCTGGCCGCCAAAGCCCATGAAAAAGAATTAGAACTGGCCTACCGGGTAGCCCATGATGTCCCTGAAACCGTTGTTGGCGATCCCGCGAGACTGCGCCAGGTCATTCTGAACCTGGTGGGCAACGCCATCAAATTCACAGAAACAGGTGAGATCATCCTCTCCGTGGAACCGGAAAAAATAATGCCAACAGGCTATGATCTTTTAATCTCCGTAACCGATACAGGTATCGGCATACCACCTGAAAAGCACGAGAGCATCTTCGGCGCCTTTGCCCAGGCAGACGGCAGCACCACACGTCGTTTTGGCGGCACCGGTCTCGGTTTGGCTGTTTCCAGCCAGCTGGTCGGTCTTATGGGGGGACGCATATGGGTTGAAAGCCCCGTGGCGAATGCTAAAGCCCAGAACATAGACACACCCTTGCCGGGAAGTTCTTTCCGGTTCATTTCCTGTTTTTCCGCTCCGGTTCAGACCGGTCAGAAATCCACGCTTTTTGACCCGGACATCGACCTAAGGCCCATCAAAACACTTGTAGTGGATGACAATGAAAGCAACCTGGGCATACTGATAGAGATGCTCGAAGGCTGGCAGATGGGCTCCGAGGGCACCACCTCCATGGCACAGGCCCAGGAAATGCTCCTGCAGGCAGCAGCCGCAGGCAAGTCGTTCGACCTTATTCTCGTGGATTCCGACATGCCGGTGGCCGACGGTTTTTCCCTGGTTCGGTGGATAAAAACCCAAAAGGCAATAAGCTGTAAGATCCTGATGATGTTAACGTCTCTCAGGAACAGAAGCCAAGTGGACCTCAATGATTTGAACGTAAAAGGGATTGTCACCAAACCGATCCGGCCCTCGGACCTGCTCGACGCCATTGTCGGGGCTGTCAATGCCGATAACGGCACCAAAAAACCGACCGAGACCGTCCCCCATCAAACCACCAAGACCCAAACGGGTGTCCTGAATATTCTGGTCGCCGAAGACACCCTGTTCAACCAGAAATTCATCCACCGCCTGCTCGACCGTTGGGGGCACAAGGCCACCATTGTGGAAAACGGGCAGGCAGCCCTGTCAGCAGTTTCACAAAATCGTTTTGACATCGTCCTCATGGATGTGCAGATGCCTGAAATGGATGGATTTGAAGCCACTGAAGAAATAAGGAAAATGGAGGCTTCGACCGGACAACACATTCCCATCATCGCTATGACCGCGCATGCCATGAAAGGCGACCGAGAACGCTGCCTGGAGGCGGGTATGGATGATTACGTTCCCAAGCCGATTTCATCGGAAACTCTTTTAAACGCCATTAACACCCTTGTGGCCCAACACCCGGGAAATGATACCGTGACCACACCAGACGCCCCCCAAGACAAACCAGACACACCGCTCTTTGATCGCCAAGCACTCTTGCAGGCCTTTGATAATGACTGGGATTTTTTAATGGAAGTCGTCGACATGTTCGTAGCTGATTACCCGCAGATGATGACGGATATCAAACAAGCCATCGAAAACCAGGACGCGTCCATGCTTGAGCGAACGGCCCATGCCCTGAAAGGCATGCTGGGAAACTTTCAGGTGGATGCATCCGTCCAAAAGGCGTTTGCCCTGGAAGCATTGGGCCGCAATGAAACCTTTGACAATGCGCGAGCGACCTTTGACTCACTTACCGACGAGCTTGCCCGATTGGAGGAGGTATTTGTGAACATGTCTCAGGAGAAATCAAATTGAACATACTCATCGCCGAAGATGATGCCATCACCCTGCGCAGGCTGCAGCACTTCCTGGAGAAATGGGACCACCACGTGACAACGGCCGCGAACGGTGTGGAAGCTCTGGAAAAATTTCTCAATCAGGACGTGGAGCTGGTTATCACCGACTGGATGATGCCGGGAATGGATGGTATGGAACTGGTGCGGCAAATCCGCAGCGACAGCAGGGACAAACCCTATGTATATACGATTCTGCTGACGTCCAGAGGGGAAAAAGAAGATGTCGTGAAAGGCCTGTCGGAAGTCGGTGTGGACGACTACGTGGTCAAACCTTTTGAACCCGATGAACTGCGCGCGCGTCTGTCTGTGGGTGAACGCACCGTCAGGCTGGAAAGGACCCTGAGGGAGTACGGTAAGGGGCTGGAAAAAATCGTTCGCATGCAGACCCGCCTCATTCGCAAGACCCAGGAAGAGACCATCATCCGGCTGCTCACCGCTTTGGAATCAAGGGATGAAGAAACTGGAGGTCATGTGCGGCGGATCGGTCTGTTCAGCGCCCACCTGGCCGAGGCGGCCGGCTGGACCCAAGAGGAGGTTGAAGATATTCGCCTGGCGGCACCCATGCACGATATCGGCAAAATAGGGGTACCGGATGCCATATTGCGGAAGGAAGGTCCCCTCACCACCGATGAGTTTGAAGTTATAAAATCACATACAACCATCGGCGGACAGATACTCGGCGATTCAGAGTTCCCCATGCTGCAGATGGCCCACGAAATTGCCCTCTATCATCACGAACGCTTCGACGGCGGAGGCTACCCCGAAGACCGCAATGGAGAAGATATCCCCGTGGCATCCCGCATTGTGGCCCTGGTGGATGTGTACGATGCCCTCAGTCAGGATCGGGTTTATCGGAAAGCATGCCCTTTGGAAGAAGTGCTTGAAAGCATGCAGAAATCACGCGGCAGCCATTTTGACCCCGATTTATTCGACCTGTTTTTGGAGGCCATCCCGGACTTCAGGCGCATTGCCGCTAAAAACCCCTAAAAGCTACCCATCGACCCATTCTTAAAGTGATCGAGAAAATTGTACCTAACCGACATCCTTGGAGAATCTGAACCGGAACACCCTTTTGACGACCGCGTTACATCCGTAAAAGAAAGAGTGCCCCAATATGTGGGAGCACTCTTTCTTTATCGATTTATATTTCGCCGACTTAGGTTTCTTCGATGGTAATCGCGCCTTCTTCACACACCTCTACACAACTTTCACAACCCAGACACTCTTCTGCATTGACGGGCACAGACTTTTCGTTTTCCATTTCAAAAACTTCGACCGGGCACACATCTACACATTCTTCACAGCCTACGCATTTCTCTTCAATAACTGTAGGAATAAACGCCATTTTATCCATCTCCTTTCATATAAATTATAATACGGTTATCAATACCGCCATGTCTTCGACATGAAAAGTGCCATTATACCAATTAAAATTACGAGTCAAGCCTTCTTGTTCTTTTTTAGGGTTCCAGAACGCCCACCACCGTATTGTTGATGGTATTTTCACCCTGTTGGGCGTCCTGTCTTTCGGATGTCACATAACGCGCGACCAGTTCATGCGGCGTCATGCCGGGAATGACGTGGAGCGAGAGGCTGGCGCCCGATCCTGCGGGTTTGCATTCGCCGGTGAAACGCGGCCACTCTTTTTCCCCATCCCAGGCCAGAACACTGATATCCTCCAGAAAGGCAGCCAGGGCATCCTGACGCCGGGAAACAGATCCGGCATCGCTGACCGGCGCCTCTATGGTCTGTAAAAACTGGATTGCCTGCGAACCGTGGGTTGTCCGTTCCACCAGGTCTTCCATTGCCGCAGGATGGGATGTGATCAACATTGGTGACGGCAAATCGTCGTCAAGCATAATGCGCGCCCAGGCCGCCATCCTTTCGGGGATCATGTACGGTTCCTGGTCCTCCGACGTCAGTCCGGGTCCGCTCTCGTCGGGCATCTCTGAGAATTCATCCCCCCTAAGCGCTTTCATCAATTCGTGTTCCCGCACTGCTTGAGATTTCAGGCCTCCGGCAATTTCCCTGTTTTTTTCATCCAGTTCCTGGGCCATTTGAAGAAATACACCCGGGTAGAGATCAGGGGACTTAGTTTCCCCTGTCGTGGTTATTGCCTCCCCTTTGGCCTTGATTTCTTTGCGGATCTGCGCCACGGAGGACGCTTCAAAAAAGGGGATGTGGCTCCCCTGCGTCTTAAAAAATGAAATATCACCGCCTTGATGGTGCTGTGCCCAGGTCCGGTATTCCCTCAGAATGGCAGCAATCTCCTTTTCGTGGTGTCCCAGGGGCAAGCGAATGTCCAGCCGCTGCTCATCTTGCCATGTTTTCATCCTTTCCGGTATCGTCGCTGCCGACACCTGATAAACGGCAACCTTTTTAAAAAATTCGTTTAACACACCCATCCAACGGCAACTCACACCCGTAAACGGAAAATATACCGGCAGCATCATTCCTCCCCACCTGCTGGTGCAGCAGATTCAATTTTACCGTCCCTCACCACGACGCCGCGTTGGGTCAATTCCTGCCGGATCTCATCGGACCGCTGCCAATCACCAGCCTGCCGGGCCTTCTCCCGTTCCTCGACCAGTCCGGCCATTGTTGTGTCGCGGCTGATTTCATCGAGTTCGAAAATATTCAGCACCGTATCGATACTCATGAAGGTTTCCAGAATCCGGGCGGCTCCGGATGCATCGAGTTTCCCGGCGGCAATCAGCTTGTTGATTTTCTTGATCTGCCTGAAAATACTGGCGATGGCGGCCGACGTGTTGAGGTCGTCATCCATGGCGCCCACAAACCCCTGCTTGATGTCGTAAACAAGCTGATCCAGTTCGGCTCCGGGTTCTCCCTCGCTTACCCCCTGCAGCCTGCCGACGCATGCATCGATCCGCGTCAGCGCCCGCCTGGCGTTTTCAAGCCTGGAGATGGAATAATGCACCGGTTTTCTGTAATGCGCCGTAATCAGCCAGTACCGTATCTCCCGCCCTGTATATCCTGCCGCCATCAGGTGGCCAATGGACAGGTCGCTGCCCTTGTCCTGCACCTTTTTGCCATCCACCAGAACCCTGTCGCAATGAACCCAGTATCTGGCCAGCGGTTTTCCCGTTACCGAACTGGCAATGGCAATCTCATTTTCATGGTGTGGGAACATCAGCTCACGGCTGGCTGTGTGAATATCATAGCTCTCCCCAAGGTGTTTCATGGACATGGCCGCACACTGGATATGCCAGGAGGGTCTGACATTGCCCCAATCAGTCTTCACGAAGATGCCCCGCTTCAGCTCGGATAGTTTGGAACGCTTCAGCAACGTAAAATCCCTGGGGTTGTCCTTCTCATATTCATCCAGATCCACGGTGGCACCGAGCCTGATTTTATTCAGGTCAATCCCTGAAAGTTGTCCATATTCCGCGAATTTGGAGATGTCGAAATAGATCGACCGTAATTTTTCGTACGCATATCCCTTGTTCACCAGCCTGTTTACCAGGGACACCATTTCGCCGGTATGTTCACTGGCGCGGGGGTAGTTGTCCGCCGGCCGCACCCCTAAATAATCCAGATCCTCCTGGAAACGGTCTATGTGTCCCCCGGTGAACGCCCCCAGCTCCATGCCTGCTTTTTCCGAACCTTGAATGGTCTTGTCATCCAGATCCGTGATATTCATGACGTGTTTTACATCATAACCCCGGAAGGTCAGGTAGCGACTCAAAAGATCCGAAAAAACGAATCGCCGACATTCCCCCAGATGAATCCGGGCATAGGCGGTCAGCCCACAGGAATACATGGAAACCTTGCCCGCAACAAGCGGTTCAAATGGTTCCTTGCTGCGGCTCAATGTGTTGAACAGTCGCAGGTCGATCTTCTCTCTGACCGTAAAAAGCGATGTGCTGAGATACCGTTCCCCACCATCCGGCAAGACCGCGACTATGGTGCCCGAAGTCATTTTGGCAGCTTCTTCCAAGGCAGCCACCATAGCGGCGCCGCTGCTCATGCCCACAAAAATGCCCTCTTCCTTTGCCAGCTGCCGAGCCATATCGAAAGCGGGCTCATCCTCGATATTGACAATTTTATCGAGCTGAGTTTTATCGAATATCTCGGGGTGATAGGACTCCTTCATATTCTTGAGCCCCTGGATCTTATGCCCCAGATAGGGTTCCACGCCGATTATCTTGACGGCG
>RCNC010001133.1_pt1 | contig 17793 bp, 14 predicted proteins | sample 2041301 | NCBI WGS metagenome assembly RCNC01 (sample SAMN09708231, study PRJNA481090) | Marine sediment metagenome, whole genome shotgun sequencing project. | biome: marine sediment; feature: ocean; material: sediment; isolation source: Sewage treatment plant 13A marine sediment (STP13A) ... | reverse complement strand
CTCGCTGCGCTCAGACAGTTCAAACTCCTTATACGGCACATTTCAGGGTGCTCAGCTACGTGCCAATGGGAATTGAACAACAGCCCCTTTGAGGGGCTACCAATGCCAGGCCCTCTGGGCCCGGATATTTACAACCAGGCGCTTTATGATGAAGTACAGAGCGGTGATCATGAACTCTATCGGTAACCTGACAGTCTCTATTCTCCTGCTTCTCACCCTGTCCTGTTCGACTCCCGAACCATATATAATCGGATTCCTGGGTGGATTGACCGGTGGATTGAGTGATATCAGTATTGCCGGAAGAAACGGTGTTATCCTGGCAATAGAGGAGGTCAACAGGAAGGGCGGTATTGCAGACCGCACGGTGGAGCTGTTAATAAAAGATGATAAGGGCGATCCTGAAATTGCTCAGCAAAGTATCGAAATATTTGAAGAAAATAAGGTTGTGGGCATTATTGGGCCGATGACCAGTGAAATGTCGCGTGCTGCAGCCCCTGTGGCTCAGCAGGAGAAGATTGTCATGATCAGCCCCACTGCTAACAGTGCTGATTTTTCAGAGCAGGGGGACTTTTTTTTCAGAGTTTCTCCGTCTGACAGGGACGAGGCGCATCATCTTGCTGAGCTGGCCTTCCTTAAGAGAGGGTATGATCGTATCTCTATACTGTATGACCTGACCAACAGGGAGTATGCTGAAAACCGGGTTTTTTATTTCAGAAATTTTATTGAAGACTTTGGCGGTACGATTGTCCAGGTGACATCATATACGACGCGAGATGATACCGACTATGGTCTGCTCGCGACCCAGGTTTCCCAGAATAATCCTGATGCTGTTTATATTCTCGCAGGCGGATCCGATTTGTCCCGTATCTGCCGACAATTAAAGAAACAGGGATTGAACGTGCCGGTTTTGGCGACTGGCTGGGCGGTAACACCTGAGGTTATTCGCCAGAGCGGGGCCGCGGCAGAGGGTATAGAATTCTTTCAGTCATATGATTTAAACAGCACGGCTCTACCGTACCAGGATTTTCTCCAGAACTATAAGGCCCGGTTCCACGAGGAACCTGAGCTTGGAGCCTTTTATGCGTATGAATCGGCAACTCTATTGTTGACCGCATTGGAACAGGCAAGAAGCATAAGAAATCTGAAAGATACCATTTACGAAATCAAGCTATTTGAGGGTTTACAGGATACACTGGAGATTAACCAGCATGGAGCTGCGGTGCGGCCGTTGTATCACAAGAAAATCGAGAACGGTGCTATTGTTTCCATTGCAGTAGAGTAAATCGGTATTCCCCGCCTGCAGCAAACTGCATGGCCGATAAACGAGGATGGGATACCCCACAATGGTGATTTTTCCCAGTTGTTTAGGGTTTCTTCCTGTGAATCCCGGTGTTTCTTAACAGATAGAGAGCAAAGAACACAGTCAATGAAGTGAGCAGTATGTCATACCAGGGAAACCAGGATATGGTGGCCCGAAAGGCCTCATTTTCAATAAGTTCCGTTGTCAGTTCCGGATTAGCTGCATGGACGGCCTTGCGCTGAAACTGCATGAGCAGAGCAAATAAAATCCCGATAAGACCATAACCCAGATTGAAAGCCAACCCCTTGAAGCTCAAAACGGTAGCGCGCTGTTCCGAGGAGGCAACCAGGTTTAAGTAGTGGCTGGTGAAAAAAGCGGTGAGCATCAAGCCAATGGTTACCAGCGCTATCGGAATAATACCCAGGTAAGGGACAAAACCGGTAAGACCCCAGAGCGCCAGAAATGTGATAAGTCCTAGCCACAGACAGTTCTGCTGCGGACTGAATTTTGCTACCATATACTCCGCAACTCTGGGTATCAGCAGTCCGAGTATGGAGAGCATGGCCATGATCAGGCCAAAACTTGCCTCCGGCAGTAGTATCAGGCGAAAATACTGACTGGTCAGGGTAATGATCATCCTCAGGACGTGGTCATACATCATTCCGAAAAGAATGACTGCCATGGCAAACGGCGTTGCCATGATCCATAATCCGGCCTGCCAGGTCGCCCGGCCTGCCTGCCAGACGGTTGTCATTGAAATCGGCTGGGGATCCGAATTCCGTTCTTCACTGACCTCCCGCATTCCCAGGGTGGCCCAGAGTGAAAAAAAACCAAGAACCAGTGTCAGGTACACCGGAAAGCGCATGCTCACCTCCTGGGAAACAGTTATTGACATACCCAAAAATGCCAGCAGCGTGTTTACCACGTCAGGGTCATAGAGCATTGCTCCGGCCGTCATGGATATGATGCCGGCCAGTGCCTTGAGACGCATCTGCAGGCTTAAAACCTTTGGCCAGTCACCAGGGTTGCCATCCTGTACCAGTGAATCGTAGGCGATCGCTTCATCTGCCCCGCTGGCCATGGCTTCTGCCAGCCCGCTTAGTATACGGTTAATGAAAAAGGCCCAGAATACGACATTAATCGAACTGATCGGCACAAAGGCAATGACACTGAGCTCTATAATCATCAGCACAGAGGTGAGAACCAGCAATCGTTTACGACCGAGAAGATCGGCGAGTGCGCCTGAAGGAACTTCACAACAGACGATGGTAATCGCCCAGACCGTGTTGAGCAGGGCAAACTGCTCAATACTCAGCCCGTAATCGAGGAAAAGGATGGTGAAAATGGGATAATAGAAGCGAGAATTAAAAAATATCCTGAAGGCGATGAAACGACGGATGTTTTTAATTGCAAATGGGGAGGTGGCTTTCATGGACGTCTCATCTGTTAGCAATTGTTCATCAGTAAGTATGCACACTCAGACGGTTTTCGAGCCATTGCACCCACAATGACAGGGTCAGACAGAGTACCAGGTACATACAGGTGATGGTAAGCCAGACCTCTATGGTTACCTGAGTGGACGACATAACCTGCATGCCTTGAAACGTGAGTTCCTGGATCGATATTATCGAGACGATGGATGAATATTTTATGGTATTAATAAATTCGTTTGCCAGCGGCGGAAGCATAATCCGCAATGCCTGCGGCAGAATAATCAAACGAATTTGCTGCCAGCGGTTTAGGCCGATTGACCGGGAGGCTTCCCACTGTCCGTCATCGATGGCCTCAATACCTGCCCTGACAATTTCGGTGATATAGGCACCCTGAAAAATGCCGATAGTAACCACCCCTGACAGGAAGGCAACGAACAAATTCGGCGGAGCGGCGACACGTGTCAGCCAGTAGATACCGCTTTCAGAGAGACTGCGAACAAAGGACTCCGCACCGAGGGCGGGCAGTATCTGATCACTGACGAAAAAGTAGAAAATAAAAACAAGAACGAGTGGCGGGGTGTTGCGAATCAGTTCAACGTATGTTCGGGCGCATAGTCTAAATAATAACCGTTTTGCTGTTCTGGCAAGCCCCATAACCAGACCAAGAATACCGGCCAGAAGCATTCCCCAGATACTGAGCCTGATGGTGGTAAACAATCCTTCAAGCAGTACATTTGCTGTCCACCTGCCACTCTCGCTGTCAAAGCGGACAAGGTAGGTCGGAATAATACCCCAGTTCCATTTGTAATTGAGTGAAAAGGTGAGCCGGTAGATGACGAATAAAAAAGCCCCCACCATGGCAATGAGCAGAAAAATATCAAGAATTGTGGGCCGGAAGCGGGCTCTGGTCATGTGCAGATGGTGCGAAAACGCTGCCACCGGGATAGCGTGGCAACGTCCTGGTGAATGTGTTGGTAAACCGAAACTGTTATCTGACTTCTATTCAACCTGATCGGCCCAGTCTCGCGTTTCAAACCAGTATTCGTGTCTTTCTTTGAGCCATCCTTCAAGCCATACACCGGTAATCCACGAGTTGAAAAATGCCAGTGAGTCCGGATCTCCCTTGCGCAGGGCAAAACCGATCGGCTCTTTTGTAAATGTTCCTTTAACTGGCAGGAAAAGGCTATCGTTGTATTGCAGGGCTTCATAGGCAGGCCGGGGAGCGGAGCCGATGACGGCATGCACGTTGCCGTTCCTTAATTCCTGGTAGGTTTGGGTCTCGTTCTCAAACATTCTCAGGGTGGCTTTCGGCAGATATTTCTTGGCGGCAATGACTGCAGAGGTTCCGAGTTTTACCGCAACCTGGACTTCCGGTTTGTTGAAATCTTCAAGAGATGAAAAACCGTCCGCTTGCACCTTATGGGCAACGATCGACATGCCAGAAAAATCATAGGGTTGAGAGAAGTTGACCTTTAATGCACGTTTCGGCAGAATGCCCATACCACCGATGATCACATCAAATTTACCGGTTAGCAGAGCGGGAATGATCCCGGACCAGGCTGTCGGTATAAATTCCACCTTTACTCCCATATCCTCGGCAAGCCGGGTGGCAACATCAATCTCAAACCCGATAAACTTACCGTTTTTATCTTTCATGGCCCATGGCTGAAAGGTGTCCATACCAACTCGAAGAACACCGTTTCTGACGACTTTCTCAACAGTACTTTCCTGAACCAGCTGCTGCTGCAGTGTTGCCGACAGGGCTGTCTGACTCGATAATGTAACGGTGACTAGGAAAAACAGAAAAACATTTAAAAATCTAAACTTTGCTACCATATCTCCCTCTCTTTGGATTTGCTGAGATTCAATCAAAATCAATGTTTGACAAGGCAGGCGCTTTGTCAGGAAATTTTAAGCCGTTTTTCAAGGAACGTGACAAAAAAAGACAACGTTACAGTAATCATGAGATAGAGAATGGCAACAGTAAACCATATCTCAAAGGTAAGAAATGTTTCAGATATAAGTGCCTGGGCTTGCATGGTCAGGTCATAAATAGCAATGGTCGAAACCAGTGCCGAATCCTTGATCAGCGAGATCGCCTGGCTGGTCAGTGGAGGCAGGACAGTGCGTATGGCCTGAGGGAGAATGATGAAGCGATAGATATAGCTTTTCTTCAGTCCGAGGCTTGCTGCGGCTTCAATTTGGCCTCGATCCACAGAGAGGATGCCTGATCTGAAAATTTCTGATGCGTAGGCTCCTTCGAAAAGACTCAGGGCCAGTACCGCTGAAGGGAAGCGGTCAAGTCCGAGAACAGGACCAAGGACAAAGTAGATAAAAAAGATTTGAATCAGCAATGGCGTATTTCTGCTGAGCTCCAGGTAAACTCTTGCAACAAATCGGGCAACCGGTGAGTGTGATAACCTGAATATGGCCGTAATAAGACCGATGGCAAAGGCAAAGACCAGGCTCAGCGCAGATATTTTTAATGTTATCCCTAGACCCAGGAGCAGCGGTCCGGCCTGAACTCCGTCGGCTGTTGACTTGAGGACAAGGGGCGGAATCTGGTACCAGGACCAGTTATAACCAAGATTTGAAATACTGCGGGATGAAAGCCAGCCAAGAAAGAGGAGCAGACAGATAAACTGAATGATATCGAACAGAGGTGAGCGCATGAATCCGGATACTCGCCTTGCTGGTCGGGAAGGGCGGTCAGGTGACATGGGTGAGACGTTCAACTGTTACGCTTTTCTGCATGAAGCTCTCTGACCATTTCTGTAATCCTGCGGAAATCGATTTTTCCGCTGCCCATTTTGGGTAACTCCTCGAAGATAATAAACTGTTTTGGCAAGGCTATTTTGGGAAGCTGTTCTGCCATCTGCTTCAAGGTTGATTTTTCATTGATCTTTTCTGTTATAACGGCAACGATTCGCGCGCCTTTTGTCGAATCGGGAATCTCGACAACACAACAATGGGCCTCTTCCGGCAGGAGGGAGTCAAGCACTGATTCAATTTTGACAAGTGATACCATCTCCCCACCGATTTTAACAAATCGTTTTATTCTTCCCACATGCCAGAGATAACCATCCTGGTCAATATTACCCATATCGCCGGTATCATACCAGCCGCGGCGGATATGCAGGGAGGTTTGCTCGAAGTCATCAAAATACCCTTTCATGACGTTCTCTCCCTTTACCAGTATCCTGCCGTCCTCCCCCGGTCCGCATTCCTCGCCTGTTTCATAGTGTTCAATTCGTACCAGAACATCCGGTATCGGCTTTCCGACACTGCCAGGTCGATTGTCCTCTGGGGAGTTGGCAGATATAACGGGGGAACATTCGGTGGCACCATAGCCCTCCAGAAGCATCTGCTGATGTTTTTCCTGGTAGGCTTCCCGTAATGAGTCAGGGCACTTGTCAGCGCCAACCAGTGCAATTCTCAGTGATTTGAAATCCCCTTTTTCTGATTTTTTCAGGTATCCCCAGAAAAAGCTCGGGGTACCAACCATCAACGTTGCTTTGTGATCTCTGACGATTTCACAGATTTTCCTGTATTCCAGTGGATTGGCATAGGTCAGGATGGTGTCGCCATGGTGCAGTGGAATCCACAGGTTGACCGTGAGCCCAAATACATGAAAGTAGGGAAGTGATGAGAGAAAGGTATCATTGCCGGCGAAGTTGAAGCGGTTGCTTGCCGACTTGATATTTGCATTAATATTTTTATGGCTCAGCTGGACCGCTTTCGGGTCTTTCTCGCTACCGCTTGTAAAAAGGATGACTGCAGTATCATCTTCATTACCGCCCTTCACGAGCACCTTGATGACGGATGGTGGCAGTTTTGACAGTGCGGCGGCTTTCACCTTTTGAAGCGTACTCAGCTTCTCCATGATATCTTCAATATAGATCATCCCGTCGACAAGGGGACACTCAATCTTTTCCAGCAGAGCCCGCGAGGTGATAATCGTGCGAAAATCACACTTGCGTTTTGCGTATTTGGCATTGTGCTCAGCTCCGGTGGAATAGTTAATCATAACCGGTATACGGCCGCTCATCAGAAGTGCAATTTTGGTCAGAATACAGCCTGCTGAGGTGGGCAGCATAACACCGATAAACCCACGGTCATATTTCTTGAATACACCTGATAACAGGAGCGAGGCCAGAAGTGCGCGGCTGTAGGAAACTTCTTTATTGGTGGTAAAATCGTGAATTGCCAGTTTGTCACCGAGTCTTTTGGCGACGTCAATGAAGTGATGATGCAGAAGCACGTTTTTCTCCAATTTGAGTGGCAAATAATGGCCCGCTAGGGCCATGACCGGATTCAACGGTTTTGATGTGATGACTTGAGTACCATGTTTACCTGAATTTGGCAAGAAACCGCGGTCCATGACGTTATTGCTGGCGGAGTTACAGGCCAACCGTTTATCTTTTTGCTAATCCCCCTTTTAGGAAGTACTATGTTCGTCGATGTCTGATAAACCCTAGCCCGACAAGCCGGAAAACTTTTTAGAGTCACTGGATAAGTGCCTTGGTGGATACTCCCAGTTTCTGATTTCAAACCTTTCTCATGATTTCTTGTTTTTTATGACAGGTTTTCAGGAGTAAGGCACAAAATGCAGATTGTGGAGACTCAGCTGCGGGGCTTTATGAGGCTCTCATAGAATATAAGCATCTATCTCAGGAGAAGAGAAATGGACAACAAACTGGTCTTGATAATAATTGCAATCCTGTTGCCGCCACTGGCGGTCTTTATGAAATCCGGTGCAGGAAAGGATCTGGTAATTAATATACTGCTCTGTTTTGTTTTCTGGGTACCGGCAATTGTGCACTCATTATGGGTTGTTTCTCAGTAATGTGTTGAAAAAGAGGAAGATTATTTCAGTTTCTTCTTCTTTTTTGATGATCCAGACAGTTGAACCGGTCCATCTGTGGCCAGTTTGTCCTCCATCAGCTTATAGGCGACGTAATACTTGAAAATATTGCTCACGTATTGCACTGTTTCCCGGCCGATCTGTTTTGCTGCAACGACTTCCACATTGTTGAACCATTTGTTCGGGTCAAGCCCCATTTTTTTTGCATCCCTTCTCAGTCGGGCGATCTTGGCGGGACCCGCATTGTATGAAGCGAAGGCAAACAATGTTCGGTTGATTTGATCGAGCCCTTCCTCATCGGCAAAGTATCTGTCAGTCATAAAACGAAGATACTTGGTACCTGCATGGATGTTCGGGTCAACTTCGTTGACATTGGTGATACCGACGTTTTTATCTTTTGCAGTCGACGGCAGCACCTGCATGACTCCGACAGCACCCTGGCTGCTTCTGACACTGTTGTCGAGCTTCGACTCCTGGTAGCCAAGTGCTGCCAGCATGAGGTAGTCGAACTGATATTGTGTGCCATACTTTTTAAAGTAATTGGTCATGATTTTGAAGCGTTGAAGATGTTCGTTGTAGATGGAGTCGGTGATATATGAAGTGGTAGACAGGTATTTATTGACAAGAATATTGCCCATAAGTGTACCGACTTTATGATCTTTTGCGAATTCATTTATCACCTTTTTCAGCTTGGGGTTGTTTTTCCTGACCGCCCAGCCGATTTTGCCCTCGGTCCGTAATTTGATATTCGGTTGCAGTTTTATTTTGTCAAATATCTTCGCCCAGAACTCACCTTTGTGGCTGTCGATGATCATGTACTCAATTAGATCGGCATTGAGCATCTCCAGTAAATCTTCATCTTCAAGGTTATCATCTGCGATTATTATCTTAGCCTTCTTTTTTCCCGCTGCCTCAAGGGTGTTGTTCAAGCGCAGGAGGCTTTGATAATAGCTGCTTGACTTCCTGACATGTATATTTTTCCCGGAGAGGTCAAACAGTGATTTCAATGGTTTGGAATCCAAGGTTGAAACAACTATCTCATTGACGCCGGTTGCAAAAGGGTCTGAAAAGTCAACGTCCTTCAGCCGCTCTTTGGTGATGGTCAGGTTGCCGACTGCGATATCGCCTTTTCCATCCCTTAAATGCGGGATCAGGTTTTCCCTGGCAGTAGGGATGATAACGGTATGTATTTTGAGTGTCTTGGTTTTATGCCTATCATTGATAAATTTCTCAAACTGTTGAGCCATCTCATAGGTAAGGCCACGCTGTTTTGCACCGTCGAAGAAGTAGAATGTTTTACTGTATGGCACCAGAATTCTGATCACCCGGTCCTCGATCATCTTGTCATAATCGCCTGTAAACTTAGAATTCAGGCGATTGAGCGCCTCAATTGACAGAGATTCTGAATCTTCATCAGCTATAGTGTATTGCGAGAAGAGCAGCAGTGAGAGAAGAAATAAAAGAATGGTTATTACGGTTCGTTTTGTTTGCATAATGTTCTGTTTGTAGAGTAGTTGTCGATAGTAAGGGTAATGATTACATGAATTTATTCTATCAGTTAAAATTTGGTCCCTTGGGTCAGTTCAGAGAAACCAAAACAAAAAGGGGCTACCAATGGTGGGTTCTCGGGACCTCCATATTTACTCAGATTCCACTTTCGGAAGCAACTCTTTGGCAATTTCTTTTTTCACCTGTATACCCAGTTCAGGGAAATGGCTGGCTTGTGATACAAGATTGCCGCGACCTCTGCTCAATTTATTCATTGCCCGGTCGTAACTGTCCCTGCTGATGTCGAGCTGCTTACCGAGTTTGTCCATATCTTCAAGAAAGCCCCGAAGTTTATCATAGAGAAGACTTGCCCGGTTGGCAATCTCAACAGCATTATGATTCTGCCGCTCGAGCTGCCAGATGTGCTCGATGATTCGCAGGGTGGCAAGAAGCGTGGTCGGGGTGACAATGATAATCTTGTGGGAATACATCTCCGAGATTAATGTTTCATCGGTCTGAGTTGCAGTGATAAAGGCGGCATCTATAGGCACAAACATCAGCACGAAGTCGAGTGACTGCAAACCCTTAAGGGAGCTGTAATCTTTGGTGCTCAGCGTCTTGATATGATTTTTCATGGCCAGCAAGTGTTCCCTCATGGCCTTTACTGCCTCCTCAGGTTCTCCGGCAGAGACATAGCGAGACCAGGCAGAGAGTGAAACCTTGGAGTCGATAACAATATCTTTACCATCGGGCAGGTGAATAATAATATCCGGTTTAAAGAGGTGGTTATGATTGTCCCGCAACCCTTTCTGGGTTTCATATTCGTGCCCTTTGCGCAACCCTGATTGTTCAAGGAGTTTTTCCAGGATGAGCTCTCCCCATGTCCCTTGAGTTTGACGATTACCAGCAATAGCCTGAGAGAGGTTTCGAGCCTCTTCGTTTATCTGTTGATTGAGGTCTCGCAAGTGCAGAATTTCCTGCTTGAGCGATGCACGTTCCCTGGTCTCTTCGACAAATATGGTGTCGACACGATCCCTGAATGAATCGATCTGTTCACGGAATGGTCGGAGCAGGATGTCCAGTTTTTCGCTGTTCTGTGAGGAAAATGTCCTGCTCTTTTCATCGAAGATCCTTTGGGCAAGATCCCTGAACTGCAGCTTGAGTTCGCTGGAGGTTGTCTGCCATTGATGCTCTCTTTCCAGCCGATGCTGCTGCTCAAGACTCAGCCGTTCTTCAAGAAGCGAGTTGGCGAGGGTGAGCGCGTAATATTTTCGTTTCCACCTGGCAGCCAGCACTCCCAGAATGATACACCAAAGCCCGAAAAATAACGCCAGAACAATAGGCAGTAACTGGTGCCGAGGAATCGTTTTCAGGTAGTTCAGGAGTTCTTCAACCATGTTATTTCTGGCAGGATCTGTGTTTTTGTGAACAAAGGCTTGTCAGCAGGGACTATGTTCTGATGACAAGCAATGTAGCAGGAAAACGGTGGAAAAGAAAGGGCGATATCGTACCAGATTAACACAAAAATATCCGTCCAACGGGGCGGCATGCAACCCAGTTGCACAGAGACCTTGAGAGGATACTTAATAAGAGAGGAAAAAGCCGTACCAGACAGTGAACAATGTGCAGATTTTCAACCGGGAGGCCAGCTCATCGGTCTTCCACCGAGGACATGCATATGAATATGGAACACGAGCTGTCCGGCGTCTGCACCGTTGTTGAATACGACCCTGAAACCATTGCTGACACCATTTTCTGCTGAGACCTTTGCAGCGATCCGCATCATTTTCCCGATCACCTTTTCATCCTCTTCTTTTATATCTGTGGCGTCGACTATATGTTTTTTGGGAATGACCAGGAAATGCTTCGGGGCATTGGGAGAGATGTCCCAGAATGCCATCAGGTCGTCATCCTCGTACAGCGTATCGGATGGGATTTCGCCTGCAACAATTTTACAGAACAGACAGTCGCTCATTAATCACCTCTTTTTCGCGGGCTGGATATGACCCGTATTAATCATTATAAGAAAAACTTAATGCATCTTTTTTGAGATCAATGGTGGCTATGCCGCCTTTTAACAGATGACCGAAAAGGATCTCCTCTGACAGGGTGTCACCAATTTCCTTCATGATGAGACGTCGCAGCGGCCGGGCACCATAGTCCGGATCATATCCTTTCCTGGCGAGCCATTCACGGGCCGCAGCCTGCAGACGGATGCTTACTTTCTTTTCAGAAAGTTGAACTTCCAGCTCAATAATCAGTTTGTCAACAACACATTTCATCGATTCAATGTCGAGTGAATCGAAGGTAATGGTGCCATCTAATCTGTTCCTGAACTCAGGAGAGAATAATTTGTCAACCGCTTTGGCGCTTTTTCCTTTTTTGTCGCCCACAAAGCCAATGGTATTGGCAGCCATTTCCCGGGCCCCTGCATTGGTTGTCATGATGATAATGACATTGCGAAAATCGGCCTTCCTGCCTGAGTTGTCAGTCAGTGTGGAGTGGTCCATCACCTGGAGCAGGATGGAGTAAATATCCATATGCGCTTTTTCGATCTCATCGAGAAGCAGAACGGAATAGGGGTGCTTGCGGATGGCTTCTGTCAGCAGGCCGCCCTGGTCAAAACCAACATAACCGGGAGGTGCACCGATGAGTCTGGCCACCGCATGTTTCTCCATATATTCACTCATATCAAACCGTTCAAAGTGGACGGCGAGAGCACTGGCCAGTTGCCTGGCAACTTCTGTTTTACCAACCCCGGTCGGGCCTGCAAAAAGAAAACTGCCGGTGGGAGATTCGGGATTACCAAGACCTGCAGATGAGCGTTTAACTGCCTGAACAACGGCATCAATTGCCATATCCTGACCGAAAATAACCGATTTGAGTCGGTTTTTAAGGTTCTTCAGAGAGTCTCGTTCAGATGCCCCTCTTGTGCGGGCAGGGATACGTGCCATGCGTGACACAACTTTTTCGATATCCGCTACTTTTACCGTTCCATTTTTCTTGCCCTCAAGCCTGAAAAGAGAACCAACTTCATCCATTACGTCAATTGCCTTATCGGGCAGAAAACGTTCGTTTATATAACGGTCGGCAAGTTCTGCGGTCGCCCGGATGGCAGGTTTTGAATAGCGGATCTGGTGATGTTCTTCATATCGCTGCTGCAATCCTTTGAGGATATGGAAGGTGTCTTGGACGGTCGGCTCCTCAATATCAATTTTCTGAAATCTTCTGCACAGCGCCCGGTCCTTTTCGATCTGGTTTTTATATTCCTCGTAGGTGGTGGATCCAATACAGCGCAAAATACCCGACTGTAGTGCCGGCTTGAGCAAGTTTGAAGCATCCATTGAACCGCCGCTGGTCGCACCGGCGCCAACCAGGGTATGCATTTCATCGATAAACAGTATTGCGTTGTCTTTTTTCTCAATAGCGGCAACAACGTTTTTGAGTCTTTTTTCAAAATCGCCCCGGTACTTGGTGCCCGCCACCAGTGTTCCCATATCCAGCAGATAAATTTCCACATCCTGGAGCAGTTCCGGTATGCTGGCTTTGGCGCCCTCTTTACGTGCTTTCTGGTCTTCAAAAATTCGCAGGGCCAGTCCCTCGGCCATCGCTGTTTTACCGACTCCCGGCTCTCCCACGAGCAACGGATTATTTTTCTTGCGCCGACAGAGTACCTGCATCATGCGACTGATTTCATCATTTCTGCCGATGAGTGGATCAATTTTACCCTCGGCCGCAAGCGTTGAGTAGTTGACCGTAAAGTCTGCCAGCGCTTTGTCTGACTCTTTTGGTGGAGCTTCCTGGTTTTCTGTACCGGGAGGCATTTTGGGCAGTGGTGCCTGCTGCAGCCCTTCCGGCAGCTCATGAGAGACAAAATGGACGACAGCCATACGACCGACCCCAATAGAACTGAGAAAATAGACGGCGTGGGATTCCGCCTCCGAGAATATGGCAACAAGAACGTCTCCTGAATCCACTTCTTTTTTCCCGCAGCTCTGAACGTGTGCGACTGCACGCTGCAATACCCGGTTGAAAGCAATGGTCTGTGTCGGGTCGCCACCGGTGGCAGCTGGAATTGTTGGGATTTCAGCGGCAAAGAACGCTTCAAGCTTATGTTTCAACGTCTCCACTGACCCACCGCATTCACTGATGATATAGGCAGTTAGCTCATCGTGCAAGAGCCCGTAGAGCATGTGCTCTACGGTAACAAATTCATGGTTGTAGGTTTTCGCCTCTTTGATTGCCTTTATCAACGATGTCTCTAGTGTTTTACTCAGCATGTGTATCACTCGTTTAAAAATTTTTGCTACTCTTTTTCCATAGTGCAGCGTAACGGAAATTGGTTTTTCTTTGCAAACTCATGAACAATAGCTATCTTGGTCTCGCATATCTCTCGGGGAAAAACACCTGCGATACCGACGCCGTCGTTATGTACATTGAGCATAATGGCAGTTGCCTCATGCTTGGATTTCTGAAAAATATTTACCAATATTGCTACAACAAACTCCATGGACGTGTAATCGTCATTATGGAGCAGGACCTTGTATAACGGAGGTTTCTTTGTCTCTACCACCTCTTCGGTTAAAACCGATCCCCGTAGATCACCTTTCTTTTCGGTCATTCCTGTTATAATTCATTGTACTTAAATGGTTAATCTTCAGGACCTTCGGCTCTTCTCTGCATAAATTATAATCTTTATCGGTCCGTTTTCAATCCTGCAATGTGCTAATTGAAGGTTTGGTTTTACTTTTGTCTCATGCTGATCGATGTAATCAGTGACAATAACAACTCTTCCAGAACAATGTTATGCGGTATGGGCGCGCCTTTTAACCGGTACTCCGCTCCCAGAACGAGGGCGAGTGACTTCTTTAAAGCGGAGATTGAAAAATCTGAAGCCTTGCTGAAGCTCATAAAAAGAGCATACGGGTGTCCTTTGAGCAGATCACTCCAGGCTCCTTTTTCTTTGAGAGCCGGAAGATACTGGTTCTGGAAACTATTGGCGTTCATGTTTCTAGTCCAGGCAGGGTGCCCGGTGAGCTGCAGAGACCGAAAAATGAGCAGCTTTCTGAAGTAGTTACGAATTGAAGCAAGTATTGCAAGGGAGTGAACGCCGTCTCTGGTGAGATGGCTGAGAATTGTCAGACTCTGTTGCCTGTTCTTGTTACCGAGTGCCTCGGTAAGCTGAAAAATGGCATCCTCTCTGGTTCTGGCGACCATCAGCTCAATGTCGTTGACACTAATCTTTTCACGCTCTTCTATAAAAAGTGCAAGCTTTTCCACCTCCATAACCACACCTACAGGGTGGAAACCGACTCGCTCAAAAAGGAGTTCAAGCGCCCGCGGTTCTATGGTTTTATTAAATTGTGTAAGCGTACTCCTGACCATCTCCTGGACAATTTCTTTCTGTTCACGGACTGCATTGCGCGAAGAGCCGGGTGTCACAGAACAATCGACAATTTCACCATAGGTCTTTATCTGGTTGAACAGTTTCTTACGTTTATCGATGTTTTCTGTGGTGAGTAATAAAATGTTGTTGGCTGGCAACCCCTGCTCGATTGCCGAAAGAAACCGATCGACTGTCCTTGCTGGAGAAGAAATCGATTGTACTCCACTGTTGGCAAGCAATGCGTCGGCCCAGCCGAGATCGTCCCCCGGATGCCCGAAACCAAATAATTTCTGCCATTGGTCTCTGGAGATATCTGAAAAAACAGTTGTGGTGTCAGGGCTGATTGCTGCTGTATTGATCAAGCTCAAAAGATGGCGAACTGCACTTTTGGGTTTGTTCTGCTGATGGGCCTTTTCCGCTTTTTCCCAGATTTGGGCGCTGATATCTTTGCTGAGAAAGAGGTTCGAATCACTGACCCGGTATATCTGGATTCCGGGCAGCAGGCTGAAACTGAGTATTCTTGCGAGAATCTTGCTATTATCTTCGGCGGACCCGTCAATGGTATGAACAGCCCCGCCGGTAGTCTGAAGGAAACCCTTTTCAATCTGTTCTGCGGATTGTTGGCAGAGGTAGCGCTCGCCAAAACAGAGATACAGCTGCTTGTGGTTCCCTGTCTTGATATTGTTAAGGAGGCCCTGGAGCTCTTTTCGCTTGTGAAGTGGCATCAGTTCAGTTTACGTATGTCCATCATTTTATGCAGGATTGCCGGAAGTGAACCGGGTTGAAGGTAATCACTGCCTCTTCCTTTGGCAAATATTGATGCTGACCGACGACCGATTTCTTCCCAGCCGATAGTGTCAGGGGTTGTAGCTATGATTTCAAACAGTTGTCGATTATATGGGTCATTGACAACAGCCTTGCCGGTTCCAACGGTTGCCAGGATGTCAATGGTATTGTTGAATAATTTATTTAACTGGGTGTAGATTCTTAGTCCACCGCAGGAACCGATACTCATGAACCGGTTGATTGCTGAAATGGAGTCGCTCGATATGGCTCCTGTTTCAATGATCTTCTTCATCGGTTCAATGAGCTGTTCACCTCTCCAGTAACTGTGTCCTCGTTGGGCGAACATTTCCATTTTCTGCTCGAGAAATTGTTTCAGAAGCTCTTGCTGTCTGATTTCATTCTGATATACCGCAACTGCATGGGATAGTTCAATGCCATTTACCAATTTATACCATTCGACGATTATCGGCGCTTTAACAGAAAGCGAGTAGAGCTCACTCACCATGCGGTCCGGGTTACGTTTTGCCTGTTTGATTAGTTTTTGTGCTTTCTGCTGGTCGGCGTTACTCTCTGCCAGCAGAGAAAGCTTTTCCGACAGTCTTGGTCTATAGCCGTTACTGATTAGGTTTCGACTGTTTGAGTGGTAAGAAATACTGCCATCATCGTCATATTGAAATATTGATAAACTGGCCAGTTGGCGATCCTTTTTCCACCTGGAAAAATCAGTGGTGACAAAGGGTGATAGATCAACCCTACCATAGCGCTTGATGATTTCTGCAATTTTGTCAAGATCGGTGGCAGATAGAAGATCTGGATGCTCAATTTTGTAATACTGAAGAATGACACGCAGCTGCAGGGCAAAGGTTGAATCAGGCTGCTGGATTGTTGAGATTATTCTATCTAACAAATAGGTGCGCACTTCAGGTTGTATTTTCTCAAGAAGGGCACTGAAGGTGGCGGCAAACAAAATCAGACTTTGCTCATCCTGGAATGCCGAACGGGTCACCAGATCAAGAATTTTACGCTGTTCAATTGGATCTTCGGGAAAAAATGTGGTGAGCTTTCCCTTCTGTGCACAACTGATGATAAAATCAGAAATATAGCCGTTTTCAGGGTCTGTCTGTATCAGGAAAGAGAGCAGGTTCGAATGATGGTTCCGGCCTATTCGACCAAGCAGGACCGGCACCAGGATATCTCGGAAGGAAGAATCGTAGAGCTCACTTCCCCGCGAGAGCAGGATGTAGATATTGGCTGAAGTCAGGTCCTTTGCCGTCAGCTTCCGGGCTTGTGCGGTAGCCTCCTTGAGGACACGTACCGCCTTGTATCGCTCTTTTTCTATCAAGGCGCGCCCAAACTTGGCAGTATATCTTTGCCGGGCGAGCGGGTGCAGTTTTTCAAAAATCTCCCGGAGTTGTTCGTCACTACTTTTGACCAGCGTGGTGGTACCGATTTCACCGCCATAGTCATTGGTGACGCTGTGCAGGTTGTTGAGCTTCCATATCAGGTAGTCTGAACCGTCTGAGAAGGCACCCAGAAGTGTTGATTTGTGCTTGTCTGAAAGTTCGAAATAACGTCTCTCCTCACTGTTTATGGGGAGCGTAAAATAGTTCTGCAACCAGAAAAGACTGGACTGAGCCGTCATCTGCTCCGATGAAAACAGGGCGGCAATATTATTTGCATCTGTTTCGGGCAATTGCTGCAGCGTCTCCAGGAGCTCAAGGACGAGTTGAGGCTCTTTAACGAAGGCCATGGAGCCTTTTTCAGCTGACATATGTTGTGTTGCACTCATCATCTCGATGATAGTCAATCCTGCAATAACCTCATGGCCCTGAATTGACTGGACATTAAAAAGGGCTTTTGCGGCCCAACAGCCGCTCTCATCAAGGGTCAGCAAAGTGTTGAGGATAGAAAAGAACGTACCAGCGTCGAGTGCTGCTATGCCGTTCATTGCAGATGCTGCCTGCATTGCGGTGAACTTCAGCCCGGCCGTTTTTTCAAGAATGTACCATCCCTCTTCAAGGGTTGCCGTGTCAATTCTGAAAAATGTTTCCAGAATTTCAACCTGATCAAAACTCAGGGGATAAAATACCAGACGCTGAAGGGCTTCTATGGCCTGGGCTGCAGTAATTTCAGGCAGTGAGCAGAACGCTCTGAAAGCTCTCATCCTGGTGTAGGACAGTGTCCGGACGATATCTTTATGGTATTGATATGATTCTTCTTGAAGACACGGTACCTGGCGGAAATAGGCAAGCGTTGTTTCGGCCGGACCGTTTGCTATGCCATAGGCGGCAAACGGAACAGAAACGAGCAGCGCCAGGTTGAATATTGTAATGATGAGCAGCCGGGATAGGTTCACAAGCAGGTCAAATGAGGTCTTGGGTTAACACAGTGATCTCTCTTTTTATTCTATTAGTTAAAACCTGATCCTATGGGCCAGGTGGGAGAAATAAGGTTCATCCAGCAATAGATTTTTTCTGTTCGTTTTCTTTGTTTGCCCAAAGAAAAGAACCAAAAGAAAGGGCACCCGTGTCACTCG
>RCNC010003872.1_pt1 | contig 17795 bp, 18 predicted proteins | sample 2041301 | NCBI WGS metagenome assembly RCNC01 (sample SAMN09708231, study PRJNA481090) | Marine sediment metagenome, whole genome shotgun sequencing project. | biome: marine sediment; feature: ocean; material: sediment; isolation source: Sewage treatment plant 13A marine sediment (STP13A) ... | reverse complement strand
TCAAGATTGTGGCGGCGGTAACTGCTGAGAACTTCTTAATACAGAACATTTGTGTCTCCAAAGTAATACGATGACAGGTTTATTGATTTCGACGTACCGTCGGCGCCTGATCAGACGGTCTTGAGCAACAATCTTTGACGATACGGGAATGCAAAACAAGCAGGTTGAATCTTTTTGTCATGAAATGGTAACGACGATCTGAAAAACCCGGTGAACGTCAACATTCCCTAATAAAAAAAGGGAAAGTACATGCCAAGGAACTCTTTCCGGACTGCCTGAAGTAAGGGGGTTGTCCCGACGGTCCGCTGATCAATATTGAAATAGGACACACCAATATAGGGCGAGAACACGTTTCCTCGCCCAATAGCCCATCGCCTGCTGAATCGTGCGCTTGCAGTTTGGGATCTGATCCTGGTTTCGGACCGCTTTCCGATAGAATCGGTTAGTGAGCCAGCAGCCGAGATCCAATAATTGCCCCAGCCATACACGCCAACAAGACCGAGCGTCGCCGTTGTCGCGTCAACATCCGCATCGAAGTTAAGCGTCGGAAGTGTATCAGGAAGATTCTCCCCAATGCAGATGGGCGGCCGCGGAGGGGCGAATGGTCTAGTCGGTATCGGATTTGGCCGACACACCGGGAAGACCCCGACGCGACCGACATTGACATCAAGATTGACCTCGCCCGTAACTTTACCGAGAACGCCGTACAGATTGAGAAACGGCAGGATCCGGACATCGACCTTGAGCTGCTTTGAGGTTGTATCGCTTATGACATTGTCAAAGGCGACGAAGGGAATGGGCGTCGGGGGCGTTCCTTTCGGTGGAGCGAAGTCCCTACTTATGGCTACATCGCCGTTGTTGAGAAGCTGTTCCTGTACGTTCGAAACACCAATGAAGCTGATGCCCCATGGTCGCGGTAGCACAATGCCTCGATCAACCGCCTTCTGTCCACCAATCGGAAAAAAAACGACCATATTTGGGCGGCTTCCGGTCGTCGGTGCCGAATTCCTCAGGATAGCGCAACTGAAGTGTCTCCGGGACACGGAACAAGAATCCAATAGACGGCAGAATACCGTTGGTCAGCGGTGAGTCTTCTTGGGCGATGCCCCCTGGTTTCTTTTCGCGGCCAGTCTCTTCAGTCTGAGCAACCGAACCGCCAGCCAACGCCGCTGAAATGACAAGCGCCCACAAAACACACAGGACGCCAGATTCAACGGTCGATACATGCGCCGAACCCTCATATTTCCCGGCTGTTTCACACGTGCAGCCCGTTTGAATGTCACCCGACATTCCCCAAGTAGCGCGATCAGCAAAAGCTAAGCCTTGCAGAAGTCGGCACTTCACGCCTCAACTTTGTTTGCTACCAGGTCATGGATTGACTTCAATAATTTATCGTAGTCTGGCGTTCCATCTGCGGCATAGTGAAAGTTTTTGAACAGTCCAGTGAGCTTTGTAAAATGGGCCCTTATGTCTGCTTTCGATGTCAGATCAAGATCGCCCGAAACCACGTCATACATAATGCCAAAAACCAGTATTTGCCGATCCAGCGGCACACATGAATCCACGTCGTCGAAGGCGTCTTGCTGAAGATAGATCATGTCGATGAACAATGCTTTCTGCTGCGTGATATAGTCTTCGGTCGTCACACCTTCTTCGCCGGTGACCTGCATCATCTGGCTGATCTGATCGCCTTTGGTCAGGACCTCTTGCATCTCTTGCACCTTGGCAATCCAGCCCGGTTCCATATTGTCTTCGTACCAGCCCGACATCTGATCGAGATAGCGCGACCATGACATAAGCGGGTCAACGGCCGGGTAGAACCGTTTGTAGGCGCGCTCAGAAGACAGGCCAAGGAAGCACTTGACGGTAGACAGCGTCGATTGCGTGACGGGTTCGTCGAAGTTGCCGCCTGCGGGCGACACGGTGCCGATCATTGTCAGGCTACCCTTGTCACCGTCATTGGTTTCGATCACGCCCGCGCGCTCGTACAGACCTTTGATGGAGCTTTCCAGGTAGGCCGGAAACCCTTCCTCACCGGGGATTTCTTCAAGCCGACCCGAGGTCTCTCGCATTGCCTGCGCCCAACGAGAGGTGCTGTCCGCAATCAGCAGCACATCAAGGCCCATCTGGCGGTAGTATTCGCCCAAGGTGATGCCGGTAAAGATCGACGCCTCGCGCGCGGCAACTGGCATTGATGAGGTGTTGCAGATAATGATCGTGCGATCCATCAGACTGCCGCCCGAGGTCGGGTCGGTCATCTCTGGGTATTCGTTGATGGTCTCGACCACTTCCCCCGCGCGTTCGCCACAGGCGACAACGACGACAATGTCGACCTGGGCATTTCGCGCAATAAGGTTTTGCAGCACGGTCTTGCCCGCACCGAAGGGCCCCGGAATACATGCGGTTCCCCCTCGTGCAATTGGAAAGAACGTGTCGATCAAACGCTGCGAGGTTAAAACAGGCTGATCCGGAAACGTGCGACGCGAAACCGCCTTTTTTAGCAGACCACCTGAGACCGGCCTGCGTACAGGCCATTTTTGCGATAGGGAGATCGTTTGTTCATTGCCAGAGTCGTCAGACAATCGCGCAACCGCATCATGAATTCTCGCAGCACCTTCCTGAATCCAAACGATTGTGTATTTGCCGCTCCAGTTAAACGGCACCATGATCTTGTGCGAAAACCGTCCCTCTGGAACGGTGCCGATCACATCACCCGCGCCGACCACAGCGCCCACCTTCAGGCGTGGTGTGAAGGACCATTTCGCAGATACGTCCAACGGCTCCATATCTGCGCCGCGCGGCAGGAATATACCGTATTCGCTGGCTACCTTGGCCAAGGGGGCCTGCAAACCGTCAAACACCTGTCCCAGCAATCCGGGCCCAAGTTCGACCGACAAAAGCTGCCCTGATTGTTCGACCGGATCGCCGACAGCTACGCCTTGGGTGCTTTCATAAACCTGCGCATCAGCCGTATTGCCCCGCACCCGCAGCACCTCTGCTTTCAGACGTTCCTGACGGCCATTCGCCCCTAACAAACTAGGCAGGATATAGACCACCTCGTTTTTGACCAAAGGACCGGGCGTACCATCTGGACCGGGCAAAGCCTCAATCTCAACCAGGTCATCTTGCACCGCAACGACACGTGCGGTGGTGGTGGATGAAGCCGTCATTGCGCCTCTCCTTCCAGAATGAGATCGGGGAAATTCTGCAACGCGTCCAGTGAGAGTTCGGAAAACCGACGCGCTGCGGCTTCGCTATTAGACTGTTGCCAGCGATCAAAGATGTTCCATTTAAGAACGTAGATTGCAACCGCTTCGAAATCGAATTGGTGATTTGCGGCATGTCGCTGAAGCTGTTTGAAGGTCACCTCAAGGACATGACGTTGCAACTCCAGCGGGTCCTTGCGCTCCATCAGCGCCACAGCGTGACGTAGCCAGGGCATTGACCCGTCAAGCCGAAACGTTGGGTCAGCCCAGTTGGTCACAATGTGGCGAGTCCAGCGACCGTATCCCCAGACGCCCGTCGGGGCGGCGTCGCCGCGGCGCCGCATTCGCAAAGCGGCGATGGCAGTGCGCAACTCCATTCGTTCCAACACAATTGCCCTTAGAGTGGGCTCATGGATATCGCGCAGTGCGACTTTGACCCGGGCAAGGACAACGTCAATGTTGTCTTCCATGCCGTATTCGGACCAGCTCAACAGCCCTTCGACCAACGCGAGGGTCTGGGCGTCCTCGCGGCTGAGTGCCGACAGTCGCTTGTTCAGCCGCAGGCGCGACAAAGGGGGCTGTTTGGCAACAAAAAGCCGTTCTGAACTGGGCAGGCTGGCGACTAAGGCCGTATAGATATCCGGATCAGACATGACTACCTGACCACACCTTCGAGCACGGCGCGAAAACGCGGCTGGAGGTGCTGCATCAGCAAGGACGCAATCGCACCATCAGACATATCTAGAAGGATACCGTCCTTGCCCCGCTTGGCTTTGATGCCGCCCTGAAGATCGTCCGACGCATGTAGCGTCACACCCTCCTCAAGCATCTTCTGGCTGAGGCCCAGCACAAACTTTGTCAGCTTGCCCGACTTTATGTCATCGGCGTTTTCGCGGATTGCATCAGGGCCAACAACTTGAGCAGGCAAAATGACCTCTGCCCCTTCATTAGCGCCGATATCCTCGCGCGCGCGACCGACTAGTTCCAGCACCATTTGTTTCAACATCTTGGGATCGGCCATCGTTTTCGCAACCATGCGCTGCACGTCTGATTCAAACCGCGCCATCAAGGTCGATTTCATTGTCAGGACCGCGTCCCGCATGGCAGTGTTCAGCGCTTCCTTCCCGGCTCTCTCGTACCGCTCTGAGGCAAGACGTGCGTCATTAAGCGCCTTGTCCGCGTTTGTCTTGGCTGCTGCCACTACCTTAGCCGCTTCTGCCTTGGCCTCAGCCACAATGCGCTCTGCTTCCTGCGTGCCTGCAGCTATGCCGTCTGAGCGCAACTGAGCAATTAACGCATCTACGCCACGCGCATTTTGTTCGGGCGCGTTCATGCCGGAATTCCCGCGCTGAGAACCAGGGCGAAGACAAAGGCGAAGACGCCAAAGCCCTCGATGATGGCTGCTGGTGCCAGCGCCAGACCGAAGATTTCAGGCTTTTCCTTTGACGCGTTAATTGCTGCCGCACAGGCGCGTCCCTGCGAAATTCCGCAGTAAAGAAGCGCGATACCCGCCAGCAGGCCTATACCGAACAAGCCGCCCGCGTTTTCAGCGGTGACCACGCGGTTCAACGTGAACATGATGACGATCCCATAGATCACAAATGTGGATGGAAAAGCCGAGATACCGACAAAGCGGCCGTAGCCACCCTCGGTCTCCAGCATTGCGCCGATACTGGCCTGCCCGGCGATAGAGCACCCCATGGAACTGGCCACGGCCCCGAGCGCCATGGGTGCATATATCCCAAGCCACCCCAACGCGATTACGAACTCAGTCATTCCTGCACCTCCTTGCGGGAAAAGGCCCGGAAAGCAACGCCTTCCTCGGGCAAACCCCATTTGAAAAATTCGATGTAATTAAGCCGGAGCCCGTGAACGACGCCGCTCATTATGCCGAGCCCGAAGTTCAGCAAATGTCCGATCAGCAGGATCAAAAGCCCACCAAGGATGCCAAGGCCCGACTTCGACCCCATTACGTCCATCGCCAGATCATTAAACGTCAGCGCCAGTGACGCCGAGGCAAGCCCCAATGCAAAAAGCCGCATATAGGACAGCACGTCGCCAAAAGCCCCCATCAGACCGCTCAGACGCTTTACGCCATCAAAGATGCGCAAGGCCCAATCCATTCGTGTCGTGATCGGCCGCTCACTGGTAAAGGCAATGATGGTAGCCAACCCACCAAGCATACATGCGATTCCGATCGAAAAGAAAACCCCAGTCTGCCCGCTCAGCCAGATCAACAACCCGCCTATCAACACGGCAATCCATCCAAGATTCGCCCGCCCGCTGCGTTTAGGGTTCACGCGGTATGCCATGAAATTGGCGAATGCGATGTGGATGACACCGACGATGATCGACAGTTGCATCATCGTGTCGAAGTCATTGAGGTCGAGTACCGACAAGCCCGCGAATATCGACCCATCGGGTGGGGCGGCACCGAAATAGCTACCCACAATGGCACCGTAAGCAATGGTGCTGCCTGCGAGGATCAGGCCGAGCCGTCGCCAGGCTTTCATATGGGCATCACTACCGAGGCGTTTCCAATACGCCAGAAGGCCTAGCAAGATCACCACGCCATATCCCGCGTCGGCGATGATCATCGCAAAGAAGATGGCAAAGGACACGACCAGCATCAGCGTCGGATCCCATCCGCGATAATGCGGGACCTGATAGAACATCGCCAGATCGACACCTGCGGCCTCGGTCTCTGGCTGTTCAAGCAGTGTGGGCGGGGTTTCGTCCCAGCTTGGGTCTTCGATCAGCACGGCCAGCCCAAGGGTATCGCAAGCTTCTTCCATCTCTGCGATCCTGTCCTCGGGCACCCATCCCTGAACGGCGAACAGATCCTGATTGTCCAACGTTTGGGTTTCGGCAAAGGACAGTTCGGCGGCGGTCTCAGCCTCTGACAGACTGGCGCGCAAGAGCGTAACAAACCGCGTTTGCGCCATCCGGTCGCCTTGCAGGCTTTCAATTGCAATCTCGGTCTCGTCCAGCACTGCTTCAAGCACCGCGATAGGTTTGTCACCGGTATGCACGCGCGGGACGGGCAGAACATCGGACGCCGGTTCATCCTCTGCGAGCAAGACGACATAGGCGAACTGATGATCGTCGCCCACGATTTGCCAAGGCAGATCAACCGCCTCAAGGCTATCGCGTTGTTTGAGGGGCAGTTGGTAGAACCAAAGACGTAACCCGGCCATTACATCCTTGGGCGGGAACGAAAAGTCTCCCCATGGCTGCATGGTCGCGATACGATGTGCCAGAAAATCCCGCTTGTCACGGGCCGCGCGCAGGTCGTCCTTCAGCGCAAGGATTTTCTCGACAAAAGCCTGGACATCGAAGGCGTGGTCGCTGCGCACCTGACGGCGCGGGTTCGGAACAACGGACAAAAACCGCAGGGCTTTGTAAGCGTCCTCTGCTTCACGACTGACGACTTTTTCCGGGTGGGACTCTGCGGGGGACAATGGAAGTAGATGCATGGCACCCAGCGCCTGCACCTGCTTTAACGCTCTGTCCTTGTCCATTCTGCGCCCGGCCAGCGAGAGCTTCTTTAACTGCGCGACACTCATGCCGCGGCCCGTTTGCGCTTGGAAATCTTCGAGCGCACCACAGACTGCATGTCAGCATCGCTCAGATAAATCCTGATTTTCTTGATATTGGCTCGCGCGCTCGGGATCAGCACCTTGTCAAACAGGTTCAGCCGCTGCGTGATAACATCGACGGCCTTTGACAAAGCCTCGACCCGTTGGCGGGCCACTTGAACCCGCAACCGTGCCTCAAGCATGTCGTGCAAAAGTCGGGCGACGTCATCGACCCAATGGGGTTTGGTCATCGGCGAATAGGGCCACACCTCGACCTCGATCTTTTCAAGAAACGGAAGCTGCGTGCCGACGACATTTTCGGTGCCAAGTTGATAATCCGTCAGGCGTACCAACCCGTGCAGATCAACGCCCGCATTGCCCAGCATCGGCACGTCACGCCCAACCTGCGCCGCAAGCTCTGCAACCTTTGCCTCCATCTCAGCAATAGCTGCGACAGCTTTGGCCTTCTCACCCATGAGTTGCTGCCGCTTCAGATCCAAAGACGGCAAAAACCGCTCATAGATCTTGAGCTGCCCCATTTCGCGAGCGAGCGAGGATTTATTCAGCTGCAACCGCGCCATCACTGCCTTTCGGGAAATAGGTGTCGATCAGGTTCTGTTTCATCAAAAGCTGTTCTGGCTCAAAGCATTCGGCCAACGTCGTCCAGCACAGGTCCAGCGCCTCCTCCAGAGGAATGGAGACGTTGATGTCCATGAACCGTTCGCGAAACAGGTCGCCAAACTTCAGTACTTGATTGTCATACTCTGACAACTCAAAGGCCATGGCTTGCTTCTGGGCCGCATCGCGGGCCTCTGAATAGAAACGGATCATCGTATTCATAATCTGGCTGTGATCCTCACGCGTGACCTTGCCGATGACGTTTTGTTTCAACCGCGAAAGGCTGCCAAACGGGTCGATCACACCGGAATGCAGATAGAACTGACCTTCCGTGATATACCCTGTATTGTCGGGAACCGGATGGGTCACATCATTTCCGGGCATGGTGGTCACGGCCAGAATGGTAACCGATCCACCTTTCGCATAGTCGCAGGCTTTCTCATATCGCCGCGCTAGCTGACTATAAAGATCGCCCATGTAACCGCGGTTTGATGGCACACGTTCCTGACTTATCCCGACTTCTTTCATGGCGTCGGCATAGGCCGTCATATCGGTCAGAAGCACCAGCACACGCTTGCCCTCCTCCACCGCAAATTTTTCAGCCACAGCCAGCGCCATGTCCGGAACCAGCAGACGGCTTGATTGACGAACATGATGGTGCGCGAGAACACGCCAGCATCCTCAAACGACTTACGGAAAGTATAGTAGTCATCGAAAATCAAACCCATGCCGCCAAAGACGACAATATCGGCGTCGGCCTGAATGCCGATGCGAGCCAGAAACGGGTTGAAAGGTTCGCCCGACACCGAGAAGATCGGTATTTTCTGGCTTTCGACAAGACAATTGAAGATGTCGATCATCGGTACATCCGTACGGATCATTTTCTTGGGTACGACCCGTTCAGACGGATTCACCGAAGGGCCGCCGATGTTGTAGCGCGGCTCGGATGATACATCCGGCCCGCCATCAATCGGTTCACCCGCACCATCAAACACTCGTCCAAGGATGTTGTCAGAATAGGGCGTTTGCATCGGGTGGCCCAGAAACGTGGCCGTCGCGCCCGTGGATATGCCCTTTGTCCCAGAAAACACCTGGAGCGACACCACGTCGCGGTTCATATTGATCACCTGCGCCAGAGATTTAGCGCCATCGACGCTTTCGACCACAGCCAGATCACCAAATCGAACGACGGTGTTTGTGCCCGCGCCTTCCGGGACATGCACCTTGAGCGTGTCGCCAACAATCTCCAACACACGGGAGTATTTGACCAGATCACGTGTCATCGCCTGCGTCCCCCTGCCCTTTCATGAATGAAACACCGTTTCACCAGCATCAACGCGGATCGTCGTGCCTTTTTCACCAGCAACAATGTCTTTAAGATCTGCCAATGCGCCGATCGCCGCCGCCTTGCCGGTTCGGCGGGCAAACTGGCAAGCAGCATCAACTTTTGGCCCCATTGACCCGGCGGCAAAATCATAATCGTCCATAGCATCAGGCGTTGCAGTTTTGATGCCGCGTTGGGTGTCAGTACCCCAATCCAGATAGACACATTCCGCATCCGTGGCCGAAATAAACAGATCAGCCTCGGTGTCGCGCGCAAGGAGTTCAGACGCGAGGTCTTTGTCGATTACTGCCTCGATCCCTCCAAGATTACCGTCCGCATCATAGGCGGTTGGAATGCCGCCGCCGCCTGCGCAAATCACGATCGTCTGCTTTTCGACCAACCACTTGATCGGTCTGATTTGAAAGATGCGTTGCGGCAGCGGGGACGCCACAACGCGGCGCCATTTGTCGCCGTCCGCACGGATTTCCCAGCCTTTTTCAGCAGCCAACCGCTCAGCCTCCGCTTTCTCATAAACAGGTCCAATGAACTTGGTCGGATCAGAAAAGGCCGGATCATCCGCGTGCACCTCGATCATGGTGAGCAGCGTCGCAAGCGGCGTTTCCTGAGGGAGACGATTGCCCAATTCCTGCTCGATCATATAGCCGATCATGCCTTCGGTTTCAGCCCCAAGCACGTCCAGCGGATAGGCCTCATCGGGTTTGTAGGCGTTGCCCTGCAGGGCCAGCAATCCAACTTGCGGGCCATTGCCGTGGGTCACAATCAATTGATGATCCCCAGCAATCTGAGCCAATGCTTCCGCCGCAACGGCGGTATTTTCGCGCTGGTTCTCTGCTGTCAGCGCCTGACCACGTCGCAGAAGTGCGTTGCCGCCAAGTGCTGTGACGATACGCATCGCTCAGGCCCCCAGCGTGGCTACGAGAACAGCCTTGATTGTGTGCATCCGGTTTTCGGCCTGCTCGAACTGAATGCCCGCCGGACTTTCGAACACGTCCTCGGTCACTTCCATTTCAGTGATGCCGAACTTGTCAAAGATATCCTGCCCAACCACGGTTTCCGTATTATGGAAGGCCGGCAGGCAGTGCATGAATTTGACATTCGGGTTGTTCGCCGCCGCCATCAAACTGCTATTCACCTGATAAGGTGTCAGTTGCTTGATCCGGCTTTCCCAAACCTCTTTCGCCTCGCCCATCGACACCCACACGTCCGTATGGATGAAATCTACGCCGTCAACGGCCTGTGCCGGGTCTTCGGTAATGGTCAGGGTGGCGCCATTTGTCGCCGCTGCTTCTTCCGCAGGGCCTCGGAATTCGTCGGCGGGCCACAGTTCTTTGGGCGAGGCGATACGCACATCCATGCCCATCATACAGCCAGCGATCATCAGCGAGTGGCCCATGTTGGAGCGCGCATCGCCGACATAAGCGTATTTGATATCGTGCAGGGGCTTCTCGCCATATTCCTGCATCGTTAGCAGGTCAGCCAACATCTGGGTCGGGTGGAATTCATCCGTCAGTCCGTTGAACACAGGCACGCCAGAGTTGTCCGACAGAGTCTGCACCAGATCCTGACCAAAGCCACGATATTCAATGCCATCAAACATGCGGCCCAACACACGGGCGGTGTCTTTCATGCTTTCCTTGTGACCGATCTGCGATCCCGATGGCCCCAGATAGGTAACGAACGCCCCCTGATCCATTGCCGCCACTTCAAACGCACACATTGTCCGGGTCGAAGACTTCTCGAAAATCAGGCAGATGTTCTTGCCTTTGAGATGCTGGATTTCTGAGCCTGCATATTTTGCCCGCTTCAGGTCGCGGGACAAATCCAGAAGATAACGCAATTCGCGCTGGTCGAAATCCAGTAGCTTAAGGAAACTACGCCCTTTTAGGTTAAACGCCATGTCAATCTCTCCTTATTAATAATCCACCGGATCACGCCAAATCGGGCATGTCATACAATGCCCGCCACCCCGCCCACGGCCCAGTTCGGCCCCAGGAATCGTAATCACTTCAACGCCCGCCTTGCGCAGCAACGTGTTGGTGTAGGTGTTGCGATCATAGCCGACGACGACGCCAGGCTCCAAGGCCACTACATTGTTGCCATCATCCCATTGCTCACGTTCCTGGTTGAATGAATCCCCGCCAGTCTGGACGATATTCAGCTTCTTGATACCAAGACAATCGGCCGCAACCTTAAAGAGGTGGTCTTTTTCCTCGTGAAAATCCATCGTGCCTGCCTTGTCGCCCGGGCGCAGGCTAATGCATTTGACTTCATCACACACTTCGACAAAAGCGGTCGCGGTCTCGCGGTCACAATGGCTGAAGACGGTATCCAAATGCATCGCAGCCCGGCTGCGCGGCATCAGGCATGCAACCACGCGCTCGGCGGCACCTTTGTCAAAAAGCGCTCTCGCCACCTGGCCCACCGCTTGCGGAGTGGTGCGTTCGCCCATGCCGATTAAGACGGTGCCATTGCCCCACGGCATGACGTCGCCACCCTCAACCGTCGCAGGACCGTGGTCGTCATCGGGGTCGCCCCACCAGATTTCAAAGTCACCATTTTTGAAGTCTGGGTGGAATCTGTAGATAGCAGTCACCAGAAGCGTCTCGGGTCGGCGTGCAGGCCAGTACATCGGATTGACAGTCACGCCGCCATAAATCCAACAACTGTTATCACGGGTGAACTGGGTGTTGGGAATGGGCGGGATAACGAACCCCGAATTGCCCAGATACCCGCCGAACCAACCGGCTGGTTTGAATGGCAAATCCGGCACCGTGATACCGCCGATCAGATGCACCGCCAGACTCTCCGCAGGCATCTCGTTCATCCAGCCTCGCAGCTCGTCCAGCATGCCGATGCCCACCTGATTTTCGGTGATACGACGGTCAAGTATCCATTTGCGTGCTTCTGCATCTTTGACGGTCTCCGTCAGCAGCGCATGGAATTCCAACACCTCAACGCCACGTTCTTCCATCTTCAAGCGGAAATCGGCGTGATCCGTGCGTGCCTGATGCACCCAAAGGACGTCATCATACAAAAGCTCAGCCGCATTAGAGGGAGTCAGCCGCGCATGCGCCAGCCCTGGTTCGCAAACCATCACTTTGCGAAGTTTTCCAATCTCAGAATGTGCGCCAAATCCGGTCATATTAAATCATCTCCTTGGAGGTTGAGATACTGGCTTGCCACCGCAGCCAGACGTAAATGGGTAAACCCATCACAAGCAGTAAAAATCCCCAGAACACCACATCGCGGCCCGCGCCGTAGATCGCCCAAATGGAATACAAAAACCCTACGCTGGCAAGTGTAACAACTTTAAAGGATTGATTTTCAGCGATTTTTCGCCCCGTGGTGACGCTGATCATAAGTTCGCACAAAGAGCAGACCAGGTAAGGGACCAATGTCGAGAGTGTCGCCAGAAGGATGATGAATTCAAACTGCTCCGACAGGCTTTCGGTATAGTTCATCATGATCAACCCACTGGCCAGCAGGTTTGAAACGATCAATCCAAATGCAGGCGTGCCGGTGCGCGACAGGCGGGCAAAGGGTTTGGGAAAGATACCGTCACGAGCTGCGCCCAGAGGGACCTGACCCGTGAGCATGGTGAAGCCGTTCAGAGTGCCGAAAGTCGAGATGCACGCACCGATTGCAATGAACGTGGCCCCGCCAGCGCCCCACATGACACCGGCCACTACGGCCAGCGGCGCGTTGGTTCCGGCCAGTTGCTCAGACGGCATCACGCCTAATGCCACGACCGTCACACCAATATAGACAACGGCCGCCAAACAGGTACCGATGATCGTTGCCCGAGGAATAGTGCGTTCGGGCTCCACCACATCCCCTGCGGGGACGGTGGCCGATTCCAGACCTATGAAGGCCCACAATGTCAGCGCAGCGCAGGCGGATATCGCGGATATCGCGGATTGGCCACTGACATTGACGGGGGTAAAGTTGGCGGTGTCGATATAGGCCACACCAAACACGATCAGCGCAAGGATCGGGACCAGTTTCATCACTGTCGTAACAAGCTGGATGATACCCGCCTCTTGGACACCGCGAATGTTCATCCATGTCAGCAGCCAGATCGGGCCAAGCGCGGCCACAAGCCCGGCAATCTGACTTTCACCGACAAATGGCACCAAATAGCCAAAATACCCTGCGAAAGCGACCGCAACGGCAGCATTGCCCGACCACAAGGCAATCCAATATCCCCAGGCAATCAGGAAACCTGCGAAATCTCCAAACCCTTCGCGCGCATAGGCATAAGGTCCGCCGGTTTTGGGAGTCGTGGTTGCAAGACGGCCAAAAATTAAAGCAAGCGCAATCGCACCACCGGCCGTCACAATCCACCCGACCAAGGAAATTGGCCCAAACGCAGCCAACGAGGACGGCAGCAAGAATATGCCAGACCCGATCATATTGCCCACGACCAAGGCCGTACACATCCATAGGCCAAGCGATGCTTTGCTACTTGGCTGGGCCGTGGGGATGATTTCTGCAGCTGTCATGTTCTAAAGGACCGTCGCGATACTGAGCCCGGCCATGATGATGACGACAAGGATCAACAACAGCGGGGCTATGAACTTTAGCCAGCGCTCATAGGGTACTCGGCCCAACGCGAGCCCCCCCATCACAACGGCAAAGGTCGGGTTGAAGAGATTCACCAAACCACTGGCGGATTGAAATGCCGTCACGATCAAGGACCGTTCAACGCCAGAGAAATCGCCCAGCGGCGCCATGATCGGCATCGTCAACACCGCCAGACCAGAAGAGGATGGAACAAGGAACGACAGCCCAGCCTGCAACCCGAACATGGTGTTGATAAAGGCGATCTCGCCCAGACCGCTGACCGCGCCTTCGGCCCAGAACAGGATCGTGTCGGTCATGTTGCCTGCATCCATCACCACAACAATGCCGCGGGCAATACCGATAACCAATGCGACACCAAGCAGATCACGGGCGCCGTCGACAAAGGTCGATGTGAACTCTTCTTCGCCCATCCAGTCAATCACGCCAACCACAAGGGCTGCTACGATAAACAACGCCGACATTTCGGCCATCCACCAGCCGCCTACAGAGACACCCCAGATCATGACGGCAAAGCTAGCAGCAAAGACGATCAGGATAATACCATGTTTGCCGGTAAACTCAGGCGCACTCTCACCCTCGTTCCGACCCTTCAGGAAATGCGCTTCGTTGCTTTCGCGTCTGTCGGCCACGATAGATAGATCAGGATTGGCTCGGACCCGTTCGGCGTAGCGCATGACGTAGGCTACACAGGCCAGCCAACACATCGCCAAAAGCCCGAACCGAAGGGCGATCCCGTCCGTAAACGGAACGCCGGCTGCTTCAGATGCAATCACAGTGGCAAAAGGATTGATGGTCGATCCCAACGTGCCCACGCCCGCTCCCAGCATGATAATGGCCACTCCGGTAAGCGCATCGTATCGCGCCGCAACCATGACTGGGATTATCAGTGCATAGAATGCCAGCGATTCCTCGGCCATGCCATAAATCGTGCCCCCTGCGGCAAAGAGCGCCATGAGGATCGGGATCATCCACTTCTCCCGCCCCTCAAGGCGCACCATCGCACGCGCAATGCCGGCATCAATAGCACCTGTCTTGGTCACAACACCCAGAAAGCCGCCAATTATGAGAACAAACAAAGCCACGTCGATCGCGCGCGCATCGTAGCTCACTGGATCGTAGAAACCTGCAATCGGAGCCAGTATAACATCGAAAAAGCCCTGAGGAGTGGATTCCACAACATGATACGTGCCAGGCACCGGGACTTCTTTGCCAAGTTCCTCGCTCATCACGCGATCATATTTACCAGCAGGCACAAAATGGGTCGCAATGGCGACGACTGCAATAAGCGCAAAAAGGATTGTATAAGCGGTTGGAAACTTAAGCTTCATTGTTCGGCTCCTTGATGCGCAAACCAAGTCTTAGTCAAAGGTACCATCTAACATGCAATCAGTTGAAGAATGACAAGGTCAGAACCAGGGTTTCGTCATCCAGATTGCCACCGTAAGCGTCCAGACTGATACTAACATTGTCTGTGATATCGCGGCTCAAACCGATGTCCCATACGTTTTTGTCAGACCCCAAATCGCGCGAACCAAAATCAGACGCGATGCCACCTGAAAGCGTCAGTTCCCAAGGCAGTCCCGACAGCGACGCGCCCAAGTGAAACCAGTTCTCGTCAAAATAAACTTCACGGTAGTAATCCAACCCAAGGGTCACCCGATCTGACGCGCCCCAATCTGCCTGGATGATGACTTCGCCATAATTTGTGCTGTCGTCGCGGTAAAGATACTGCGCGAAACCGATGTCGAAATCGACATCGCCCCAACTTTGCGCAAATCCGAAATAGACATCCAGTTCGATGTCCGTAGCGCCGAAGTCCACATTTGACCCCCACAAACCAGCATAAAACAGCCCGTAACCAACCTCGATATAAGGTTGCAAGGCGGGCTTGTCGTCCGTCTGCGTGGTGCCTTTCGAGATATAGTTTGATGTAATGTCGACCCCATAGCTAAAGGTCACTTCTTGAGCCAGCACAGTATCCGGCTTACCAATGGCTATTGCTGCACATAGGAGGGCCGGTATCGCGGTTACTCTTCTCATTTTGGTTTTTCACCTTGGAGACGGAAATTAAGATGCAGGAACGCGGTCAAAATTGGTTCAGCGCTTTATGTCCGTAATTGTTATACAATCCAAAACGCTTGTCGTTACCATTTCCCGACAAACGGCGTGATGATTGGAATTACCTCGAAAATGTGGAGAGCCCCAACAGAGGAACCGGGGGCTTTTCAATGTCCCGTGGAAACAGACCGACGTCAGAATTTCGTCGCGAAGCGGTCCGGCTTGCACTGACCAGAGGCAGGGCGCTGAACGAAGTAGCTGACGATTTGGGGGCCGGGCTTTTGTCCCTGACCCGAGCTGAGCCACGGCATGCAGTCATAAGTGATTCAAGCAGGCGCCAAGACCTGGACCAACCATTGCATGTATGCAGACCGTTGCGTTCCCTTTTCACAACAAAATCGAGGGGAGCAGGCGAGGCGAAGCAAGAGGTTCTGATGACTTGAATTTCAAAACGCTACCAAGGCAGGAAAGCCCAATTCAGGCCAGCAGCGGCCGTCCGCCTTTTGGCTATCGGGTATCAGCGCGTGTTCACGCAGCGGACAACTTGTGTTGATGTGTCATCCGGAATTCGGATGGTGTGATATCATGCACTCTCGAAAATGCCCGGGTGAAATGAGGCGTGCAAGAGTATCCCACCTCCCGGCTTATATCTTCGACGTTCGCCGCAGACCCCGACAGAAGGTCGCAGGCTCGGCTCATGCGGCACCGGTCCACCAGTTGACGATAATTTAATCCGTATTCGCCGAGGCGGCGCTGCAAGGTTCGGGGTCCAAGTGCCAGCTTCTTAGCGGTCTGTTCGAGGTTCGCTCTCTGGTCAGTAAGGTTCATCTCGATGATCATTGCGACGCTGGCGACGAAGTCGTCCGGCAATTTCTGTCCCATGCGCTTTATATCAGCGAAAGACACGAGTTCGCCCGGCCCTATAAGACCATGTGCAGCGTTCTCCTCGACAAGCCCCCGGTCGAGGACTAGCGCAAGTCTATCTTCCCGAAAGGCGGTTGGTGCGAAAAACGCGTCCTCATAATCCTGTTCCCAGCGACCTTTCTTACCGCAAGTGGCGACCCGGTTCGGACGCCAATCATTGCCCAAATACCCACGGACTGTTCCCTCTATGATACGGAGTGTCATGTCGCCCATGTTACGGAACCCAACGAGGTTCTGATAGATGTTTTCGTAGCCAACGATGAATTCTGCGCCGGTCTCCTGAAGCGTGAGCCGGCTGCCGCTTTCATAAAACGGCAGCGCTCTCTGAAACCTGAGAAAGGCATCTTTCAAAGAGGGCGCCTGCAGAACGAAATTGCCCATGGCACCATAGTCGCTGATGTCGAGACCCTGCCCAGCTTCCAGGCCGAAGGATCGAAGACCCGTAACCTCGCCAGCGCTTCGGTAGAGCGCAAGCATGTCCTTCATCAGAATGATCGCGTCCGGTTCTTCGAGCAATTCGAACGGGATCGATTGCTGATCAAGGACCCAACGAAGCGCATCTTCACCAGCTTTCTGAACGATGAGTTCAGGTAGCCCGTTCAGATCGCTTATTCTTCCGTAGCTCACATTCATAGTCCAGTATAATCGATTACTCGTCCTGCCCTTGCATTGATCTAAAACAAACTAATCTGTCGGCAATTGCGTACGTCACCCGCACCTTCGGCGGCTGATCAGACGGTCTTGAGCACCAATCCTTGACGATGCATGAATGCAAAACAAGCAGGCTGAGTTTTTTTGTCATGAAATGGTAACGACTACCATTGCCCCATCACGATACGCTTGAACAGCATTGCCAAGTTGTTTGAAGACAAAAGCAGGCGACCACTTTGGGTCACTCACTCTTTCTTTTCCTGTTTTATCAAAATGGCTAACGTCATGATATTGTCCGTTATCAGCCTAATTGGGAGTATTCACATGAACCTTGTTGCAAAATCGGTGGGCACCATGATGGTCGTATGGAGCTGTTTTAGCCCTGCTTCTGCAGATTTTATTGGAGGAAAGGAGCGTTGGGATGAATTGGATGCCTCTGGCAAGGTAGGCTATGTCATGGGCGCATACGATGTGGGGAAAACTCCATCCATAGGCTCACCAGTTTACCGATATGTCGTGGACAGGGGAAACTGCGTTTCAGATATGGAGCTTAGCGAGAATCAACTGGTCGAGATCGTTGAAGGCGAATATTCAGATCTTTCGAAGTGGGACAAATCTGCGAATATTGTTCTAAGCTCAGGCCTCAGAAAAATATGTTTAGACCATATGAACCGTGCACGAGCAGAGCGTGGCGACAGGCTGCTTGAATGATCGGAGGAGCAACGGTTTGGTGAGATAGTGGGGGACGGCGCGGGGCTATCTATCGGCAGGGTCTGTATGAGCGGGTTGCATCCCGATCCATGTGCCGCCCTTCAATCTCGTAGCCTAATC
>RCNC010001129.1_pt1 | contig 17824 bp, 14 predicted proteins | sample 2041301 | NCBI WGS metagenome assembly RCNC01 (sample SAMN09708231, study PRJNA481090) | Marine sediment metagenome, whole genome shotgun sequencing project. | biome: marine sediment; feature: ocean; material: sediment; isolation source: Sewage treatment plant 13A marine sediment (STP13A) ... | reverse complement strand
CAGAAAGCGGATAACAATCAAGGAGCGGGAGCAGTACTAAAGACTCATTATAGTCATGATAACCAAGCCTTATCTTCAGGGAGAGATTCGCTTTGAGTCGCGGAAGGACATAGTCCAGGAAGGCTACAATCTGCTCGGGGAAGGGCAGAAGACCCGAACCGCGTTTTTTTTTTGCTACCATTGGCACCGGGCAGCCAAGATTCCAGTTGATTTCCTTATATCCGAGATCATAGAGTCGTTGCGCAAGAGCGAGAAAATCATCACCATCAGTATTGAGCAGTTGGGGAATGAGGTGCAGGTCATTGTTCCCGGGTAAAACATCAGCAAGGAGCTTATTGGTGTGTCCGGATTTGCGCTGCGGGTTTATAAATGGTGCGACTGCGGCGTTGATTCCCTCGAAATGCTTGCAGTATATCTGGCGAAACAGAGCATCAGTGATGCCCCGTAGAGGAGCCATGTATATAAATGGTGTTGATGGAGCGTCAGTCATTTTAAGAAGTTACTATTTTTGTCTGTTGAAACGCACAAGTGTACCACACGGCTATGGATAATGGTGTGTGTTGGCACGAGATATGTTACAGTTAGCCATGCAATCAATAGGGCTTTTATAAAGGTCACGGCAGACATAGTCAAGACTCAGAATTGAAAAAAACATGATGGCATCGATAAACAGAATTCGGGATCGATTAGAAGATTACCCTCGCCGCCTGCTGGATACGCTCCTTCAGACAGCGGAGAGCCAGGGAGTTGTACTGTACATCTCTGGTGGTGCCCTGCGTGACTGGCTGCTGGAAAATTCACCAAATGATCTTGATTTTACCATCAGTTACGATGCATCAGCATTTCTGGAACAGGTTAAAAAAAATTACGGAAAAGGCACCATTGTACCACTCGGGACCCGTCATGATGATACCTGTCGACTGGTGCTCGACGGGCTTACGGTCGATGTTTCAGGTTTTCGAAGAGGGAGTGCAACGATCTTGGAGGATCTGTCAAAACGGGATTTTACGGTAAACGCGCTGAGTGCAGATTTCCAGGAGGTTCTTGAGGATGATCGGGAGATAGAGATCATTGACCCGATGAATGGCATTGAAGACATGCAGAAAAAAGTAATCAGAGGCTGTCCCCGAGCGTTTTCGGATGATCCGCTGCGCATGCTCAGAGCCTTTCGATTTGCAGCACTGCTTGGATTTGAAGTTGTACCTGATACGCTTTCAGAGATTGCTGCAAAAGCGAACCTGATAGGTCTCAGCGCTGCGGAACGAATTAGCTATGAGCTTGACCGGATAATGGTGAGCCCGCGTGCTTATCCAGCTTTTATGGGTATGGACGCTGTTGGTCTAACCGAATGGATAATGCCGGAACTCTACGAAGGGCATGGCGTCAGGCAGCCAGCATTTCACCACCTTGATGTGCTTCAGCATAATTTATTTACGCTTGATTGCCTGGAGAGGATAATTGCCAATCCTGGAGATTTTTTCCCCGATAACTATGAGGCTGTTAGCGCCTACCTGCTCGATATCAATACGCTTAGAGTCATTAAATGGGCAGCTCTTTTTCATGATGTTGGCAAGCCGGACACCAAGGATATTCTGCCTGACAAGGAAGATCGCATCACCTTTTATGGACATGATGAGCAGGGAGCACAAAAATTCGAAGAATTTGCTGAAAGGCTGAAATGGAGCAGAACGAACAAAGAGCGTGTTAGCCAGCTGATAGCGATGCACATGCACCCGTTCCATCTCTGCAGCGTACTCCAGGCAGAAGGTGCTGTCAGCGAGCGTGCCCAGGTGAAAATCTGCCGCAAGGCAGGAGAAAATCTTATCGGCTTGTTTCTGATTGCCATGGCTGACAGTATGGCCGGGCAGGGAGTCGATAAGGTTGAGGCTATTGAGGAGGAGCTGGCCAGCCTTTTTAACTGTCTTGAGACGATCAACAGGGAAGTAGTGATTCCGGTTTTGAGCGGACCGAAACTATTGACCGGCCATGATCTGATTGATACATTAGGTATTTCTCCTGGTCCTGAATTCAGGGAAATTCTTGATGCACTGGATCTGGCTGTTATCGAGGGCGCGGTGAATGACCGGCAAGAAGCGCTCGACTGGGTACGCAATTATTTAACGGATAACGGCTGAGCTGCCAGGTTGTCAGGTGCCGGGTGAACCAGCTTGTTTCATCTTGATTAAGCACATTAAATGGAATAAAGAGTGCGTAAAGTACAGGATTACTACTACCGGAAGGCCAAAAAAAACAAGTATCCGGCGCGGTCCGTATATAAACTTGAGGAAATTCAGAGAAAACATCACCTGTTGAAAAAAGGTGACAGTGTTCTGGATCTTGGCTGTTATCCAGGCAGCTGGTCACTCTATGCTTCTGAGGTTGTCGGCCCGAAAGGGGTTGTTGTGGGTGTAGATCTGCAGGAAGCTGACAAGGAACCGCGATCAAATGGCGCTGTTATCCACTGGCTCTGTCAGGATATCATGGAGCCCGAATTGATATCCAGGGTGCGAAAGATACGTCCTGCTTTCAAGGTATTAGTTTCAGATCTTGCTCCGAAAACGACAGGTAACAGGTGGTCTGATCATCAGCAATCCATGCGTTTGGTGGAGCACACGCTTTATCTCGCTGAGACACTGCTGCATGAACAGGGGAATTATCTGTGTAAGGTTTACCAGGGAGAGGACTTACCACCATTTGTATCCGGTCTGAAAGTGCGATTTTCCATGGTCAAGGTGATAAAGCCCGAGAGTTCCCGCAAAGAAAGCCGGGAACTATTTGTACTTGGTATGGGCTATAAACGACTAAAGCAAAAAAGGTAATATGGTTAGCGAATTAATTTCCGCTAAAACTTAAAATATCAGGAAATAGGAACCTTTATGTCAGGACATTCCAAATGGTCGACCATCAAGCGCAAGAAGGGTGCAAATGATGCGAAAAGAGGAAAGATTTTTACAAAGTTGATTAAAGAAATTACTGTTGCTGCCCGCCAGGGCGGAGGCGACCCGGAAGGCAATCCGCGCTTGAGAAGTGCCATCGCTACAGCCAAAACTGAAAATATGCCTAAGGATAATATCGCCAGAGCCATTGACAAAGGAACAGGTGGCCTTGAAGGTGATTCCTATGAAGAAATTCTCTATGAAGGCTATGGACCTGGTGGTGTCGCTATATTAGTGGAGTGCATGACTGATAACCGCAACAGAACCGTTGCCGATGTTCGACATTTTTTCTCCAAGAGCAACGGCAACCTGGGTGAAAATGGTTGTGTGGCATGGATGTTCGATAAAAAAGGCCAGATCCTGGTTGATAAGACGACAATTTCTGAAGAGGAATTGATGGATAAAGCCATCGAGGCCGGCGCTGAAGATGTCATTGAAGAAGAAAATGAGTTCCAGGTTTTGATTGGGCTTGAGGAATTTAATGATGTCCGTGACTCCCTCGAGGGACAGGGGGTCAGTTTTCTTGAAGCTTCAATATCGATGATTCCTCAGAATGTTGTTGAGGTTACCAAGGAGAATGTCGCCGTATCGTTATTGAAATTATTGGAGAATCTCGAAGATCACGAGGATGTGCAGAATGTGCATGCCAATTTCGATATTGATGCTGAATTGATGGAGAAGCTGTCCTGATACCTGTTTTAAAAAGACAGGCGCCGGACCCGGTCGAGGGGCATGGAACGTATTATTGGCATTGATCCCGGTTCCCGGGTTACCGGTTACGGAGTGGTAGCTTCAGCCAGGGGCCAGATAAAATTCGTCTCCTGCGGTGTTATAAAAACTGCAGCTGACCTGCCATTTTCCCACAGGATCAATCAGATTTTTGATGGGATAAATGAGGTCATCCAGTTACATCAACCTGATGTCGCAGCAGTCGAAGATGTTTTCATGTCGACCAACCCAAGGTCTGCACTGAAGCTGGGACAGGCTCGTGGGGCTGCTGTCGTGGCGGCGATGCAGAATAATCTTCCAGTCTACGACTACAGCCCGAAACTGGTCAAACAGGCTGTTGCCGGTTACGGGCAGGCGTCAAAAGAGCAGATACAGCATATGGTGAGGATTCTTCTGGGTCTTACAGTTTCACCCAGTAGCGACGCAGCAGACGCACTGGCGGTGGCCATCTGCCATGCCAACCAGTTTCGGATTTAAGAAAGGAAAAATGTATGATAGCTGCATTGTCAGGTAAAATTCTGTTGAAGGGAATGGATCGTGCCATCATTGATGTGGCCGGTGTTGGTTATGAAGTTCAGCTGACGACAGAGACCCTTTCTCGTCTTCCGGATAAGGAGGAAGAAACATTTTTATACATTCACACCCATGTCCGTGAAGATGCCATCGTGCTTTATGGCTTTTTGGACGAGGATGAAAAAGAAATGTATCTGACGCTGACCTCGGTGTCAGGAGTAGGTCCCAAACTGGGATTATCGATTCTCTCCGGGATGCGAGTTGTTGATTTATGCCAGGCAATAGGTGCAAATGATATCAAACGACTGACTGGTCTTCATGGTGTTGGCAAAAAAACTGCCGAACGTATATGTGTTGACCTGAAAGACAAGGTCGGGCATCTCGGTAGCACGGAGAGCCTTACCCAGACTGAAGCCGGGACATCAACACCCGGATCATCGTCATCAGTGCTTGATGCCATCTCTGCCTTGTCAAATCTCGGTTATTCTGATCCGGTCAGTAGGCAGGCGCTATCAGCGGTAAAAAAACAGCTGGGTGATGATACTTTTTATGAACTCTCTGTGGAAGCACTGCTCAGAGAGTGTCTGAGGGCGCTGGCATGAATTTCGAAGAAGAAGTGTTTGATGAAGGGAAAATCACTGATCCCACGCCAATCGGACGAGATCCCGTTAACGATAACTCACTGAGACCGAAAAGTCTGAGAGAATATATTGGTCAGGAGCACCTTCGAAAAAGCCTCGATGTCTTTATCAGGGCGGCACTAAAGCGCGGCGAACCTCTCGATCATGTACTCTTCCATGGTTTTCCTGGCCTTGGCAAGACGACACTGTCCTACATTATTGCCAATGAGATGGGGACTGGCATTAAGGTAACGTCCGGGCCGGTTATCGAACGGCAGGGTGATCTGGCAGCGATTCTTACCAGCCTTCAGGAAGGAGATGTGCTTTTTATTGATGAAATTCATCGCCTGAACCACGCTATTGAGGAGATTCTCTATCCGGCGATGGAGGATTATCAGCTGGATCTCATTATTGGCCAGGGCCCTGGTGCCCGATCTGTGAAAATGGACCTGCCCCGCTTTACACTGGTTGGTGCAACAACCAGAACCGGATTGTTGACTCCCCCCCTTCGTGATCGCTTTGGCGTGGTTCTGCGGCTGGAATTTTATTCACCTGAAGAACTGGTTACCATCGTTGAGCGGTCAGCGAAAATCCTTGGCATGAAGATTGATGAGAGTGGGGCTCTTGAGCTGGGGCGACGGTCCCGAGGGACACCGCGCATTGCCAACAGATTACTGAGGCGAGTGCGAGATTTCGCCGAGGTCGGTGATCATGCAATCGTCAATAAGCAGGTGGCCGATGATGCCTTGAACCTGCTTAAGGTTGACAGGTTCGGTTTAGATGAGATGGATAGGCGCATCATGCTGACTATCATTGACAAGTTCCAGGGCGGCCCCATCGGGCTGGAAACGCTGGCAACGGTAGTTTGTGAGGAAAAAAACACACTTGAGGACGTTTACGAACCGTTTCTCATCCAGTCTGGATTTCTGACTCGCACACCACGTGGCCGCGTTGCCACTGCTAATGCCTTTGAGCATTTTGGTCGTAAAATGAGTATCTCCAGGATGGCCCAGCCAACACTTTTTGATCAAAGTTAAACACCATTGATAATCGTACCATTCCCTGCAAATCTATAAACGTTCCTGCGTTATCTCCAGATTTACCTGAGGCGAAAGCCTGACATCTTTTTTGTTCATTTTGCTTTTATCTTTTGTCCTTCTTTGCCTGGGGCTTAATTCACTGATATACCAACTGTAATTACCTCACTGGTTTGTTATATCCACAATAAACCACCGTATATTTTTTTATATTTACGATAAATAATATTACATAGTAAATAAGTGTAATTATATCAGAATGATAGCTATTTTTAATTATTTTTTTAATTCTGCAATGTATTTTCTCGATTACTGGTTTTGTACATAATATTGTGGTGCTTGTTGTTTGTAACACAAGATATTGTGCTTCTCTAAAGAGCGTTGTTGATTCCTATTATACTGAATTTCCGTGTTTTTCCCTTGACTTTGTACTCGTCGTTAGTATAAAAGAATATAAGGTGGAGTAAAGTGGATGGAAAGCGGATAATTCTTGAAGAAGTCAATTACAGTCATGTCTAAACAGGATGCCATAAAAAGCCGATTTCGCGGCAGGTCAGAGCACACGCTTGATCCAAAGGGACGGTTGAACTTTCCCAGCAGATTCAAGGATGTCCTGCATGATTTCGAATCGGAGACCCTGATGGTCACGTCATGGGGTGAACACCTGCGTGTTTTCCCAGCATCAGAGTGGCAGATATTTGAGGACAAGCTGCTCTCAAAAGGCCGTGAGGAACCCAATCTTTCGAGCTTTATCCGGCATGTTGTCTCAGGTGTTACCGAGTGCAGTCTCGACAAGCAGGGGCGTTTATTGATTCCGGTTTCACTTCGATCAGAGGTCGATATTGCCAGGGATGTGGTCCTGAACGGGATGCTGGAATTCGTTGAAATATGGGATCAGCAGGCATGGTTAATCGAGTTTAGAAAGACCCGGGAAAATCTTGCTCAGTATGGTGAGAGCCTCGCCAAACTTGGAATATTCTAGCGGTGGGTTCAGCGCGCTGGGATATTCATCGACCTGTTCTTTTCGAGGAGACGCTTTCCATGCTTCAGGTTGTCTCCGGCGGCGTCTACATGGACGGCACCCTCGGGCTTGGAGGCCATACACGTGAAATCCTTAAGCGGTCTGCTCCTGCCGGACGTGTGGTCGCTTTTGAATGGGATGAACAGGCAATAAAAGAGAGTCAGAAGAATATCGCTGAATTTGAAAGCCGACTGACGATTATCCGCCGAAATTTTGCAGAGATTGAAGTGGGGCTGGCAGAAGCAGGTTATGTCCAGGTAGACGGAATTCTGATTGATGTTGGACTTTCCTCTTTGCAGCTCGATAGTGGTGAACGTGGTTTCAGTTTCCAGAAGGATGAACCCTTGGATATGAGAATGGACCAGAGACGGGAAAAGACAGCCGAGACAATTCTCAACTCTGCCTCTGAAAAAGAGCTTGCCGATATTTTCTTCTATTACGGCGAGGAAAAGCAGTCCCGAAGGATTGCTGCACGAGTCATTGATGAGCGCAAACAGGGCGGCATCAAGACATCGGGACAGCTTGCAAAACTCGTTGCCAGGGCGATTCCCAGAAGATTTCACCCACCCAGGATCCATGTTGCGACGAGGGTATTTCAAGCTTTGCGGATCGCAGTAAACGAAGAACTGTCAAATCTTTTCATGATTCTGGATAAGGCAGCTGACCATCTGGTAGCAGGAGGCAGATTCTGTGTCATTTCTTTTCATTCCCTGGAAGACAGGATTGTAAAAAAAAAATTTGCTGCCAGTGACAGCTTAGCAGTGATAACCAAGAAGCCAATCATGCCATCAGATTATGAAGTTAACGCTAACCGACGATCACGCAGTGCTCGATTGCGTGTCGCCGAGCGCCTTGCATAGCACGGAGGGGATATATGAATATTCAAAATCAAATACACTTCACCGCACAACAGACGGCAGGATTTGAGGTAAGGCAGCAGCTGCGTCGCAGGAGGGTATCCGACCTTCCGGGCGGGAAAATGCTCTGGCTCGCTATTGTCAAGGTGTTTTGCGTAGCCATGGTTGTTGTCTGCTGTTCAGTGCTTTGGCTGGGCAGTCTCAACAGTCAGGCCCACATTTCCATTCAGGCAGTCGAGGCAAATCTCCATGCAATCAGAAATGACCAGATGACGTTGCTTGCAGAACGAGCCCGGCTGATGTCGGCAAATAACATCCATTCACAGGCACAACAGGCGTTAGCTCTCTATGTCCCTGAAGAGGGACAGGTCTATAAAATCAGGTAAGCAGCTGAAATGGCCCAGCGTTCCCGTCTACGCACCAGGGGAGAAAAAAGACGGTGGCTTTTGGTATGTATCCCTTTTATCTTCGCCTTGATTGGTGGAATCCTCTGGTACTCACTATACTACCGTCCTGATGTGCTCGAGCAGCTTCTCGGATCCTGGGCTTTTAAGCAATGGCATACCCCTGTTAACAGAGATCTCATCCGCGGCACTATCTATGACAGAAACTACAAAGAGTTAGCCGTTTCTTATGAGCGAGTTTCGGTATATGCAAATATACGGGAAATCGAATCTCTTGAGAGTATTACAATCCCGCTTGCGTCCATACTCGAGGAACCGGAAGATACCATAGCGGATCGTCTCAGGAAAAGTGGCCTGCGGCTTTGGCTGGCAAAGGATATTAACCAGAAGCAGGAAGATGAAATTCGCCGACTGGAGCTACCCGGTATTTTCCTTCATAAAGAACATGTCCGCTATCACCCCCAGAAAGAATCAGCAGCGCACCTGGTGGGGTTTGTTGAAAATGATACCGGTCTTTCAGGGGTAGAGTTTTATCTTAACGGACTCCAGACTGAACATCGAATAAATCCGGGCAAAGTTGAAGAGCTGAAAAAAGTTGGTGACAGTATCCCGGGGCCTGACGGCAGGCACCTGGTCTTGACACTGGATTTAAAGATTCAGCAGATACTGGATCAGTACGTGGATGAATATTGGCAAGATGATGCTGCGATCAGTATGGGAGTCCTCGCCATTGAGGCAACCACGGGAGCGGTCGTCGGTTATGCTCAAGCGCCCTCTTTCGACCCGAACCGGTTTCACACCTATCCCGAAGCAGTTTTCTCTGATGTCTTTAATCAGCAGGTTGCCGTTCCACTATACTTTAAATTGTTTCTGCGAGAGATCTCTTTGCTTGAGAGTCAGAGTGGAGGGAATTTGCTTCCCTGGAGTATCGTTTCTGAGAAGCGTAAATTAGGAGTTCAGCTCCAGCTTTGGGAAAAATTGGGGGTAGCAAGGTCTGAGAAGTACGATTTTATCAGCACGGTTGCGGCCAACCCGGAAAGCGTTGCATTCGACAAGACGGGAACAGGGCATCGGGATTTTGAAACGGTACCGGCAATGCTCACCCCGTTGCAGATGTTGACCGCGCTTTCACGCAGTGTTAACGGCGAAGCAAGAATAGCGCTCCATGCAGCTGATCGCTATGCGGTCAGGCGCAACCAGAGTGAATACCTTCTGGAGGATCTGAAACCTGACCAGGAACAATTGAAGGTCCGAAATGGTGTTGCTGCAGAAATCGAATATCTGTTATCGGCTGTTGGTAAAAGTGATCGGCTAAACTCTGAAATTATTGAGGGAAAAAGCAGCTCATTCACACACCATAATGGTTTTAAAACATTTATCCGTCACCATATCTCCTTTGCGCTGATTCCCATGCATAAGCCCGAGTTGATTATTATGGTAGTCAGCAGCAGGCCGGGCTATGACGTTCCCGGACCAAACGATGCTAAGTTGATGTCTGGAGTTTCCCGATTGATCGTTCCTGTTGCCGCCCGGCAAAAGGTAATGAAGAACCTTGCGGACATGATGAAACCTAAAGAGCAGGAAGAAAAAAACTTCAGTTTCTCAGACACCGATATCCTTCAGTCAGAGAATATGTCCGGTCAATCTGAAAATAAATTTGATGTACTGATTGCCAAAATGCCGGATCTTGTTGGAATGAGCCTGCGAAAAAGTTTACGGTTGTTACAGAATAGTGGCGTTGAAGTTAAAGTTAACGGAACCGGTCGGGTCGTGAGCCATGATCCTCCAGCAGGGTCTGTACTTGTATCTGGCACTCGCGTTGTCCTTAATCTTGAAAGAGATGAGGTCGATGGCGGAGGCACTATGAAAAACAGCAACAACTGAATGCAACAGTCATGATAACTGGAAAGATATGAAAAAGAGAGAACATGCCGGTGTCCTGCTCGAAGAGTTGATGACAGATATTGATTATAACCTTTGTTCTGGAAAGGCAGGATCGATAGTAATACATTCAGTCTCTGCGGATTCAAGAAATATAATTCCAGGCTCTCTCTTTGTTGCCGTACAAGGAGGAACAACCGATGGTCATGATTTTATCGACAAAGCAATAGGTGCTGGGGCACGTGCCGTTCTGGTCAATAGCGAAAAGTGGATCAACCGTCCAATAGAAGTGCTTGAAAATATTGTTGTCATCGGTGTTGATGATACAAAAGAGGTTTTAGGAACAGTCGCCTCCCGTTTCTTCGGCAATCCTGCAGAGCGGATGAAGATGATTGGCATTACCGGCACCAATGGTAAAACGACGATATCCTATCTGATGGAGCATGTGCTCATCCAGGCAGGCCTGCAGGTTGGTGTCATTGGAACAGTCAATTACCGTTTTCATGACAAAAATGGTACCCTTGTCAGCTATCCGGCGAGCTTTACAACCCCTGATCCAGTGGCCCTTTTTACCATTTTGAAAGAGATGCACGATGGTGGTGTTAGCCATGTGCTGATGGAGGTGTCTTCCCATGCGCTTGAACAGAAAAGGGTTGGGCCGCTGACCTTCGCGCTGGCGATTTTTACAAATCTCAGTCAAGATCATCTTGATTATCACCACACTATGGCCGATTATTTTGCGGCAAAGAGTCTCCTGTTCAGGGAAAAAATGGTAGCTGGTACAAGCGTTGTGTTCTACGAGCCTGACCCCCAGAATCGACAGAAAAAGGCTTGGACCGAGAAACTTGCCACTTTATGTGATGAACTGTCACTTCCAGCTATTCGCTGCGGGCGATCCGATGACGCCCGCTTCAAACTTGCCAGCTCACAGATAGATAGATCCGGGACATCTTTCCACTTTATAGACCCAAAAGGCGACATGCTGCAGATTAGATCCCCGCTGATAGGGCATTTTAACATTGAGAATCTGCTTGTCAGCGTGGCGGCGCTCACAGAGCTTGGGCTGGAGCAGGACAGCATCTGCAAGCATCTCTCCCTGGCAAAGGGCGCTCCCGGCAGAATGCAGCATGTCTCTTTTCCTGTAAAAAGAAAAGAGCTGCCTGTTGTACTGGTCGATTATTCGCATACGCCGGATGCCCTGGAGAATGCGCTTGCTACACTGAAAACATTGCCTCACCGGAATTTGTTCTGTGTTTTTGGGTGTGGCGGGGACCGTGATCGGGGAAAGCGTCCCCTGATGGGCGAAATTGCAGTCCGCTATTCAGATGTCGCCATCATAACCGATGACAATCCAAGAAGTGAGGCTCCTTCAAAGATTCGACAGGATATCATAGACAGTGAAGCGATTGGCCGCGGTCGAATGATGAAGCCGGACTGGCTTTTTCATCGTAAAAAAGATGAGCGTGGTTGTGTTGAGATAGCGGGCAGGGCCCAGGCGATCGGAGCGGCAGTTCATTATGGTGGGGCTGAAGATATCGTCCTGATCGCGGGAAAGGGGCATGAACAGTATCAGATTACCGAGACGGGTAAATCATTTTTTGATGATTGCCTGAGTGCTCAGGAAAGTTCACTGGCCTGGGATGTTGAGCTTGTGGCCGCCGCATCGAACGGCGTCATCACAGTTCAAGGAACGGGCAAGTGTTTTAGAAATGTATCAACTGACAGCAGATCGATTGGCCAGGATGATATATTCGTGGCATTGAGTGGAGAATCATTCAACGGCCATGATTATCTTGAAAAAGGGGTTCAGCGTGGAGCGGCATGCCTGATTATTTCCGAGGATAGAGCCGTTGGGATGGATGACGTTGCCTGTATAAAAGTCGATGATACGCTGACGGCTCTTGGCAATCTTGCAGGGTGGCGCAGGCAGGCCTTAAAATCATTCAATAACCCGGTTGTGGTGGGCATTACCGGTAGCTGTGGAAAAACGACAGTCAAGGAGATGACCGCTTCAATTTTTGCCAGATACTGGCCGGAGAACCTTGATGAACCACCGAAACGGGTTCTGAAAACCGCTGGAAATTTTAATAATCTTATCGGCCTGCCATTGTCGTTACTGCCAGCCTCGGTCGGACAGAAGGGAATCATTCTCGAGATGGGTATGAACCAGCCGGGAGAGATCGGAAGATTGACACAAATCGCTGATCCCGATATTGCCTGCATAACAAACGTTTATGGCGCTCATCTCGAGGGACTTGGCACCATAGAAAATGTAGCACGAGCGAAAGCAGAGCTGTTCTCGGGTTCAAGGGAAGGCAGTGTGCATGTGGTTAATCTCGATGACGAGAGAATCGTTGCCTGGAGCAGGAAGTATCCAAATCACAAGCAGGTGACCTATGGTGTTTCAGACCGTGCGGTTTCGCAAAGCCCGGATATCTGGGCGACGAATATGATACCGGACAGTGAGGGACATATGTCTTTTGTCCTGCATAGTGGCAAAGAGCAGAAAACGGTGAAACTCCAGACGCCAGGACTTCACAATTGTACAAACAGTTGCGCAGCAGCAGCGATCGCTTACTCAGCTGGGATTGATTTCGGTGCCATCGTTGATGGTCTTGAAAACTTTACATCGACCGCAAACCGGATGGAATCGATGAGGAGTGGGAAGGGGCTAAATATTCTAAACGATACCTATAATGCCAACCCGGCATCAATGACATCGGCTCTTGATACCGTCAAAGCGATTAATTCCGTTGCCAGGGTAGCAATCCTTGGCGACATGCTTGAGCTGGGGGCCGAGGCGGTAACGTTACACACCAATATCGGTTGTCATGTTGCAGATTCGCATATAGATTTTCTTGGTGTTTTTGGTGCGTTATCAGAAAATATTGCCAATGGAGCAATAAAGCACGGTATGAAACCTGACAAAGTCGTAATTTTTGATGACAAGCAGAGAATTGTTGACTGGGTAGCCGAGCTGTTGCATACTGGACAGTTACATCCAGATGACTGGATTCTTGTCAAAGCATCGCGAGGATTGGCCCTGGATACCATCGTCGACCAACTACTGCAAATATGCTGATTAATTAACTTTTGAGAGAGTAATGCTTTACCACCTTCTTTATCCACTCCATACCAGTTTTATTGGTTTCAATGTATTTCGCTATATAACCTTTCGATCAATCGGAGGCGCCATTACTGCTTTTTTAATTATGATTGTTATCGGCCCCTGGTTCATCAGGATGATGCAGAAAATGCAGATTGGACAGGTTGTCCGGGATGACGGTCCGGCAAGCCATCTGTCCAAGCAGGGTGTCCCGACAATGGGCGGATTACTGATTGTATCATCAGTTATTCTGTCAACATTGAGCTGGGCCCGTCTCGACAGCAGTCTTGTCTGGCTCCTGCTGTTCGTGATTGTTTTTTTTGGTTTTATAGGCGGGCTGGATGATTATCGTAAAATCACTAAAAAATCCAGTGACGGACTGAGTGCGCGTGGAAAGTTGTTTCTCCAGTTTTCAGGTGCAGCGGTTGTCGGATTGTTTGTCATTCTTCACCCCGGTTTTGACGGACACCTCAGTGTGCCGTTCTTGAAAAACATTCAACCGGACCTGGGCTGGTTTTATATTATATTTGCCATGCTGGTCATTGTCGGGGCATCCAACGCGGTGAATCTTACAGATGGTCTTGACGGCCTGGCTACAGGTCCAACCATTGTATCAGCTGCGGTTTATCTGATTTTCTCCTATATGGCCGGCAACATTGTTATGGCAGACTACCTCCAGATTCCCTATGTGGCAGGCAGTGGCGAGTTGTCAGTGTTCTGCGGTGCCATAGTCGGGGCCTGCCTGGGATTTCTCTGGTTTAACGCCTATCCGGCCCAGATGTTTATGGGAGACGTGGGCTCCCTTGCCCTGGGGGGAGCGCTTGGAGCTGTTGCAATAATTATTAAACAGGAAATGCTCCTGGCAATCGTTGGCGGTATTTTTGTGATGGAGGCATTGTCCGTGATAATGCAGGTGGGATATTTTAAACTGACAAAAGGGAAAAGAATTTTCCTGATGGCCCCGTTCCATCATCACTACGAAAAAAAAGGCTGGCATGAAACGAAGGTTGTTGTTCGGTTCTGGATCGTTTCAATTATCCTTGGTTTTCTGGCGCTGGCAACACTGAAGTTGCGGTAATGGACAGATTGTACAACATCAGACAGGGGATGAAGGTGGCCCTGGTTGGATACGGGAAGGCAGGGAGGGCCGTTGTACACTATCTTGGCCTGTGCGGTGCTGATCTATTCGTTTCTGACAGTCGTTTGTTCAGTGATTTGAGCAGGGATGAGAGAAACCTGCTGGAACAGTTTTCCGCAGCCTATGAAGGCGGCAACCACACCGTGGAATTTTTAAGCAACGCAGAAATGGTAATACTCAGCCCGGGCGTTGCTGCTGAACATCCTGTAATCGCAGAAATATCGGCCTCTGGAATTCCTGTTTTAGGTGAGCTTGCCCTGGCAGCAGGTAAATTCAAGTCTCCGGTAATTGCAATAACCGGTACCAATGGCAAAACCACTGTTACCGAACTGGTCGGTGAGCTGCTCAAAGCTGCTGGCAAAAAAGTCTTTGTTGGCGGAAATATCGGTACACCGGTCATTGAGTATCTTCGCCGTCCGGATGATTATGAAATCGTGGTATTGGAGGTATCCAGTTTCCAGCTTGAACTGTGTGGTGCCTTTGCACCGAATGTGGCCGTATTGATGAACATAACGCCTGACCACCTGGATCGGCATAAAACACTTGAGCGTTATGCTGCGGTAAAATTGCGAATTTTTCATGGAGAAGGTGTCGAGCATGCCATAATGAATGGTGACGACAGGTTATGTCGGCAATTTAAATACCTGTCCCATAGAGATTCCTTCCAGTTTTTTGGAAAAAGTATTGACTATTCGGCCTGTATAAAGGGGTTCGGAATTACCATCCCAACACCAAACGGTCCGGCAGTCTATGATCTATCAGATAGCAGTCTTGCGACGGTGTCAGGCTTAATCAACAGTGCAGCGGCGCTGCTTGCAGTTAGACCTTTTGAGGTTGATTATGGTGCTGCTCTGGAAACACTGCGATCTTTCAAGCCAGGAACTCACCGACTGCAGGTAATTGCTGAAATCGATGGTGTTACGTATATCAATGATTCCAAGGCAACAAATACTGGTGCAGTAAATATCGCTCTTGAACAGGTAGGGGAAAATGTCATCCTCATAGCAGGAGGCAAGGATAAGGGAGATAATTACCAGCTATTAAGAGAGTCGGTCCGAAATTGTGTAAAACACCTGGTGCTGATGGGTGAGACTGCCCGGACCATGTCGAAAGAACTCGGTGACCTGGCTCCCTTCAGCCTTGCTGCGAGTCTGGATGAGGCTGTCTCGTTGGCATCATCTCAGGCCGACCCGGGAGATACCGTTCTGCTTTCACCGGCGACTGCCAGTTTTGATATGTTTGAAAACTATAAACATCGCGGTGAAGCGTTTACTCGTGCAGTTAATGGGCTTTTAAGCCGGGAGAAACGGCAGGGGGGCTCCAGGTGAGGAATAAGAGCTCAGAACGACCTGTCAGGCTCATGTTAACAGGTGGGGGAACCGGAGGTCATCTGTTTCCCGCTGTGGCGACAGCCCAGTGTCTCCGTTCCAGGAAGCCGGACAGCCAGGTCCTGTTTGTCGGTACAAAACGGAAACTGGATAAAAAACATCTGGAACGATACGGGTTTTCTGTTGCTACGGTGCATAGTTACGGTCTTAAAGGGAAGAAGCCAGGACCGCTACTTAAAGCAATAGCCGTTTTGCCGCTCACGTTTTGTCAGGCCTGTTATCATATATTCAGATTTCGACCGGACGTTGTCTGTGGTGTTGGCGGCTATGTTACCGGCCCTGTTGTTGCCGCTGCCTGGCTGATGGGGAAATCGACCATTATTCATGAGCAGAATTCTGTTCCGGGACTGGCCAACAGGAAACTGGGAAGCATCGTCGACAAGGTATGTCTGTCTCTGCCAGCCTGTCAATCTTATTTTCCCGCCGGAAAAACGGTGTTAACTGGAAACCCGGTGCGCAGTCAGATTATTGATTCGGGCGGCCGTTCCATCCACCCGGGAAAAAGAATGACACTGCTTGTGCTTGGAGGAAGTCAGGGTGCGAGGGCAATTAACGAGATGATTGTTGAGGTATTCACAACCGGCGACAGGGATCTCTCGAAAATCGAGATCATTCACCAGACAGGAGCAGCAGACGAGACCACGGTAAGAAAAGCATATGAAGTGAATAATATTAATGCCCAGGTTTCAGCATTTTTTGACGATATGGCTGCGGTTTATAACCGTGCCGATTTTGTCGTGTCGCGTGCAGGCGCGACAACGCTAGCAGAACTGGCAGTACTCGGGAAACCGGCAATTCTTATTCCATATCCCCATGCTGCAGATAACCATCAGGAAAAAAACGCACTGAGATTTGTTGAACAGGGTGGAGCCTTAATGTTTTCTCAAACCGATTTAACAGCGGACACCTTGAGAAGAGAACTGAAATTACTCATTAAAGCCCCGGAAACATTGCAGGCGATGTCTCAAAACATGAAAGAACTTGGCATACCAGATGCAGCAGATCGCATCGTCGATCTCTGTCTGGAGATGGCAGGAAAATAGGACAGCATGTACAAAAAAACGAAACATATTCATTTCGTCGGCATCGGCGGTATCGGCATGAGCGGGATTGCTGAACTTCTTGTCAATCTGGGATATCGGGTCTCGGGCTCAGATTTGGGACAATCCGACATTACTGAGAACCTGGCTCGCCAGGGCTGCACAGTTTATGTGGGGCACCAGCGGCAGTGGATGACCGGAGCAGACGTGGTCGTAACCTCTTCAGCAATTTCCGTGGATAACCCTGAGGTGCTTGCGGCCCGGGAACAAGGTGTTCCGGTTATCATGCGGGCAGAGATGCTGGCAGAATTGATGAGGCTTAAAAAATTTGGCATAGCCATTGCCGGCAGCCATGGCAAAACATCAACCTCCTCAATGGTGAGCTGGATGATGGCTCAGGCGGGTCTGGACCCTACAATTGTGGTGGGCGGAAAGGTTGATTGTCTAGGAGGAAATGCCAAACTCGGAGAAGGTGAATTCCTGGTGGCTGAAGCCGATGAAAGCGATGGTTCGTTCCTGAAACTGTCTCCTGTGCTTGAAGTAATCACAAACATTGATCTGGAGCACCTCGATTACTATAGAGATATTGATCATATTAAAACGACGTTTCTACAGTTTATCGATAAAATCCCGTTTTATGGTGCGGCTATTATCTGTCTTGATGACCAGCATGTTTCAGATATACTGCCTGAAATAAGAAGGCGAGTCATCACCTATGGTCTTACCAGTCAATCTGACCTCTATGCAGAGCAGATTTCTTTTGCTCAAGGCCGGGTCAGATTTGTGGTCAAACGGGCTGAGCAAACACTGGGTGAGATAAGTCTGGCCCCACCCGGTATACATAATGTTTATAATGCCCTGGCAACCATATGTGTTGGGCTTGAACTGGAGATTTCCTTCCAGGTGATAGGGGACGCACTGGCTTCATTTGCGGGGGTACAACGCAGGATGCAGCACAAGGGGACCGCTGCAGAGATAACGGTATTCGACGATTATGGTCATCACCCGACAGAGATACGTGCAACCCTCTCGGCAATAAAGCAGGCGTGGCCTGAAAAACGGCTTGTTGTACTGTTTCAGCCTCATCGATACAGCAGGACAAAAGGATTGTTTAAAGAGTTTCAGACCTGTTTTCATCAGGCCGACCTCCTTGT
>RCNC010001128.1_pt1 | contig 17825 bp, 14 predicted proteins | sample 2041301 | NCBI WGS metagenome assembly RCNC01 (sample SAMN09708231, study PRJNA481090) | Marine sediment metagenome, whole genome shotgun sequencing project. | biome: marine sediment; feature: ocean; material: sediment; isolation source: Sewage treatment plant 13A marine sediment (STP13A) ... | reverse complement strand
CGGTTTACTTTCTGCCAAACACATCGATCCGATTGAAAAAAAGCCATTATACCATTATTTTCCAGGTCGAGAGGTCCTTTCTATTGGAACCCTTGGATGCAACCTAAAATGTCAATTTTGTCAGAATTGTGAAATATCCCAAACTGGAATCAAGGATACCCGACTCCTTAATTTTCACTCTCCAGAAGAAATTGTACAGGAAGCTCTTTCGATTAAAGATAATATCGGGATTGCCTACACATACAATGAGCCCATCATCTGGTTTGAATACATTATAGAGGTGGCTCATTTAGTTAGGAAAGCCGGATTAAAAAACATATTGGTTTCTAATGGATTTATCAACGAATTGCCCAGGCATGAGCTAATTAAACAAATGGATGCTTTCAATATTGATCTAAAAGGCTTTACAGAGGAATTCTACAAGAATCATACTTTTTCTTCCCTGAAAGATGTTAAAGATACCATATTGGAAATTTATCAGGCAGGTAAACATCTTGAAATTACAAACTTAGTAATTCCTTCCCTCAACGATGACCCTGATCGATTTGAAGAAATGGTAAAATGGATTTCAGAAGAAACAGACAAGAATACGGTCTTACATATTTCGCGATATTTTCCTCATTTTAAACAATCACTCCCACCCACTGATTTGGCTAAACTGGAAGAACTTTACAATATCGCAGTAAAATATCTTAATTTTGTGTTTATTGGAAATACAGGTTCTTTCTCCATCGGAAGGAATACCTTATGTCCTTCATGTGGGACAATCGCAATTGAAAGAAGTGGATACCACACTCGGATTAATGGTATGAATCACTCAGGAGAATGTATCAACTGTAATGAAAAAATTCTTAATCACCTATAAACCAAGAAGCTATTTAACTAAAAACCGTTTGTATTCCTGAACAGGAATATCTTGAATCTGGATCCTGTCCACCCTGGCCCAGTATGGCCCTTTTTTAACTGAAAGGCAAAATAAATCAATATTTCCCTCCATTCCCACAGCCTCAATTAGGACTGATCCGTCAGATTCATTCTTTACAAAACCCATTATGCTTAGTTTTTTGGCTTCAAGCGCAGTGAAATACCTGAAGCCCACATGTTGGACTTTTCCAACTACTTTGATCCGCACACTCTTGATCATAAGTCAGACCTAGTCTAGAGAAGGTGTATTACTTTTTCGAGAGTTTGCTTAACTTTTCAAGAGTTTTATCCATACCTGAATACAAATCCTCCTTAATTTTACTAAAATACTTCTTTCGTTTTTCTATATCTTTTTCTTTTGCAAAACCATTAATCCGATGAATAAGATCATTCCTCAAATCAATTGCTTCTGCAATGTATCCCTGTACCTTTTCAATGTCTTTTTTATCTTTAACCAACATAAATGTAAAGCAGTCTGATACAACCTCATAAGTAATATCCCCTACCTCTTTTTTAAGATTCCTAATACTTGACATAGTTTTACATTTTTTAATTTAATATTTCCCAATAAATACTTTTTGCGAATGAATGATCTTGTGATCATCTGACCTCAAAACTACTAAATAAAGTCCAGCTGGCTTATCACTCAGATTGACAAATGTTCTCGAATCCCAAATATTTTCCTTCTTCAGGATTAATATTCCGCTTGCTGAATAAATTTCCAGGCTTTTAATCTTCGCAGAATCTGTTTCAACAGTCAGAAAACCAGAAGACGGATTTGGGAAGATAAGTACTGGTGTTTGAATAGAATTTTCATTTAAAGATAAAGGGGGCCAGGTTGTGAAAGTAACACTTGTTACTGGCAATTTATTTCCGGAATAATCTTCAAACTCATCGATAAAAGATACATAATAAGTTTGGCCAGGATCCAAAAACTCTTTCAATTGAACTTCAATATGATCTTTTGTAGAATTTATGTTTGCATTAAACACCAAATCTTCTCCTAATTCATTCTCCTTCCTGACTATTAACAAAGCATCAACATTATCATATTTTAACTCTGTTCCATCTTTCTTACGGACTGGCTTACTAAACTTAAGGTGAATAATGGCATCCAATGGAACATTCGATGTGTCAGGAGTAATAGAAGCAACAGGAGCAACCAGATCTTCCTTTTGCCCAGATACCACAATTTGCCTTGCCACTCTTTGCTCATCGCTATCAGAGTTCAAGCTTATAACATCAGTCAAATATCCCAATGTTGCATTTGAAGGATCAAATCGGATGGTAATATTCGTCTCACCATTACCTGGTATTTCAATTGGGAGCTGTGTTGATACTTTAAAATATCCACTCCTGGAAGAGTCACTGGTAATGAAAATGGAAGTATCAAGATTGTTTCTTAAAGCTATAGTTTGTTCAATATAATTGGTTCCATCCCACATCCCAAAATCTATGCTATCAACTGAAGTTTCAAACACCTTTGTTTTCCAGGGAAATTTTTCTATCCTGGGACTAAAGCTGTGCTTTGTAAAATCAAGTTCAATGGCCGGTGAGCCATCAGCATGAAATTCAGTTGCTGATGGCCAATAGGTACCCCAACCAATTATTGTATTTCCATTAAAAACTCTTTGAGTACAGGCACCATGATTTGAATACGTATCAGGATTTCGCCTGTACCGAATAACAAGCGTAGCCGTAAAATTTTCCTCATCCAAGGAATACTCCACTGCACTTGAAAATAGGGAATCATGTAGGTTTCCATTATCAAAAAGGAGAATGTTACCGTTTTCCAATCGACTCACACTGTGCTGATGGGAAAATCCTATTGTGTCATTTAAAAAAGTAAAATCATTTTTCTTTCCTCCAAGTCTCCAGATTATTTCACCTGATTTACGATGAATTTTTGTAATCTCATCCATATGCCTGCTGGAAACCAGGATACTTGTATCGGAATCTATGGCAACACTATTCGGATGCACATAATCAACTTCCTGCTCGGTAAAATCAACATAGGGAGAATTCTCATTTGCATCTGTAATTTCAAAATGATCAGCACTGTTCCAGGATAATAACATATTATGGTCCTTGTCAAACTCCTGAATTATTAAATCAATTACCGTAGCATTCGGATCGCCCCCCTCAACAACTGCACTCATATCGACAGGTCGGTTTTCTTTTGCCATTAAAACCACATTCCCTTTATTATCAACTGCATAATCATGAGCATCAAGTTTGTAGCCTATTGTATTAAAGGTGTCCGTTACTTCCAAAAATTCATTCATGAAATACAGCATCCTTGGAACACCTTGCATATAAGCCATTCTACCATCGGAAAATGTTCTAAATGAACCTGAAGGCTTTGGCATCAGTCTAAAAAAAACAGGTAATCCGGTATTATCAACAATTGCCAGGTATTGTTGTGCTCCTTCTGCAGTTAATCCTTTTGATGCTAAAAAAAAATAACCAGGTGCAGGGCCATTTGACTGTGCAATTTGAATCTCTGGGAAAAAAGAACTGATTTCCGGAGATTGAGAATTAGCACTTTTAATTGCAAAAGCAAATAGAAAAATTATCCCGATATAAAATTTATTCTTCAAACTTCTAGCATGTGAAAAGTTACAGATTCCATAAGAGAATAGAAAAATCAAATATAAAAAAGTTTTACAGTTAATCTTTTACCCTGATTATGTGACTCTCTATTATTTGTTGGTAATTTTCTCTAATAACTTTAATTACCGCACAATGCGGATCAAAGTTTGTATCCCCAATACTTGATAAGGGTATGACTCCGGGAGAAGTGCCAGAGATAAACACTCCCTCAAAATCAGTGATGTTATCGACATGAACTTTTGAAAAATGCACTTTTATCCCAACACTTTTACAAGCTTCAAGAACATATTTTCGTGCAATACCAGACAGGACATCTCCATCTGGAGCAGTATAAAGCTCGCCATTTCTAGTAAAAAACACATTTGACCGGCTTCCTTCATTTATATATCTTTCTTTATCTACAAGTAAAGCTTCGTATGAATGAGTGTCTATAAGCCTTTTGAATATAGCCGAACGTAAATGAAGGTTAATGATTTTAGCAGAAGGATAATCTCTTTCTGCAAAAAAAAGTATGGATGAAACACCATATTCTTCTTGAATTAGTGTAGGATAGTGATGTTCAAGGAAGTAGATAAGAAAATTACCAGAATTATTCAGAGGGGTTGGAAAGTTAAAAACTATCTTAATATTGCCGAAATCAATATTATTCAGTTTAAGAATTCGGTAGACACTTATTGAAACCAGCTTTCGATCTAACCATAATTCTCTGCTTTTCAATCCAGCCGTTTGGAATAAGCGATTCAGGTGGTCATCAAGAAAGATGGGCACACCATCTGAAACCTTTATAACTTCGTACATTGATTCCCCAGAATAAAGTATACTGGAATCAAATTCTGAGCAGTTCCGTACCTCATCATTGAATATATAAAGCTTTCTAAAACATTCACTCATTATGGGAATATAATTCTGATTTCGGAAATTACTACAATTTATTTGTCAAATTTAATAAAATTGAAAAATTATCTTTGCGAGTAAATATTATTCTCCTTGTATGCAATTGTTGACATAGAAACTACAGGTGGTAGACCACAAAGTGATAAGATCACCGAAATTGCTATCTATATACATGATGGGGAAAGAATAGTTGATGAATATGCCACCTTAATTAATCCAGAGAAGCCAATCCCCTATTTTATTACCGGCTTGACTGGCATCAGTAATGAAATGGTTGAGGATGCACCAAGATTTTTTGAAGTAGCCAAACAAATTGTGGAAGTAACTCAGGATCATATTTTTGTTGCCCATAATGCCAACTTTGATTACAATTTCATAAAAGAAGAATTTAAACGCCTGGGCTATACGTATAAACGTGATGTACTTGATACAGTTAAGTTAAGTAGGAGACTAATACCTGGACTCAGGTCCTATAGTCTGGGTAAACTTTGTAAAGAGGTTGACATTAAAATAAATAACAGGCATAGGGCTGCTGGTGATGCTCTCGCCACAACAAAACTATTTGAATTACTCCTGGGGCTGGATCATGGTTTGAATAATAAACTGTTTACTAATCCGGCACTTTCAGATCTTCATCCGAATCTGGATGGAAACCAGGTAAAAAATTTGCCTGAGGATGCGGGTGTTTACTATTTCTACGATGATAATAAAGAACTATTATATGTTGGGAAAAGTAAAAATATTCGGCAAAGAGTATTAAGTCATTTTGCCAATAGGTCAACCAGGAAAAAAATTGAAATGCGAGACCGAATAGCTGAGGTAAGCTACGAAATTACAGGTAGTGAACTAGTTGCTTTTTTATTAGAATCTGACGAAATAAAAAAAAATAAGCCAGTCTACAATAGAGCCCAAAGGAGGGAAACCACTTATATTGGAGTATTTTCCTATTCAAATAATGATGGTTATTTATGTTTTAGAACCGGAAAGGATAAAGACAAATTGCCTCTGGCCAGTTTTTCATCTATGGAAAAAGCCAAAGATTTTCTCACACATTTAACTACGGATTACAACTTATGTCAGAAATTAAGTGGTTTATATGAATCATCTGGTGCTTGTTTTCAATATCAGATTGGAATCTGCCATGGTGCATGCATTTGCAAAGAGTCAAGCGAATCATATAATATCAGAGCACAAAAAGCGAAGCAGATATTTGAGTATGAGTATCAGAATTTTCTAATAATCGATAAGGGAAGAGACCTGAATGAAAAGTCAGTGGTGAAGATTGAAAATGGTAAATACATCGGGTTCGGATACTTTGACGCTGATGAAGCATCATATAATAATGAAATATTACACGACTGCATACGCTTTTATCGAGACAACCGTGATATTCAATCAATTGTAAAAAGGTACTTAAGAAATAATAAAGTTGAAAAAATTCTAACTTTTTAATAATTAATCATTGCCGAAATCTTTCCCCTAGAATTTCCTCACACGAATTGAAAAAGCATCAGCTGGGTTGACAACCAGTATTTGATTAATTTCATTTTCTGAAAATCCATTGCTCCTTAAACGTGGTATCAACTTTTCAAATAAAGTATTGTAATTCCTATAAGTTCCCCCTTTCAATTTCTCCGGATCATACCAACCGGCATCATGTGAGACAAGTACCTTTTCCAGCAGCTTCTTTTCTTTCAAATAAACCAACATTTCAGAATAATTACCTACATTCTCATTATGCAAACCATCCAGGCTAATCCATGAACCCATTTTTGCAGCTTTTAGATAGTTGCTCCATTCTTTTTCATTCTGAGCATGGATCCAAACAAACGCTGAGGGATGAACTCCGGCATGCTTCAATACCTCTAGCTCTTGAAATGCTGTAGAAGCAGGTCCTGTATGCGAAGTAATGGTTAAACCGGTACGCATATGTGTGAGACCGGCTGCCAGAACAAGTTTTTCATGAATTGAGTTAAGCGGTTCTGGATCTACTCCAATTTTTATAAATCCGGGTTTCACAGAGGTTCCCTGAATACCGCTTTCATATTCTTTTGTCCAAATATCAGCCAATTGACTGGCATCAAGAGTATAGGCTTGTTCTGGAAGATATTTATTGTTACTGGCTCCATAATAACCCGTATTCGTTAAAATGTTCAACCCGGTTTTGTTGGAAAGTTCCAGAAGTAAGCTCACATCCCTACCTAAATATTCCGGAGTACATTCAAAAAAGGTGGAACAACCATTCTCTTTCAATTCCTGCAAGTAAGGAAGAACTTTTAAAATAACTTCATCCCGATTCCATTTTGTAGGATTGTATTTATCAGCTCCACTAAAATCAACCAGAACGTGCTCATGTTCAAGGCATACACCAGCATCCACCGAATCAATTAATCCCTTAACTGTCATCATAGAAAGTTTTGATTTCTTTCCGAATGAGGGAAGTAAAAAAGAAGCTACAAATAAGCAAGATGTACGAATAAAAGTTAATCTTTGCATTGGAAATTCATGTGAAATATTGGTTCCTGATTTTTAAAACCTCTCGTATTCTAAATAGATTAGTTAAAAATAATAAAATCAAATATATTTGATTTTTATTTTAATCATCCTAATTCCAACACTAATCTTAACAATTCTTCATGGTTCTACCTCAACCTTCCATCGATATATTAGGATTAAGAATAGATGAACCGGTTACTACTTTAACTGATCTTCTGGTAACGGCTGTATGCCTATATGCTTTTTTTAAGCTGAATAAAATTGCTAAAAAAACACCGCTAGATCAATACTTAAAGTATTACTTTCTTATGATGGGTACAGCCACTGCCATTGGTGGCTTAGTTGGTCATGGATTTTTCTACCTCTTTTCTTTCGGATGGAAGCTTCCTGGATGGTGGACAAGCATGGTTGCTATAAATCTTATTGAAAGAGCTGTTATAGAATATGCCAGGAATTACATTAAACCAAGAGTAGCAAGATTTTTTGCTATTCTGAATATTGTCGAACTTCTGACATTTATGGTACTGACCTTTACTACTCTTAATTTTTTATTCGTAGAGATACATTCTGCATATGGTCTACTTCTATTTGTTGCAACTTTTAGTGCTTATATTTATATTAAAACAAAAAGTCAGGGTAGTAAGTTCTTCTTAATTGCTGTTTTTTTTGCTGCTATTTCAGCTTTGATTTTCATGAATGAATGGAGTATCAATACATGGTTCAATTATCTTGATACCAGCCACTGCCTAATGGCTATAAGCGCTTTCTTTTTTTATAAGGGAGCCAGGGTTATTATTCTTGAAGAAAGACGATAATTACACCTTTTTCCTGAGTCAGTTAAACTCATTAAAAATATTAACTCCTAGTGTAGCTATTACAATTTCAATAAAAAAAGGTGCCTATTGAGGCACCTTTTAAACCATATTTAGTATTATAAGCTACAATGTTTTAATTTCTACTGCTAATTTCTGTAAGGAATCCTTGGCATTACCAAATAGCATTCTTGTTTTATCATTAAAGAATAAGAAATTCTCAATTCCTGCATAGCCTTTCCCCATTCCTCTCTTCATAACGATAATATTTTTAGCCTCATGGGTTTTGATAATGGGCATTCCGTAAATAGGGCTGGAAGGATCATCCAGGGCTGCCGGGTTCACCACATCGTTTGCTCCGATTACAATAACCACATCTGTATTAGGCAAAGAGGGATTAATGTCATCCATTGCAATTAGCTTCTCATAAGGGACATCTGCTTCAGCAAGCAATACATTCATATGTCCGGGCATTCTCCCCGCTACAGGGTGTATCGCATATTTAACCTCTACACCCTTCTCTTCCAATAAGTTATCCAATTCATGACAAATATGCTGAGCCTGTGCAACAGCCAGTCCATAACCTGGTACAATAACAACTTTCTGGGAATAGCTTAACAGTATACTGGCATCACTCACTGATATTTCTTTTATGACTCCCTGTTCCCTATCGATACTTACACCTCCGCCACCAAATGCTCCTACTATAACATTAAATAAGGATCGGTTCATGGCCTTACACATTAAAAAGGTTAAAATAGTACCGGCTGCTCCTACTAGTATACCTCCAATTATCATGGCCATATTGTGGTAAATAAAACCACCCATGGCAGCAGCAATACCGGTTAGTGAATTCAATAAAGAAATAACCACCGGCATGTCAGCTCCGCCAATAGGCATTACAAACATTACACCATAAATGAGAGCGATTCCAAGTAAAACAAGCGCTAGTGTTTTTTGCATTTCAAAGCTTGCCCCACCAAACATTATATAAACTATGAAGGCAATTACCACTGCTAATAAAAACAGGTTTAAATAGGTCGTCCATTTTGCAAAAATATCTCCCACTCTTCCATCTAATTTGCCATAAGCAATTAAGCTACCACTAAATGCAACGGCACCAATAACCAGGCCAAGCAATGTTACCAATGTAGAGGAGTTGTCTGGATTTGAGAATTCTATTAATGCAACTAATGCAGATGCACCACCACCTGTTGCGTTAAAAAAGGAAACCAATTCAGGCATCGCTGTCATTTTCACCCTCCTGGCAATAATTGTACCTACCACAGTAGCCACACTAATAGCTAAAACAACTATAATTCCATTGGCCAAAGGAATTCCCTCTCCTTGCGCATTTTTATGTAAAATCAGAGTAGTTACCATGGCCAGTACCATCCCTCCTGCTGCCCACATATTTCCCTTCCTTGCTGATTCAGGAGAGCTCTCAAATTTAAGCCCGATTACAAAAAAGACTGCAGCTAATAAGTAACTGATTTCCAGGAGAACATCTCCATAGGTTACTCCTAAACCTGCTATAATATTATTCATATTTTTATATTTTTATTTTCTATCAACAAATAATCCAATTCAATTTTAATCAAAGGAAAACAGAACCTTTCCTCCGAATTACTTTTTTATTTCTTTTTCTTAAACATCTCAAGCATTCTGTCAGTAACAACAAAACCTCCCGCGACATTAAGCGTTCCAAATAATACTGCCAAAACTCCCAGAATCAGATTAACTGAGATCTTCGTAATATCGGCATGGCCTACAAGAATAATACCTCCAATTATAATTACCCCACTTATCGCATTGGCTCCTGACATTAAAGGAGTATGCAGAACCGAAGGCACATTGGAAATAACCTCAACACCTAGTAAAATTGAAAGGATTATTATGAAAATAAAATCTTTATTTTCATAAAAAGCTTTAAAAACTGTTTCCATTATCAAGTATATTTATTAAATAAGTTCTTTAATTCTCTCGTTTACAATCTCTTTGTTGTGAGTGATGCAAGTTCCTTTAACCAGTTCATCCTCAAAATCAAGATTCAAATTGCCTTCTTCATCAATAATTAAGGCAAGGAAATTTGAAATATTATTTCCGAACATTCGGCTTGCATCAGTTGGCATCTCAGAAGGATAGTTTGAATTTCCCACGATGATAACACCATTGTGTTCAACCACATCACCATCTTTTGTTAATTCGCAATTACCTCCAGTTGAAGCTGCCAGATCAATAATAACTGTTCCAGGATTCATTTCCTCAACAGTAGCTTTATGAATTAATAAGGGTGCTTTCCTACCAGGAATTTGAGCAGTAGAAATAACAACATGAGATGCCAATGCATGATCATGAATGGCCTGTGCTTGCCGTTTCTTAAATTCTTCTGTTTGTTCAACAGCATATCCGCCCGCTGATGCCTCATCAACAGCTCCTTCCACCTCCACAAATTTTGCTCCAAGGCTCATCACTTCTTCCTTTACAGCTGATCTAACATCAAAAACTTCTACAACAGCCCCAAGTTTGCGCGCCGTGGCAACAGCTTGTAAGCCTGCCACACCTGCTCCAAGAATCAACATCTTCGCAGGCCTTATGGTCCCAGCGGCAGTCATAAACATTGGGAAGAATTTAGAAAGCCTTCCCGCCGCATCCAGCACAGCTTTGTATCCTGCAACTGTTGCCATTGATGATAATACATCCATTGCCTGAGCCCTGGTGGTCCTTGGAACTACATCCATACCAAAGGTGGTAATGCCTTTATCTTTAAATACCTTTATCAGCTCGATATTAAAGTATGGATTCATTATAGATATCAATACCTGACCATCCTTTAACTTACCTACCTCATTGATATCCATTGGATTGACTTTTACTAACAAGTCAGATTCGTCAATTACTTTGGCCCGAGAGGCGATCTTTGCACCAACCTCCTCATACTCCTTGTCTGAAGCGAATGCATTTTTACCGGCATTTTCTTCAACCAGTATATTGACTTTCTTTTTAACCAGTGAAAGCACAGTGTCTGGCACAAATGCGACCCTGTTTTCACCATTTGTTTCTCGTAATACTCCTATCTTCATATGAATAAAAATTTTTGCAAAGAAAGTAATTTATGACCAGAAAAACTAAATTCAAAACACGAACTATCTGAAAATTTGATGTTTTGTTAATAATATTTTATTGGAATAAAATCGCTTTCAACATTTTCCGTTTTAACCCACTCTCTGATCTAAAAACCATTATGGTATATGTTATAAAACAGCATTGGATAAAAATATATACAGGGTGTTTTTAAATTTATATTTTTGTTCCTTTAACATATTTAAACCATTCATTAGATGAATAAAATTGTAGAAAAAGAATTTTTCTCTGAGAATGTGATTAAATTGGTATTGGAGGCCCCGGAGATTGCAAAATCAAGAAAACCAGGGCACTTTGTCATTATAAGAGTAGATGAAAAAGGTGAAAGAATACCACTTACAATCGCTGGAGCAGATGAGAAAAAGGGAACCATTACTCTCATTATTCAAAGGGTTGGTGTATCCTCCTTCAAACTAACAGAACTAAATGTAGGTGACTCTATTGAAGATGTGGCTGGTCCTATGGGACTTCCAACACATATTGAAAAAGTAGGAACTGTTTTATGTGCTGGAGGTGGAGTGGGTGTAGCACCTCTTTTACCTATTGTTGAAGGATTAAAAAAAGCAGGCAACAGAATCATTACTGTACTGGCAGCCAGGAACAAAGATCTAGTAATTCTAGAGGATCAGATGCGTGCGCATTCTGATGAGCTCATCATTATGACAGATGATGGATCCTATGGACAAAAAGGACTGGTTACTCATGGTATGGAAGAAGTAATTAAACGCGAAAAAGTCGATATGTCGGTGGTTATAGGCCCAGCCGTTATGATGAAATTTGCGGCCCTCACAACCAAAAAATATAATATTCCTACCATGGCCAGCTTAAATACCATTATGGTTGATGGAACCGGGATGTGTGGAGCATGTCGTGTAACAGTAGATGGAAAAACACGTTTCGTATGTGTGGATGGTCCTGAATTCGATGCCCATAAGGTTGATTTTGACCAGATGCTCCAACGATTGGGAGCCTACAAGGATATAGAATTGGAAGCTTTTGAAGAATATACTAAAACCCTGGTGTAAAATGGAAGATTTTAATGAATATTTAAAGGCTGAACGGAGCCAGGAATGGCGCCTTGAGCTAAGAAAATCTATCAAAGCTAAAGACCGTACCAAGAAGGAAAGGGTTGCAATGCCGGAAGCTGATCCCAATATAAGGAATAAAAACTATGAAGAAGTCAACAAAGGCTTGGTCCCCGAGCAGGCAATTATTGAGGCCAGCCGGTGCCTGGATTGTGCAAATCCCACTTGCATTACTGGTTGTCCTGTAGGCATAAATATCCCTAAATTTATAAAACGAATTGAGCAGGAAGATTTTCTTGAAGCTGCAAAAGTGCTAAAAGAAACGAATACTTTGCCAGCAGTTTGCGGGAGAGTCTGCCCACAGGAAAAACAGTGTGAGGAAAAATGTTTTTATACTGTATCGCTTAAGAAAGATCCGGTTGCTATTGGCCATCTGGAAAGATTTGCTGCAGATTTTGAACAGGGAAGTGGCAAAATGTCCATTCCTGAAGTTGGTGTACCTATTGGCACAAAAGTAGCTGTAATTGGATCCGGACCCGCCGGTTTGGCCTGTGCCGGAGATTTGGTAAAAACTGGTTATGATGTAACTGTATTTGAAGCTTTACATGAGATTGGTGGTGTTTTAAAATATGGGATTCCCGAATTCCGCCTTCCCAATAGTATTGTTGATGTAGAGATTGATAATATGAAAAAGATGGGTGTAAAATTCAGTAAGAATTTCATAATTGGGAAAACTATTTCATTAGACGATCTTAGAGAACAAGGATTTAAAGCATTTTTTGTTGGAAGTGGAGCTGGTTTACCAAACTTTATGAATATCCCAGGGGAAAATTACAACAATATTTTTTCCTCGAATGAATATCTTACCCGGGTGAATTTAATGAATGCTTCTGATAAAGAATATGATACACCTGTATTCAGTGGGAACAAAGTTGCAGTAATTGGTGGAGGAAACACTGCCATGGATTCTGTAAGAACCGCAAAAAGGCTTGGTGCTGAAAGGGCTATGATAATTTATCGAAGGTCAAGGGAGGAGATGCCTGCCAGGGTTGAAGAGGTTAAACATGCTATTGAGGAAGGTATAGAGTTTATGAATCTACATAACCCGGTTGAGTATTTTGGTGACAAAGAAGGTCGGGTAAATAAGATGCGGATTCAAAAGATGAAGCTAGGTGAACCCGATGCATCCGGACGTCGAAGGCCAATTGTCATTGAGAATTCCGAGTTTGAAATAGAAGTCGACACAGTTATTGTAAGCGTTGGAGTTTCACCAAACCCTCTAATACCAAGTGCCCTTCCAGATCTGAAAGTAAGTGACTGGCAAACTATTGAGGTCGATCCTGAGACAATGCAATCATCTATACCTGATATTTTTGCCGGTGGTGATATAGTAAGAGGAGGAGCTACAGTTATTCTTGCTATGGGAGATGGAAGAAGAGCTGCTGCAGGTATTCACAAATATATTTCTGAGAAAGTAAAATCAAATTAAAAATTAACATAAACTCAATTGCTATGGCTGATCTAAGTACAAAATATATGGGTTTAACCCTTAGAAATCCGATTATTGTCGCCAGCTCAGGGTTAACTGATTCATTTATTAAAATACAGGAACACGATAGAAATGGTGCCGGTGCTGTCGTTCTTAAATCACTTTTTGAAGAACAAATAATGCTCGAGGCCCAATATAAACTCGAAAAAGCCAGGAAAAATCCATTCTTATACACTGATCATTCTGAAACCCTTGATTATATTGATATACATATCAAGGAAAAGGAACTGGGAAACTATCTGGAATTAATCGCACAAATAAAAAGAGAATTAAGTATTCCTGTTATTGCAAGTGTTAACTGCGTCTCACCTGCTGAATGGACAGGATTTGCCAAACAGATTGAGCAGGCTGGTGCTGATGCACTGGAATTAAATATTTTTTTGATGCCCTTCCACTTCGAAAATAATTGTGGCGAGATTCAGGAGAAATATTACGAAATTGTCCGAAAAGTTAAATCGGAAGTAACTATTCCTGTTTCAGTAAAAATAAGTCCATACTTTTCAAATCTTGGACAAGTAGTTATGAGCCTTGAAGTTGAAGGTGCCGATGCAGTTGTCTTATTTAATCGTTTCTCAAGTCCAAATATTGATATAGATAATCTAAAACTTACAATTGCTGATGTATTCAGCACTCCGGCTGAGATGTATAATTCTTTGCGATGGGTTGCCATGCTATCTCAAAGGGTTGATATAGATCTGGCAGCAACTACTGGAATTCATGATGGTGAAGCGGTAATAAAGCAAATTCTGGCTGGTGCTTCAGCTGTACAAATTGCATCTGCTCTTTATAAGAATGGGAACGATTATCTTCCGGAAATACTCAATTTTATCCATAGCTGGATGGAGAAAAAAGGATTCAACTATATTGACCAGTTTAAGGGAAAATTAAGTCAGGATAAAGCCAATAACCCTGAAGTTTTTGAGCGTCTTCAATTTATGAAATACTTCAGTGAAATTGGGTAAAAGGGGAAATAGCCTTATTTATTCAGTAAATTAGCCCTTATTTCCAGCTTTTTTATTACTTTTTCAATGGCTTAATTTAAAAAGTTTTATAATTTTAAACGATTATAAATAGCTATTCTTTTATTCATTTGGTATCCATGAAGAAATTTGATTTTCTCGGCCAGGGAGATCTTGCCTCGATTGAGAACCTCTATAATCAATATATTGAGGCCCCGGAAAGTGTAGATGAAAGCTGGAGGAAATTTTTCGAAGGTTTTGATTTTGCCAGAAAACATTTTGACCCCAAACCTGGGGAAAAAATCATGGACAATGAATTTAATGTAGTTAATCTCATCGAGGGCTACAGGCGTCGCGGTCATTTATTTACAGAAACAAATCCAGTACGTGCTCGTAGAAAATATAAACCGACACTCGACCTAAAGAACTTTGATCTCTCTGAAGATGATCTAGAAACTGTTTTCCAGGCTGGAAAAAGTATAGGAATTGGTCCTGCCCCTCTGAAAGATATAATTCACCACCTGGAACAAACTTATTGTAAATCCATAGGTGCTGAATATGGTTTTATTCGAAATCCAGAAGTCATTTCATGGCTCCAGGAAAAAATGGAGCCAGTACAAAATACACCATCATTTAGTTCGGATGAAAAAAAACACATCTATTTCCTTCTCAAACAGACAGTTGGATTTGAGAATTTTATTCACAAAAAGTTTGTAGGTCAAAAACGTTTCTCATTAGAAGGCGCTGAATCACTTATTCCTGCCCTCGATGCAGTAATTGAAAAAGGAGCTGATTTGGGTATCGAAGAGTTTATTATTGGAATGTCGCATCGAGGCAGACTGAATGTACTTGCAAATATTTTGCAAAAACCATTTGAGGATATTTTTAATGAATTTAATGGGAAGTTTTACCAAAGCAATATTTCCCTTGGCGATGTAAAATACCATCTCGGATACAGTAATACTATTGCAACAAGTAAAGGAAAGGATGTCAAATTAAACTTAGCCCCAAATCCATCTCATCTGGAGGCAGTTGATCCAATTGTGGAAGGTATAGCCAGGGCTAAAATTGATAAAAAATACGGAGGTGACTCTTCTAAACTAGCTCCTATTCTGATACATGGCGATGCAGCTATTGCCTCACAAGGAGTTGTATATGAAGTCCTCCAAATGTCTCGCCTGCCAGGTTATCAAACTGGGGGAACCATTCACCTTGTTATAAATAACCAGGTTGGATTTACCACAAATTACCTTGAAGCGAGGTCAAGCACCTATAGTACTGATATTGGTAAAGTTACAAAAGCTCCCATTTTCCATGTCAATGGTGATGATGTTGAAGCTTTAATTTTTATCATCTCATTAAGTATGGAATTTCGTTATACATTCAATTCTGATGTATTCATTGATATACTGTGTTATAGGAAGCATGGTCATAACGAAGGAGATGAACCTCGATTTACCCAGCCTCTGCTTTACAAAGCCATCGCAGAACATCCTTCTCCGCGCGATATTTATGCAGCAAAACTCATCCAGGAAGGTATCTATTCAGAAGGTGATATCAAACAATCTCTAATAGACTTTGATAGTATCCTGGAAGGAAAATTAGAAAAATCGCATGAAACAGATGAAGTTGCTATCCGACAGTTTTTGGCTGAGGATTGGCATGGTTTTAAACATCCGAAAAGAAATGATTTAGTAAAGTGTCCTAAAACTGGTGTAAAAAAAGAAATTCTTATTGAGCTTGCTGATAAAATAAACCACCTGCCTCCAGAAAAAAAATTCTTTAGAAAACTGGTGAAATTAGTGGATCAAAGAAAAAAAATGGTAAAAGAGGATAGACTTGACTGGGCATTGGGAGAATTACTTGCATATGCCACATTATTGACTGATGGGCATGCAGTTCGAATAAGCGGGCAGGATGTTGAAAGAGGAACTTTTTCACATAGGCATGCCACATATATTGTAGAAGACACTGGAGAAAAGTTTTTTCCACTCAATAATCTCACACCAGATCAAAGTCCTTTTACTATTTATAATTCGCCTTTATCAGAATATGGCGTTTTGGGTTTTGAATATGGTTATGCTTTGGCCCGTCCCAGGGATTTGACAATATGGGAAGCTCAGTTTGGTGACTTTTACAATGTTGCCCAGGTAATTGTCGATCAATACATTAGTTCAGGTGAAGAGAAATGGGGCCTGATGAACGGTTTGGTAATGTTGCTTCCACACGGGTTCGAGGGACAAGGACCTGAACATTCCTCAGCCAGGTTAGAACGGTTTTTAGCCAATGCTGCAAGAAATAATATTCAGATCGTTCAACCGACTACTCCCGCCAGTCTTTTTCATGTCCTACGTCGTCAATTGACGCGTAAATTTATGATCCCGTTAATTATTTTCACACCCAAAAGCTTGCTACGTCATCCTTTGTGTACCTCTACTTTAGAAGATCTTTCAAAGGGCCGTTTCCTGGAAGTAATTGACGATTCAGATGTAAATGTAGAAAAAGTACTCAGGGTAGTATTCTGTACAGGAAAAGTATATTATGATTTGTTAAAGAGGAAATTGGAACTGAATGTAGATGATATTGCCCTTATTCGTTTAGAACAAATGCACCCTTTTCCAACGGAGAAGATTAAAGATATTTTAGAAAAATATAAAAATGCAATTCTCCATTTATGGGTTCAGGAAGAACCTGAAAATATGGGTGCCTGGCGATATGTAAAAGAAGAATTCAAGAGCACAAAACTTCTACCTATTGCCCGTTTGGCCAGTGGAAGCCCTGCAACCGGACTTAGTGGTCTTCACGAAATAGGCCAGAAAGAAATAGTAGATAAAGTATTTAAACCCTGCACATGTGAACTTAAAAATAAATACTGCGGACTTCAATGTGTTGAGGGTAAGACGCGAAAGGAAATTTTAAAAGTTCATGAATATCTTGATTTTGATGCAAAATATACAATATAACAAGGAAGGTAAATCGATTACTTTAACGCTTAATATATAGTTCTAAAATATGATCATTGATATAAAGATACCCAGTCCGGGAGAATCTATTACAGAAGTTGAGATTGCTACCTGGTTTGTAAATGAAGGTGATTTCGTTGAAAAAGATCAGGAACTGGCTGAAATAGAATCTGAAAAAGCAACTCTTCCATTATTGGCTGAGGATAGCGGAGAAGTTTCTGCCCTGATGCCAACAGGTGAAGCTATTGCAGTAGGAACAATTGCCTGTAAAATCGATACTTCAAAAGTAGGGACTAAAAAAGAGATAACAGAAAATAAGGAACAGAAAATTGAAGAATCTGGTAAGCCTTCCCTAAAAGTAGATGTACCGGAAAAAAAGGAAGCCGTAGGTGAAAACAAAAATGTAAAAGTTTCACCACTAGCTGCTAAATTAATGGAGGAAAAAA
>RCNC010001127.1_pt1 | contig 17828 bp, 18 predicted proteins | sample 2041301 | NCBI WGS metagenome assembly RCNC01 (sample SAMN09708231, study PRJNA481090) | Marine sediment metagenome, whole genome shotgun sequencing project. | biome: marine sediment; feature: ocean; material: sediment; isolation source: Sewage treatment plant 13A marine sediment (STP13A) ... | reverse complement strand
CTGCAAACGCTGAAGGATGATCCTAAATCTAAATCAATGCCTCCCCAGAAGATCAAGCAAAGAATTCAGACAAGCCTGTGGGCCAGCTATGCCAACGACAACATCAAGAAGGAGCATATGCACATTTCCAAGAAGAGTGATGGCATAAACATACGGGTAACCTACGAGGTCAGAGAACCCTTCCTGGGTAATATTTCCATCGTCGGCAGTTTTGAAAAGAGTGTTGTCCTGAGCAAGTAATGATGAAAGATACTGTGGCCGGAATCGATTACCGGTTCACTGATAAAGCGTTGTTGCAAAAAGCACTGACTCATCGAAGTATGGGTTCCAGTAACAATGAGCGCCTCGAGTTCCTGGGTGACAGTGTTTTGAACCTCGTTGTATCCTCCCGACTGTTTGAGCGTTATCCGGACGCCCAGGAAGGGGACTTGAGCAGGATGCGCGCCCGCCTTGTCAGGGGGGTGAGCCTTGGGGAAATCGCGGCAGGGATTAAGCTGGGCAAGCAAATCAGCCTCGGTGAGGGTGAATTGAAGTCTGGTGGATTCCGCCGGCTATCCATTCTGGCGGATGCCTTTGAGGCTTTGCTGGGTGCTGTTTTTCTCGATAGTGATTATAAAACCTGCCGCAAGGTCATCATCACGCTGTTCGACCCGCTGATCGATAACCTGCCTGATGTTGAAGATCTCAAAGATCCTAAAACCCGTCTCCAGGAATGGCTCCAGGGCAAGGCAAGACCGTTACCGGAATACACGCTGCAAAGTGAAGAAGGGGCTGATCACGCCAAGAAATTTCATGTCTCGTGCTATATATCGGATGACGGTACCCTGGTTGAGGCTTCCGGGAATAGCCGTCGTAAGGCGGAGCAGGCGGCGGCTTTGCTCACTTTGAACCTGCTAATGGAGCGCGCAGCCTGATGAAAGACCTGTTAGACAGCCTACAACAGCCAAAAGGCGATTATCGGTGTGGCTACGTTGCTCTTGTGGGGCGACCAAACGTCGGTAAGTCAACCTTGATGAACCGGATTCTCGGGCAAAAGGTGAGTATCGTCACGGCCAAGCCCCAGACAACCCGTCAGCGAATTGCCGGAATAAAAACGACTCCTGACGGCCAGGTTGTCTATATCGACACCCCGGGTATCCACCTGGCGGCACAGACGGCCTTAAACCGCTACATGAACCGGATCGCGCATGCCTCTTTTCACGAAGTGGATCTGATTCTGTTCCTGATTGAAGCCGGTCGCTGGACAAAGCAGGACGAACATGTTGCACGTGCGCTTAAATCGGTAGAAGTGCCGGTCGTACTGGTGGTCAACAAGGTAGATCTGGTTCCGGAAAAACCCCGCTTGCTGCAGTTCCTGGAGAAGGAAGTGCGGACCGAGCGCTTCAGCGAAGTATTTCTGATTGCTGCTAAAACAGGCAGTGGTGTCGATGGCCTTGAAAAAAGGGTCATGAAAGAACTCCCGTTTTCACGGCCTTTTTATGATGAAGACCAGTTCACCGATCGCAGCGAACGCTTTCTTGCCGCTGAATTGATTCGCGAGCAACTGATGCTCCGGCTACACCAGGAGCTACCCTATGCCCTTACTGTAGAGGTAGAGGAGTTCAAGCGGGAGAAAGGCCTGGTGAGGATCGGAGCTATTGTCTGGGTTGAAAAAAAAGGCCAGAAACAGATCGTCATTGGCAAGGGCGGCGATGTGCTGAAATTTGTGGGTTCGCGGGCCCGTATGGCATTACAGGAATTGTTGGATGAAAAAGTGTTCCTGCGCCTATGGGTCAAAGTCAGCCGTGACTGGTCGGACAATGAAAGGGCTTTGCGCCAGTTCGGTTACGACGACCAAACCTGATTTTTCATGCGCATTTTGCTGGAACCCTCCTATGTGTTGCATGGCCGGCCCTACCGTGAATCCAGCCTGCTGCTGGAGGTTCTAAGCCGTGAGCACGGCCGGGTCGGACTGGTCGCCCGCGGTGCGCGGGGTTCCCGGTCACGCTGGAAGAATGTGTTGCAGCCTTTTCGTCCGCTTTTGCTGAGTTGGAATCAGAAAGGAGAGCTGGGTACGTTGACAGCTGCCGACCAGGTTGCTTCACCCCCGGCGTTGCTTGAAGAGTCATTATTTTGCGGCCTGTACACAAATGAACTTACCCTGCGTTTCCTGCAGCGGTCGGATCCGCATCCTGGGCTGTTTGAGAATTACAGGGCGCTGGTATCTGAGCTGGCCGCAGGCGTAGACCCACAGCCCTTGTTGCGAACCTATGAATACCAGCTTTTGCGGGCAGCAGGTTTTGGCCTGCAACTGGAGTTTGAGTCCGGCAGTTCCAATCCTGTTACCGCGGAAGCCTGGTATCTGTATGTGCCGGAATCAGGCCCCGTCAAATGCGAATACGATGTGAACAAAAAGAACGATCTGGTTTCCGGTGCGGCACTTATAGCGTTAAAATCGGGGAATATTGAAGATCAGTATCTGGCCGAATTGAAAGCGCTGATGCGCAGGCTGATCCGATTCAACCTGGGCGATAAACCTTTAAACTCTCAGGCCTTATTTTACTGACCGGTAAAGGGCAGGGCATATGGCAGTACTTCTTGGCGTTAATATCGATCATGTGGCTACCGTAAGGCAGGCGCGCGGTACCGATTACCCGTCGGTCATCAAGGCGGCTGAACTGGCGGAGAAGGCCGGTGCGGATTCGATCACCGTACACTTACGCGAGGATCGCCGGCACATTCAGGATGATGATGTGCGCGGTCTGTGTTCTGCCTGTAAAACGCGTATCAACCTGGAAATGGCTGTTACCCCGGAAATGGTGACTATCGCGCTCGCAAGAAAACCTGCAGATGTTTGCCTCGTGCCCGAGAAGCGGGAGGAACTGACCACCGAGGGTGGGCTTGATGTTGCAGGTAACCTTTCGGGGGTGGCAGGTGCGGTGTCCGCCCTCAAATCAGCGGGCATCCGGGTTTCCTTGTTCATTGATCCGGATGCAGAACAGTTGGAGGCAGCCCTTCAGGTGGGTGCACCGGTTGTAGAATTGCATACGGGAACTTATGCCGATGCAGCGGGCGTGCAACAGCAACAGGAATTACGACGGCTCCACGAGGCTTGCCTGCTTGGGCATGAGCTGGGTCTGATAATTAACGCAGGTCATGGACTTCACCCGGGTAACGTCCAGGCCGTAGCTCGTTTGCCGCACATGAATGAGTTGAACATTGGCCATTCAATCATCGCCCGGGCTATTTTTAGCGGACTGGAGACGGCCGTTCATGAGATGAAGGAACTGATTGTCTCAGCCTGATGCACTTAGCATCGTTGCATGAAATCCCGCGCTGAGATTGATACGGCGTAATAATTTCCGGCCAGTTCCGGCGCAGCGGCATCTGCGCAGAGTGACCTGTCCAGTCGGCGCAGGTCCCTTTCTAATTCGCGCTCACCACAGATTGCTGCTGAAGCAATTAATTGATGAAGTATGTCCCGAGCGCATTTTTTCCCGGGTTTTGCCATGCATTGATCCAATTGAGGCAGTCGTTGTTGCAGTTCCTCTGCAAAAATTCCATGCAATTTCGATCCCGGTCCGTCCCAGCCTTCTTCCCTGATTCCGTGCCGGACACCCCCAGTGAGCGCACGCCTTAATTGAGCGCCGGTGGCCGGTTTCTCTACCAGGTCATCCACCTGCAAGCCAGACAGTGTGTTTGTGGTCAGGTCGGTGGGATCGGCGGTAATCAGTATGATGCGAGGCGATTTTCTTTCTGCGGGCCAGTCTGTGCGAATTCTGAGAACGGCTTCCAGGCCATCCATATCTGGCAGGTGGCGATCCATGAAAATGGTTTCCGGGAACCAGCTGAGTGCCAGCGCAATTGATTCCCTGGCAGTGCCAACGGCTCGTACAGTGCGGGCAAATTGCTGCAAGCTACTCAATGCATGGGTGCGACTGATCAGATGATCGTCGACGACCAGGACTTTGCTGGGCATGATTGTCGGTATGATTGTCATTGCTTCCCCTTTTTCGGCATCATGATCGTATGCCAAACTTTTTATCCCCTGTCATTTACAGCATAGCTGATGTAATCGGTCTGGCAAGCTGGCGTGCCAGCGGTATCTTGTTTTTTCTCCTGGTGGTTCAAAGCCCTTTGTTGCTGGCATTTCCCGATGTGCGGATCAGTGCCGAGCACGTAGTACATGAGCATATCGAAATGGCCAGGGCGCAGGCCATTCTGAGGGCGGATGGGAGTTTTTCGCTGGATGCGGAACAATTAAGGCTGCCTTCTGTAAAGCGCGATTGGAGCGATTTTTCACTGACGGGGAAATTGGAGGAACTGGCAAATCAACAAAACAGTCTGAATGTACGCAGCACCGTCAGAGTTGATGGAGTCGATATGCTGGTCGAATTAGCCAGTACTTCTGAAGAAGTATCCGCCAGTCTTGTTATGGCGCCCGTGGAAATGACCCGATATGTCGGATTGGCTGAACTGCCACCGGAGGCAAAATGGTTGAGCAGGGGGCGGCTTGGAGCCACTCTGACATTCACTCAATTGATGGGCCAGGAAGCTGAACTGACCGTCAACCTGGCAGCGCGTGACGTTTCTTTCGATTCGCCTGATGGTCTTTTTGCCGCGGAGGCGTTGCACATTGACGCCGAAATTACGGCCCCGGAGCAGGACTGGGATGACCCAAAGATCAGTTGTGCCATTCATTCAGGTGAATTGCTGATTCACGATTTTTATCGGGATTTTTCGGACGGTAGCCTTGAGTGTTTACTGAAGCCAGGCTGGGGAGATGACGGGCTTGAGCACATGTCGTTCATGCTGACGGATCGCTCGGCACTTCTTGCCGAGGGTCGGGCTGTGTTTGCTGAAAACAGGCCTGCACCGGGGTGGGAGGTGGAAATCAGTCGTCTCGATCTCGAATTCCCTGGAGCCTATTTGCGCTACATGGAACCTGTATTGGCACCCGCGACCCTGAATGGACTTGAGCTGACCGGGCAGATTTCCTGGAGTGGTGACTGGTCGGGTGGAAAATTCACGTCCGGGGATCTGCGGGTCACAGACCTGAGCATCGTTGATACGCAGCGGGCACGTTTTGCACTGACCGGCCTGGATGCACGAGTTCGCCCGGGTGATCACAGCTTCAACTCCAGCCTTGACTGGCGGGGACTTCTATTGGGTCGGCTGAACCTGGGGCAGGGAGCGGTCGCACTGGACTCTGAGCCGGGCAGAGTCGCCATTACGCAGCCCCTCGTGCTGCAGGTGCTTGGTGGCAGCGTCCACCTGGACGAGTTAAGGGTTCTGTTGCCGGGCGCGTCTGGTAATGACGCAAACGAACCGGACATTCGTCTGCGGGCCAGTTTGAATGACATGGATATGGAACAGCTAACTGCAGCAATGGGATGGCCTTCCTTTGAGGGCAAGATCAGCGGGCGCATTCCCGGTGTCAGCCTGCATGATGGCGTGATCGATGTGGAAGGGGAAATTCTGGTCGATGTCTTCGACGGCCAGGTTGCACTGAGCGACTTGCGCGTCGAGCGTCCTTTCGGAGTACTACCCAGTCTTGCGGCCAATATTGAAGCTAAAAACCTCGATCTTGAATTGCTTACCAGCACGTTCTCCTTCGGCCAGATTTCAGGTCAGGTTGATGGCTATGTTAAGGATTTGCGTATGCTGGACTGGAAGCCGGTTGCATTTAATGCGTGGTTTGGTACGACGGAGGGGCAAAAAGGGGCCAGGGATATCTCTCGACAGGCTGTGAATCGCCTGACCACGCTGGGTGGCGGAAGTGCTACCACGGCACTGACCAGTCCCGTTATGCGTCTGTTTAGCAGTTTCTCCTACAAGAGGCTGGGCCTGGGTTGCCTGATGCAGAACAATACATGCCAGATACGGGGCGTCAGTGAAGACGATGTCAGTGTTCTGATCATGGAAGGTGCCGGCATTCCCAAAGTGACGATACGTGCGTTCAACAGGATGGTTGACTGGCCACAGTTATTGGCGCAACTGGCGGCTGCATCGGACGGCGAAGCGATCAAGGTGGGTGATCAAAGTAATTGATTGAACGAATGAATTAAATCCGCGTGCCTGCTGTCTGATAAAATGACCCGGCAGGTCGCCAGCCAAGGAGCATTTGATGAAAAAACTCAACGCAGCATTGATTCTGGGCATGATTTTTACGGTTGCCGCATGTGTCACGATTAACGTTTATTTCCCTGCTGCGGCGGCAGAGCGCGCTGCAGAAAAGTTTGTGGATGATGTCCTTGGAGAACCCGCCCGGGAAGGTCAGCTCTTCACTCCTCCTGCAGTACAAACCAACGTGATTCTGATCGCTGCCGTTCGGATGGTTGATTTTCTGGTCGAGGATGCGCAGGCGCAAAAGGCGAAGATCGAGATCAACACACCGCAGATCAATGCGATCAAGGCGCGCATGGCGGAGCGCCAGCGGCTGCAGCTCGATTCCATGTTCGATGCTGGTGCGATCGGTTTCAGTAATGATGGCCTGGTAACGATTCGTGATCGCTCCGCGGTTTCGTTGAGCGAACGCCGGAGTATGGAGAGTGTAGTGGCGGATGAAAATCGCGACCGCAAAGCCGTATACCGCGAAATTGCGGTTGCCAACGGCCACCCCGAGTGGGAAAAAGAAATCCAGCAGACTTTTGCCAAAGAGTGGGCCAGAAACGCCCGCAAAGGTTGGTTTTACCAGAATCCACAAGGTGCCTGGCAACAGAAGTAGCCACACCCCATCTATCATGCGGCCGGGCCAAAGTGCCCGGTCGCTTTTTTTTGAGAGATATGTATGAGCCGTAGAAGAAGACGCAAACTTCCCACAGAACCGGTCGAATTGGAGATCAGCGATCTAAGCCATGACGGACGCGGCGTGGCCACCTATGGGGAAAAAAAGATATTCGTACACGGGGCGTTGCCGGGTGAGATGGTGCTGGCTCGGGTTACGGACCGGAAGAGAAATTACGATGAAGGCGAGACTGTGGAAGTCATCGAGCCATCACCGGATCGCATTGAACCGCGTTGCCCTCATTTTGGCCAGTGCGGTGGATGCTCTTTGCAACACCTGGATGCACAGAAACAGATTGAGTCGAAGCAAAATACGCTGATCCAGAATCTGGAACGGATTGGCAAGGTCTCACCGGAAACTGTCTGGGATCCCATCACCGGGCCGCAATGGGGATATCGCCGGAAAGCCAGGCTTTCGGTGCGCTATGTTCACAAGAAGGAGCGTGTCCTGGTTGGATTCCGGGAACGTTACGGACGGTTTGTGGCAGACATGCAGGAATGCCATGTGCTGGATCCCCGCATCGCTTCTCAGCTTGGTGCTTTATCCGATCTGATTTACTCGATGGAAGCCAGGAGCACGATTCCGCAAATTGAAGTTGCCTGTGGTGACGAGGTTTGTGCGTTGATTTTTCGTCACCTGGAACCCCTGTGTGAAAGCGACCTGCAAAAATTGCGCGAGTTTGCCATCGCAACCGGGCTGGCGGTGCTGCTGCAGCCGAAAGGTCCCGCAACCATTCATTGCCTGGAGCCTTCAGAAATTGAGTTGGAGTTTGAGGTTGCTGAATTCGGGACGCGACTGGCTTTTGGCCCTTCAGATTTCATCCAGGTCAATTCAGAGCTCAACCAAAAAATGATCCACCGGGCACTGGAACTCCTGCAGCCGGAAAAAGAGGACCGGATACTCGATCTGTTTTGCGGTCTGGGCAACTTCACGCTCCCGTTGGCAACGATGGCCGGAGAAGTGGTCGGTGTTGAAGGGGATTCAGAGCTGGTCAGACGGGCGGGCGAAAATGCGCAAAGAAACGGCCTGGAGAATGTCGAGTTTTTCGTTGCCGACCTGGCAGAAGAGCCCGGTGCCGCCCCGTGGTTGAAGAAGGGTTATGACAAAGTGCTGGTTGATCCGCCGCGCTCAGGAGCTGAATTCATACTGCCGCACATTGCAGCCACCGGGGCAGGCCGTCTCGTCTATGTTTCCTGTCATCCGGCAAGCCTGGCGCGAGACGCCGGTATTTTGGTCCATCAATTCGGTTTTCAGCTGATAGGTGCCGGTGTAATGGATATGTTTCCGCATACGGGCCACGTTGAATCCATCGCTCTTTTCGAGCGAAAAGTTTAGGATAGACCTATGACTCCCGGACCCATTCTAATAGGCCTTTCCGGCACGGAACTGGACGCACGCGAGCGGGAGCAGCTAGCCCATCCCGCGGTAGGCGGGGTTGTGCTTTTTACCCGCAATTTCGAAAACAAAAGCCAGTTGGAGCAACTGGTCGCCGAGATCCAGGCAAGCCGTAACCCGCGGCCGCTGATCTGCATTGACCAGGAAGGGGGCAGGGTACAGCGTTTGAAGGATGGGTTTACGCGGTTACCCCCACTGGGTGTACTTGGCCAGCTCAGTGGTTCAGATCCACAAAAGGCCCTCGACATGGCATACCGGCACGGCCGCGTGATGGCCACCGAAATGCTCGCTTGCGGTATCGATCTGAGTTTTGCTCCGGTGCTGGACCTCAATAGGGGCAGTTGTGTCATTGGGGACCGTTCTCTTTCTTCCGACCCGGCCGAAGTGACGCGCCTGGGGCGGGCATACCTGGCGGGTATGCATGATTCGGGTATGAAAACGACCGGAAAACACTTCCCCGGACACGGTTCGATCGTTGCGGATTCCCACGTCGATGATGTCAGTGATCACCGCTCACTCGAAGAAATCCGCTCGACCGATTTACAGCCGTTCATTGAGCTGGCATCCGGGCTGGATTCCCTGATGATCGCTCACGTGGTCTATCCTGAAGTCGATTTTCTGCCGGCCGGCTATTCGCAAACCTGGCTGCAGGATGTGCTGAGAACAGAGCTTGGCTATCGTGGCGTCATTTTCTCGGATGACCTTGGGATGCACGCCGCAAAAGCAGTGGGTGGCCTGGTAGAGCGCACCCGCTTGTGCCTGAATGCTGGTTGTGACCTCGTGCTGGTTTGCCAGCCTGAAGACGTTGCCAGCTTGCTGGCTGACCTTGATGGTCCGGTCGGGGATGCGACGACAGCAATAACCGGGCTTTATGGCCGGCCTACTGTTAATCGTAAGGAGTTGGTTGATGTCGATCGGGAGGGGATCAGGGAGTGGCGCCACTGGAGGCAGAGCCTCGAAGATCTGGGGGAACAGTCATGGGGATGAAAAGCAGTAAAGCTGTGGGAGAAAACAAATGACACAGAAGGACCCCCGGGAAATCCTGGCCGAATCCACGTTGCTGGCTGGAAAAGAGGAAGTTGAAGCCGCTGTTAGCCGAATGGCGGACGCGGTAAACGCTCATTACGGTGACCGTGAACTCATCCTGTTGATTGTCATGACCGGTGCGGTGATGCCGGCGGCCTGGCTGGCTGCGAAGCTCAGAATGCCATTACAAATGGATTTCATCCATGCAACGCGCTATGCCGGTGCCACTGAGGGCGGGGAGATTGAATTCAGAGTGCCGCCGCGACTCAACCTGCAGGGACACGATGTTTTGATTGTCGACGATATCTATGACATTGGATTGACCCTGCAAATGATTGAGCGCTACTGCGAAGCCCGTGGGGCACAATCGGTAAACAGTGCGGTGCTGGTGCGGAAAATTCACACACGGGAAACCACCGGTAAGTTACCCAGGTTTGTTGGTTTGGAAGTGCGGGATAAGTACATTTTTGGTTGTGGCATGGACGCGTATGAGTATTGGCGCCAACTGGACGAAATTCGTGCGCTGGAGGATATCTGATGACAGCGCAGCTAACCCTGGCGCTGGTTGGTGGTACCGGTCTGAATGAGCACGGAGAGGGTGTCGAATCACTGGTGGTGGATACCCCATATGGCCCGCCTTCTGCCCCAATAACTGTGATCCAGACGGATCCGATAAGGGTCATTTTTCTGCCCCGTCACGGTAGTCCTCATCGCTTTCCTCCCCACTGCGTCAATTACCGCGCCAATATGTGGGCTTTGCGGGAGCTTGGCGCAGACCACGTGTTGGCCGTTTCAGCGGTGGGTGGGATCACTCCGGCGTATGGTCCCGGTACACTGGCAGCCCCCAGTCAGTTGATAGACTACAGTTGGGGTCGCGAGCACACGTATTCCGATTCGGAAAACGTTCCCCTGGTGCACGTGGATTTTACCAATCCTTATGACGGCCGCTTGCGCAGGGCGCTTTTGCAATGCGCGACCGATGCCAGGCTGGACCTTGTTGATGGCGGCTGTATTGGTGTTTTCCAGGGTCCGAGGCTGGAGAGTGCCGCTGAGGTCGAAAAGGCCCGTCGCGATGGGTGCGACATGGCAGGAATGACGTCATTGCCCGAGGCTGGCCTGGCGCGCGAGCTTGGGCTGGATTACGCCGGCATCGCTGTGGTCTCAAATTGGGGCGCCGGTGTGAGTGACGACTTACTTTCTGAAGAAGATATCGCAGAAACACTTGAAGAACCGATGGCACGGGTTAGTACGCTTGTACGGGCCGTCGTCAACTCGTTTGCAAAAGAAGAAGGATGACATGACACAGGAATATCCGAACCTCCTGGCCCCACTGGACCTGGGCTTTATGACGCTGAAGAACAGGGTCTTGATGGGCTCGATGCATACAGGGTTGGAAGACCGTGCGAAAGACTACCCAAAACTGGCCGCCTATTTTGCAGAGCGGGCGGCAGGGGGTGTAGGGCTGATTGTGACCGGCGGCATGGCGCCGACGATCAGCGGCTGGCTCGGTCCATTTGCTTCCTCAATGATATTCCCGTGGCAAGTGCGGCATCACAAAAAAGTAACCCAGGCGGTACACGCTGAAAATGGCCGCATTTGCATGCAAATTCTGCATGCCGGTCGGTACGGCTATCACCCCTTGTCGGTTGCACCGAGTGCCATCCAGTCCCCGATCACTCCCTTCAAGCCACGGGCTCTGTCTAAAATGGGGATCAAGCGTGAGATTCGGGGATTCATCCGGGCGGCAAAGCTGGCGAAAAAGGCTGGATATGACGGGGTGGAGGTGATGGGGTCGGAAGGTTACCTGATCAATGAGTTTACGACACCGCGGGTCAACAAGCGCAAAGACGAGTGGGGCGGCGAAGCAGCGGGTCGTTATCGAATTGCTGTAGAGATTGTGCGCCGGATCCGGGAAGCCGTGGGGCCGGACTTTATCATTATCTATCGGCTGTCAATGCTCGACCTGGTGCCGGATGGTAACAGCTGGGATGAAGTTGTGGCTCAGGCCAGGGCTGTAGAAGAAGCCGGTGCCACGATCATCAATACCGGAATTGGCTGGCATGAAGCCCGTATTCCGACCATAGCGACGATGGTTCCGCGGGCCGGTTTTTCCTGGGTCACCAGGCGTCTGAAGGGAGAGGTGGGTATTCCTCTGGTGACTACCAACCGAATCAATACGGCAGAGGTTGCCGAGAAAGTCCTTGCGCAAGGTGATGCGGACATGGTCTCGATGGCCCGCCCCCTGCTGTCCGACTCACAGTTCGTGGTCAAGGCGGCATCCGGCAGGGCAGATGAGATTAACGTCTGTATTGCATGCAACCAGGCCTGCCTGGATCACACGTTCAGCCGGAAAACGGCATCGTGTTTGCTCAACCCCAGGGCTTGTCACGAGACCGAGCTGAATTACCTGCCGGCTAAAAAGACCAAAACCCTGGCAGTAGTCGGGGCCGGCCCGGCCGGGTTGGCATTTTCCTGCGTCGCGGCAGAGCGTGGGCACAAGGTGGTCCTGTTTGACTCTGCGGACAGGATTGGGGGGCAATTCAATATGGCCAAACGGATTCCGGGCAAGGAAGAGTTTTACGAAGCCCTGAAATACTATGGCCGGCAACTTGAAGTAAAAGGCGTTGACCTGCGGCTTGGCGTCCGTGCAGATGCTGCGATGCTGGAAGACTTCGATGAAGTCATCCTGGCTACCGGGGTGATGCCACGAACACCTGAAATAGAAGGTATTGGTCACGAGAAAGTCCTGAGCTATATCGATGTGCTTAAAAACGGCGCTGAAGTAGGTAAGCGGGTGGCCATTATCGGGGCCGGCGGGATCGGTTTCGACGTATCCGAATTCCTGGGAGAAGAAGCGCACGATGAACCGGTATTTCCGACCCCCGAAGCTTTTGCCCGCCAATGGGGGATCGACATGACCATGCAGGCGAGGGGAGGCGTGAAGGGAGTGGCGGCTGAGCCTGAACCGATGGCCCGCGAAATCTGGCTGCTACAACGCAAGTCGAGTAAACCCGGCAAAGACCTGGGCAAGACTACCGGCTGGGTGCATCGCCTTAGCTTGCGCAAACGCGGCGTCAAAATGCTGGCTGGAGTTAACTACAAACGGATCGATGAATTTGGCCTGCATATAGAGCAGGATGGCGAGGAAAAGCTGCTCGAGGTGGATCATGTCATTACCTGTGCAGGGCAGGTTCCCTGTAGGGAATTGCAGGAACCGCTCGGCCTCGCCGGCAAAACAGTACACGTGATCGGTGGTGCGGATGTTGCGGCCGAACTGGACGCGAAGCGGGCAATTAAGCAGGGATCCGAGTTGGCTGCGGCAATCTGAGTCGGAAAATAATGTTGAGGTTCCTCATTTACTTAATGCTGCTCCTGGGTACAGCCACGCTGTCAGCAGCAGGTGAAACTGATTCGGAGGCCGGGTCCGAGGCCGAAGTTGAGGTTGAGGCTGGGCAGGAAACAGTCGAACCCGATAAGGACCAGAAAAAGGCTAAAAAAAAGAATAAGTCCGGTTATCGACTCCTTCCCATTCCCATCATCATTACAGAGCCGGCCATTGGCCAGGGTCTTGGTGTGGCGCTTGCGTTGTTTCACCCGCCGAAATCGGGTAATCAGGACGAAACGAAGCTCACGACGCTGGGGTCTTTTTCCGAATCGTCCCCACGGAAGGCCCCTCCCGTCGTGACTGGCGTCGCTGGCGCTTATACCAGTTCCAAATCATGGTTTGGTGCGGTTGGTCACTCAAACAACTGGAGAAATGACTCCATTCGTTACTCGGGCGTACTGGCCCGGGCCAGGGTGAATTCCAAGATATTTATTGCCAACCTTCCGGTTAAATTCAGCATCGATACGAACCTGGTTTACCAGGACATGAAATTCCGGATTAAGGAAAGTGATTTCATGCTTGGGGCGGGCATCAGTTATATGGATGCAGATAATGTATTTGGTCTCGGTTTGCCGGAAACTGAAGACGACTTGCAGTTTGCCTCCAGCTTCAAAAATATCGGCGTGGCCGGTAAGTTTATCTATGAAACCCGCGACAACACGATGAACCCGCGCTCCGGACAGATTGCCGAATTGAGTATTTGGCGTTATGACGATGCGATCGGTAGCGACTATGACTACTGGTCCGGAAAAATAAAGGGCTTGTCCTTTCATAAACTGACGGAAAAATTAACCCTTGGATTGCGCCTGGAGGTTTCCGGCGTGGATGGCAGGGTGCCCTTTTTTGCGGTTCCTTATGTCAAATTAAGAGGCGTTCCAGCCTTGCGTTATCAGAACAAGTTTGCCGGAGCGGCTGAAGCAGAGCTACGTTATTTGATAAGGCCTCGTTGGGAGGCCAGTGTATTCGGCGGGCTCGGCTTTACCAGTGATCATTACGTCATCTACGACAACCCGGACAGTATTTATAATTTCGGAATTGGTGGAAAGTACAATATTTTCGTGGAGCACAATGTGTGGTTAGGAGTGGATGTTGCCCGCGGGCCGGATGATACGAGCTGGTATGTCCAGGTTGGACATCCCTGGTAGTCGGCCGGATTAATTAGAAACAGAGGCGTAATCATGAAAATTCTCGGGCTATCAGGAAGTCTCAGACAGGCATCATACAATTCTGCTTTGCTCAGGGCAGCGCAGGCTCTTTTTCCTGACCTGATCGAACCAGGCGATATCAGCAGCATTCCACTTTATGACGCTGATCTGGAAGCGGAAGGCATACCGGATTCGGTCATTCAGTTGAAAAAACAGTTGGCCGAAGCCTCCGGTCTGTTGCTGTTTAGCCCTGAATACAACAATTCAGTCCCTGGTGTATTGAAAAATACAATTGACTGGATGTCCCGTCCTTCTGCAGGTATCGGTAACGTTTTTCGCGGAAAACCGGTGGCGATAAGTGGTGCATCACCGGGTGGATTTGGAACCGTTCTTGCCCAAAATGCCTGGCTGCCCGTCTTTCGCCTGCTTGGCGCGAATATATTTTCCGGCGGTCGGTTGATGGTTTCAGGTGCCGCCTCGATTTTTGATGACGAAGGTTCGCTGGCAGACGATGTCGTTCGCGAACGTCTGGAGCAATACATCCGGGATTTCAGGGGTTTTTGTATTCCTCAGGATTGATTACTGTCTTTTTCAACCAGTTTGGGTAACGTCAGGTGCAGTACGAACATGCCGGCAATAGCTGAAATGACAGAACCTACCAGCACCCCTAATTTAACGCTGGACAGCAGATTGAAATTACCGTGTTCGAAAGCCAGTGTGCCAATAAACAGGCTCATCGTAAATCCGATACCACACAGAATTGCTACGCCATAAACCTGTCCCCAGGTGGTTCCTTCAGGCAGCTTGGCCAGGCCGGTCACGCGGGCCAGGAGCACCATGCCAAAAATGCCGACCTGCTTACCGACAAAAAGCCCGAGGATAATACCCAGCGGCACACCGTTGGTCAGGGTATCAATGCCCATACCTCGAAAGGAAACTCCTGCATTGGCAAAAGCAAAAATCGGTAATACGGCAAATGCGACCCAGGGATGGAGTGTATGCTCCAGGTGGCGGGCCGGCGAGTTGTCATCTCCGGCCTTGAGAGGAATAAATACCGCGACGACCACCCCCGCGAGAGTGGCATGCACGCCCGATTTCAGAACGCATAACCAGATGAACAGGGCGACCAGCATATAAGGGGCGAGGTTCATGACCCGGTAGCGGTTGAGCACTGCCAGCGCGATAATGCCCAAACCGGCAAGGGCCAGCGAGATTACACTGAGATCAGAAGTGTAGAAGATCGCGATAATGACGACCGCTGCAATGTCATCCACGATCGCGATGGTGGTCAGGAATACCTTGAGCGATAGTGGAACCCGTGACCCCATCAACCCCAGCATGGCGAGCGCGAAAGCAATATCTGTTGCTGTCGGTATCGCCCAGCCGTTCTTCTGGCTGGCGAAGTCTCCATTGATGTACCAGAATATGGCTGCTGGAACGATCAGGCCGCCCAGCGCGGCCAGCACCGGCAATACTACCTGGTCCGGTCGGGACAGCTGTCCTTCTACCATTTCCCGTTTGAGTTCCAGCCCGACCAGCATAAAAAAGAACACCATCAGCGCGTCATTAATCCACAAAAGGAGTGGTTTATCGACGCCGAGCCCGCCCAGGGTGATGGTCAGTTGCAGGCTAAGAAACCATTCGTAGGCAGTCTGTGCGACAGAAATATTGGCCATGACCAACGCCAACACGGTTGCGCCTATCAGCAAGTAACCGCTTGAAGACTCAAGTTTTACAAATTCTCGCATTAAATCAATAGCATTCTTAGGTTTCTTAATGGCCATTATCAGGTATCTTCCGGTCGCTGTTTATTCGAACACTGGATTTGAAGAAAAACGAAACACGAATTATAATTCATCTATGGATTCTGGATTCGATTTCAAAGCACATCTGACAGAGGCTACATGATGGGTGATTGGACATTTTTCAGCAACTACGGACACGTACTTGTTTGCCTGGCGAGAGACCGGGAGATGCGTTTGCGCGATGTCGCGGTTGAAGTAGGAATAACAGAACGCGCGGTACAGAAGATTGTTCGTGATATGCAGGATGCAGGCTTCATCACCGTGTCGAAGCAGGGTAGGTGTAACCGATATCAAATTAATCGGCGTAAAGCCTTACGCCATGGGCTCGAATCGCAGGTTACGGTCGGCAAGTTGCTCGCCCTGGTCAGTAAGCCTGCCAGTCCTGCGAAGGAGCAGGTTTCCCCCGAAGAGGATATCGGACCGGAGGCGCAGCCGGCTCCTGCCGCGCCAAAGGCGGCTCCAAAGCCAGCGCCAAAGGCGGTAGAGAAACCCATTAAACCGGATGAGGAAGTTGAGAAGAAGCCAGCACCGGCTGGCACCCGGGAACAGGGTAGTCTCTTTTAGGTGCTTTTATGAACTGGATAATATACGGAGCCAATGGCTACACCGGAAAACTTATTGCAGAGGAAGCGGTACGCCGGGGTTTGAGCCCCATTCTGGCAGGACGAAACCGTGAGGCTATTGAGAGACTCGCCGGGGAGCTCAAGCTGGAGTGCCGGGTGTTCAGCCTGGATCAACCTGGGGAGGTGGAACGTGCCCTGCAGGGACTGAAACTGGTGCTGCACTGTGCGGGTCCGTTTTCCGTAACCAGCCAACCGATGATATCCGCCTGCCTGGCTGCCGGGGTTCATTACCTGGATATCACAGGTGAAATCTCTGTTTTTGAAAACGCGCACAGCCAGGATGAGCAGGCCCGCCGTGCCGACGTGGTGCTGATGCCCGGAGCTGGCTTTGATGTGGTGCCTTCTGACTGTCTGGCTGCAAGCCTGGTAGCAGCCCTTCCCGCAGCGACGGGTTTGCAGCTTGCTTTTGAAGCCGCAGGCGGCTTGAGCCCCGGCACAGCCAAAACCAGTGTTGAGGGATTGGGCAATGGCGGGATGGTTCGCAAGGACGGGCAAATGAAGGAGGTTCCTCTTGCCTGGAAAACCCGCTCAGTTCCGTTCGCTCATGCGGAGCGAACCTGCGTGACTATCCCGTGGGGCGATGTGTATACCTCATTTGTCAGCACGGGCGTTCCGGACATTGAGGTGTATATTTCCGTTCCGCCTGCGGCCATTAAAAATTTACGCCGACTCAGGTTGGTGCAAAGCTTTCTGGGTCTGCGGTGGGTCCAGTCCTTCATGAAGAAGCGTATTGAAAACAGGGTCAGCGGACCTTCAGACCAGGCCCGGCAGGAAAGTTTTTCCGAGTTGTGGGGTGAAGTGGTGACTGCCGATGGGCGCTCGAAGTCAGCTACCATGACCGCACCAAACGGTTACGACCTGACCATTACTGCCAGCCTTGGTATAGTTGAATACCTGCTGCAAAATGACATAGAGGGTGGATATTACACACCTTCATTGTTGATGGGGCCGGGCTATGCAGCAAGCTTACCGGGCGTGGAATTTAACCTGAAACCCTGACCGTTGCTTCGCCCCGGGTCATGTCCCTGAGCATGGATTTCAACCGTTCATAATTTCCCTTTTCGATTCCGACACGTATTTCTACGCCGTCATCTCTGAATTCTTCAGCAAGTTTAGAGGCCGCACAGGTCTCAAGTGCGGCGTAAACCTGGCCTGTCCAGCTGAAACCTGCCTTTATCAAGCATTCAATTCGAGGTTTGATTTCGACGATACCCGCCCGGTCGATGCATTTGGCTGCGCTGCCGGAATAGGCCCTGATCAGGCCACCCACCCCGAGTTTTATTCCGCCAAAATAGCGAGTAACAACGACCATCGTGTGGTCCAGTTTCTTTCCCTCTATGGCCGAGAGAATGGGTTTTCCGGCCGTGCTCGCGGGCTCGCCATCATCATTAAACCGGTACTGGTGGTCCAGTTTCCAGGCCCAGCAATTATGTGAGGCCGAATGATCGCAAACGGACTCATAGAAATCGAGGGTTTCGGCAAGGCGGTCAACACGCGCCGTATGCGCAATAAACCGGCTACGTTTGATTTCAATTTCAATGGAGGCTGGTCCGGCCAGAGTCAGCATCGAATCTTAGTCCTGTAGTTCGGTTGGCAAGGCGTAGTCAGGGTAGGCAGCCGTGAATGCAGCGAGTTGCTCTTTGAGTTCTTGTTCCTTTCCTGCAGCCTTCAGTTCCAGTAGTT
>RCNC010001126.1_pt1 | contig 17828 bp, 16 predicted proteins | sample 2041301 | NCBI WGS metagenome assembly RCNC01 (sample SAMN09708231, study PRJNA481090) | Marine sediment metagenome, whole genome shotgun sequencing project. | biome: marine sediment; feature: ocean; material: sediment; isolation source: Sewage treatment plant 13A marine sediment (STP13A) ... | reverse complement strand
AGCAGTTCGCCGTTGAGGCGGTACGCGGTGCAGATCTTGAGTTCTTCGAAACCATCCAGCACATCCAGCTTGGTCACGCAGAAGCCGGTGACACCGTTGAGGTTAACCATTCTGCGCAGTGCCACAGCATCCAGCCAACCGCAGCGCCGGGCGCGCCCGGTGGTTGCGCCGAACTCATCGCCGCGGCGGGCCAGGCGCTCGCCGGTTTCATCAAACAACTCGGTCGGGAACGGGCCGCCACCCACGCGGGTGACGTAGGCCTTGGTGATGCCCAGCACATAGTCGATGGCGTTTGGCCCCACGCCTGCACCGGTGCAGACACCGCCGACGGTGGTGTTGGAGGAAGTCACGTAAGGATAGGTACCGTGGTCGATATCCAGCAGGCTGCCCTGGGCGCCTTCGAACATAACCCGCTTGCCGCTGTCACGCAGTTCATACAGCCGGCCGCTGACGTCTGCGACCTGCTCTCTGAAGTAGTTTCCAAGCTCCAGAGCCTCGTCCAGCATGGCATCCACGGATAGCGCCTCCATCCCGAACCGTTGGGTCAGGACGAAATTGTGGAAATCCAGGATATGTTCAATTTTTTCGCGCAAACCGTCGGGGTTGAGCAAATCTGAGGTTCTCAAACCCCGGCGTGCGACTTTGTCTTCGTAGGCCGGCCCGATGCCGCGACCGGTGGTGCCAATGGCACGGTCGCCACGTGCTTCTTCACGGCCTCGATCCAGCATTTCATGCCACGGCATGATGATGGCGCAGGCCGGCGAGATACTGATTCGGGAGCGAACCTCCAGGCCCTTGGCCTCGAGTTCTTCGATTTCCTTACGCAGCGCTTTCAGCGACAACACGACGCCGTTGCCGATGAAGCATTCGACTTCAGGCTGTAAAATGCCGGAAGGAATCAGGTGAAGGACGGTTTTGTGTCCGTCGATGACCAGTGTATGTCCGGCGTTATGACCACCCTGGAATCGCACCACGGCGTCGGCGTCCTGGCTGAGCAGGTCTACGATTTTTCCTTTACCCTCATCACCCCATTGGGTTCCGAGTACTACGATGCTGTTATTCATGTTGGCTCAATGAAGAAATTGCAAAAAGAAAGCGCCGGCCAGCATGCTGATGATGCCACCGACGCGTATGGTTTTAGGATTGATCTGTGACAGGTCCTGCATGGTCTTTTGCCAGAACCTTGGCGCAATAACCGGTAGCAAACCCTCGATGATGAGCACCAGGGCAAACGCCGCCATCAGATCCTGGATCAGCACGACCTCGACCGTCTACTGTTCTTCCACTTTATTTCCGCTGCCGAAATAGTCGAAGAAGCTCGATTCCGGATTCAGCACCATGACATCGGAGCTATTTCCAAACGCATTTCCGTAAGCCCGCAGACTGCGGGAAAATGTGTAGAACTCCGGGTCCTGGCCGAAGGCGGTGGCGTAGATATCGGTGGAAACGGCATCGCCTTCACCACGCAACTTCTGTCCGTCACGTTCCGCTTCAGCCAGCAGGACCTGGACTTCACGGTCAGCGTTAGCACGGATCCTTTCGGCCGACTCACGTCCTTCAAAACGGTACAGATTGGCTTCTTTCTGGCGGTCAGCAGCCATGCGGCGGAATACCGATTCACGCACGTCGTCAGGCAGTTCAATCGCCTTGATGCGCACGTCCACCACTTCGATACCAAACTCGGCGGCCGCGATGTTGGCTTCACGGGCGATGTCCTGCATGGTCGAAACGCGCTGCTCGGAAATCACCTCTTTCAGGGTACGGCTGGCGATCTGGTTGCGGATACGATCCTTGACGATACTGTCCAGGCGATTCAACGCAACCCGCTCATTACCCTGTGTAGAGGTGTAGAACTTGGTCACATCGACGATGCGCCACTTGACGAAGGAATCGACGGAGAGGAATTTCTGCTCCGAGGTGAGCATCTGCTCGGCATTGGTATCCAGCGTCAGCAAGCGGTTATCGAACTTGCGCACGTTATTGACGAACGGCACTTTGACGTGGATCCCCGGCGTGTAGTCCGACCTCACGATACGGCCCAACTGGAACTTGATGGCATATTCCGTCTCGGTGACGATGAACAGGCTGGAAATCCCCAGCACACCCAGTGCAACAATCAGTATCAATACGATGGGACTTTTCATTGTCTACCCTCCCTGCGCGAGGTTCGGTTGGTCGCGGCGTTTTCACCCTGCGGACCCTGTTCAGGTGTGACGATCGGCGGCATCAAAGCGCGCCCGCCACTGCCGCCTCCACCCAGTTGGTCCAGCGGCAGATACAACACGTTGCCACTGCTGTCGGTGTCCAGCAGTACCTTCTGGGAACGTGCATAGACGTTTTCCATGGTTTGCAGGTACAGCCGCTTGCGGGTGATATCCGGGGCTTTCTGGTATTCGGCGAGCATCAGCAGGAAGCGGTCCGCTTCACCTGTGGCAAGCGCCACGGATGAGGCTTTGTAACCTTCGGCTTCCTGGATGATGCGGGCGGCCTGGCCGCGAGCTTCCGGGACCACGCTGTTGACGTGAATCCGGGCTTCCTCGATGTAGCGTTCGCGATCCTCGCGGGCGCGGATCACGTCTGAGTATGCTTCGCGCACCTGGGCCGGGACGTTAACGTCCTCCAGGTTGAACTCATTGATCTGGATGCCTGCCTGGTAGCGATCCAGGGTCTCCTGCAACACGCGCTGGGTCTCAATACGGATGATTTCACGCTGATTACCTTCCAGGATGGCGTCCAGCCGGTTGGTACCGACCGATTCACGCAGGGCACTCTCGGCAGCCTGCTTCACGGTGAGTTCCGGGTCACGAATCCTGAACAGGAAGTCCTGCGCCGAGCTAACCCGGTACTGGACTTTGTAGATGAACTCGACGAGGTTCTCGTCTTCGGTCAGCATGTTGCCGCGGTCATCGAGCGAACGGACTTCACTGACGTTTACCGCGGTCATGGTCTCAAAGGGACGCGGCAGCGTCAGGTTGAAACCAGGCGTAAGTGTACGGCTGTATTTGCCGAACCTGAGGACTACGCCCTCCTCGGCCTCGTCCACGATATGCACGGCGTCGAAGCCTACCCACAGCAGGATCGCGACCAGCACGATACCGATCACCCCGCCGGCGCCGCTGGAGTCAGATTTTCGGCTGCCGTTGCCGCTTTTTCCGCTACCACCTCCGCCGAATATGGACTTCAGGCGGTTGTTGACGGTACGAAATACTTCTTCCAGGTCGGGCGGTTGTTGATCGCCCGATTTCCATGGATCCTTGTCACCCTTACCGGGTTCTTTCCAGGGCATGTATATCTCCTGCTAGGTTTCTCCAGCTAGCTTGGGGCTAACCGGCAGCTTTCAAGTTACCCGAGGCTTGCTCGAGCAGTTGTGTTCGGGCCACCTGGCCTTCGTCGCCCGGTAGCCGGGCGAGACGTTCGGCGGTCTCAATGGGAATGTCTACGTGCAGCATCCAGGAACCATTTTCCGTTATTCGTTCTTCACTGACCACACCCAATTCAAATAGTTGCGCGCGCAGCTTGCCGTCCTTGCCCTGCAGTTCGATCCAGCGGTTCACCCGCTCACTGCCCAGGCGCTCGCTGATGACTTCGCGTAGCTCCTCGATGCCGTCACCATCGCGTGCTGAAAGGGCTACGCTAAGCGGCTTACCCTCCTCATCGCGGTGAACGAGAACCGGTTGTCCGCTGCGGTCTATCTTGTTGTACACGCGAATCGAAGGGATGCGATCGGCGCCGATCGACTCCAGCACGCCTTCCACGTCCTGCTGGCGCTCCATGCGGTACGGATCCGAAACATCCGATACGTGTACCAACAGGTCAGCTTCGCGGGCTTCCTGCAGGGTGGCACGGAACGCTGCGATCAACTCATGTGGCAAGTCGCTGACAAAGCCGACGGTGTCGGCCAGCAGCACTTCGCCGCAATGCATCCCCTCCATGCGGCGCACGGTCGGGTCCAGCGTGGCGAACAACATGTCTTCCACACCCACCGAAGCACCGGTGAGCTTATTGAAGAGGGTGGATTTGCCGGCGTTGGTGTAGCCAACCAGCGCAACCAGCGGTGCCCGCGAGCGCACCCGCTGGCGACGGCTCTGCTCACGCTGTTTTGCGACCTGCTCGAGCCGGGATTTCAATTGGCGAATACGCACACCGATCAGGCGACGATCCGTTTCCAACTGGGTTTCACCCGGTCCACGCAGCCCGATACCGCCCTTTTGCCGCTCCAGGTGGGTCCAGCCGCGCACCAGGCGGGTGGAAAGGTGGCGTAACTGGGCCAACTCTACCTGCAGCTTGCCCTCATAGGACTGGGCTCGTTGCGCAAAAATGTCGAGAATTAGCGTGCCACGATCAAGTACGCGGCACTCGCAGATTTTTTCGATGTTTCGTTCCTGCACAGCGCTCAGCGACTGGCTGACAAGGATCACACTGGATTCGGTCTCTTCGACCAGTTCGGCGAGTTCTTCAATTTTACCGCTGCCCACGAAATAGCGGGCGTCCGGCCGATCACGGGGCGCAGTAACGACGCCAGCAATTTCAGCGCCTGCAGAACGGGCAAGCTCCTGAAATTCATCCAGTGCATCGGGGCCAGTGAGCCTGAACTCGGGATGCAGAATTACAGCGCGATCACCACGCTCGGCGCGATCAAACAAAATCGCGCCTCAGGAACCTCTTAATCATCTTCCTCTTCGAGCACGCGAACGTTCCGAGCCGGTACAACGGTCGAAATCGCATGCTTGTAGATCATCTGGCTGACTGAGTTTTTCAGCAGCACAACGAACTGATCAAATGATTCAATCTGGCCTTGTAGCTTAATGCCGTTGACGAGATAAATGGACACGGGCACGCGCTCCCTGCGCAGTGCATTGAGAAATGGTTCTTGTAAAGACTGACCTTTTGACATGTCATCTCTCCTTTATTTTTAGCTTCACCCGGACTTTTCTTGAACAATATCCTGGGTTCTATTTACTTAAGTGCCTTGCGGTTACATTTCAAGGAATTTTTCGACATCTTCGAAGACCCGTTCCTGAGCTGCATCCACTGTTGGATCATACCACAGCGCATCACTTTCCTGCCTCAACCACGTAAGCTGACGCTTGGCCAGTTGACGGGTCGCAGCCAGCGCCTTGAAACGCATCTCGTCAAAGGTAATTTCACCCTCGAGAAAGCTCCACGCCTGGCGGTATCCAACACATCGCATGGAAGGCATTTCCGGTCGCAAGTCGCCGCGCTGGTGCAAGGCCCTCATCTCATCCAGAAACCCCTCTTCCAGCATCTGCTCAAAGCGTTGTTCAATGCGCTGGTGGAGCGTGGCGCGCGGCTGCGGGCAGGCTATGATTCTGAGTACCCGGTAAGGCAATTCCTGCTTTTGCTGGCGGCTCTGCAGTTCGCTCATTTTTTCGCCGGTCAACTCGATCACCTCTAACGCCCGCGAGATGCGTTGAGGATCGTTGGGGTGAATGCGCAGCGCGATTTCCGGATCCCGCCCGGCCAGGCGTTGATGCAGTGCCCCCCAGCCTATGCTGGCAGCCTCTTGTTCGATCGTCTGGCGGACTTTCGGACTGGCCTCCGGCAACTCGGCCAGCCCCTGTGACAAGGCCTTGAAATAGAGCATGGTGCCGCCGGTCAGCAGGGGCACCCTGCCCCGGCCTGAAATATTCTCCATCTCAGCCAGCGCGTCCTTACGAAATTCCGCGGCCGAATAGCTCTCTGTCGGATCCAGCATATCGATCAGCGCATGCGGTGCCTGGTTCAGGGTTTGGGCATCAGGCTTGGCGGTCCCGATGTTCATCCCGCGGTAGACCAGGGCAGAGTCGACACTGATGATATCTGCCGGATAGCGCCGGCATAACTCGATTGCCAGCACCGTTTTCCCGGAGGCGGTAGGCCCCATCAGGAAAATAGCGGGTGGTTTATGGTCAGCAGCCGACATCAGCGGCCGCGCAAAAACAGGCGGTCCAGTGTGGCCATGTCCAACTGAATCCAGGTTGGTCTGCCGTGATTGCAGTGGCTCGACCGTTCGGTGCGTTCCATATCCCGCAGCAATGCATTCATTTCCGGCAAGTTCAGGATGCGATTGGCCCGGACCGAACCATGGCAGGCCATCGTAGACAGGATCTCATTGGTCTCGGCCTCCACTCTTTCGCTCTGGCCCTGGCTGCCCATGTCTGACAACACATCGCGCAGCAACCGGGATGCATCGGACCTGGCCAGCAGAGCCGGCACCTCTCTCAACACCACGCTTTCCGGACCAGACCGGTCAACCACCAGGCCGAGGCTGGCGAGTTCACCGCCCCGTTCCGCGGCAAGGTCGGCCTCGGCTTCACTGACCTGCACATCAACCGGCACCAGCAGCCTCTGACCCTTGATGCCCTCGTCTGAATAACGGGTTTTAAGCCGTTCGTAGGTAATGCGTTCATGCGCGGCATGCATATCCGTCAGGACCAGGCCCTGTTCGTTCTGCGACAGGATATAGACACCGTGCAACTGCGCCATTGCAAAACCCAGTGGTGGAATTTCAGCATCGCTATCAGCCGCCACCCCGTGTGTGGCATCCTGCCCGGCGCCCAGGACCGTTGCATAGGCGGTGATCTGCTCCCGAACCGGCAGGGGCATGCCGGATTGTGGAGCGGCGCCAGCCCAGGAACTGGTTTGCAATCCTTCTTCCAGACCGGAACCCGGCCTCAATGCACCTGATCCTGACCCGGCCAGCGCACGGTGCAGTGCCGAAAACAAAAAGTCGTGAACCAGCCGTGCATCCCGAAAGCGGACTTCGTGTTTCTGCGGATGAACGTTCACATCAACGGCCTCAGCAGGCACCTGCAGGTAAAGCACGAAAGCGGGATGGCGGCCGTGATACAGCACGTCCTTGAAGGCAGAGCGCACGGCGTGGCCAATAACACGATCTTTCACGGCCCGACCATTAACAAAGAAAAACTGCCGGTCGGCCCGGGCCCTGTTATAACGCGGCTCCGCTACCCATCCCTGCAGTGCAACACCGCCGCGCTCCTCGTCTATCTGAATGATGTGGTCGAGGAATTCTTTTCCCATTACCCGCTGCAGACGGCGCTTCTGTTCTTCGTCTGTTTCGGCCGGTGGCAGTGCACTGATGGTCTTGCCGTTGTGCTCAAGCTCAAAGCCGACGTCAAAACGCGCCAGAGCGAAACGCCTCAATAGAAGGTCCACGTGGTTGAATTCGGTACGCTCGGCACGCAGGAATTTGCGTCTGGCGGGCACGTTATAGAACAGGTCTTCCACGTTAACCCGTGTTCCGGCCTGCTGCGCAGAGGGCTCCGGTTCAGTGACCTCACCGCGGCGCACGCGGACCGACCAGCCATGGTCTGCGCCACCGTGCCGTGATGACAGGTCCAGCCGCGCCACCGAAGCGATGCTGGGCAGAGCCTCACCGCGGAAGCCCATGGTGGCGACTTTCTCCAGGTCATCCAGACTGGCGATTTTACTGGTGGCATGGCGCTGCAAAGCCAGGCCCAATTCTTCCGGGCTCATGCCGTGACCGTCATCGGTGATGCGAATATTGCGCCTTCCACCCTGCTCCAGCTGGACCTTGATGTTACGGGCGCCGGCATCCAGGCTGTTTTCAACCAGTTCCTTGACGACGGAAGAAGGCCGGTCGACGACTTCGCCGGCAGCGATCTGGTTAATCAGGTGATCGGGGAGGAGCTTTAGGGTCATGCGGGGTAGTTTATACAAATCGCCCGCAATGCGGGTTCCCGCCTTACTTAAGTGGTGGGGATCAGAAGTTCGGAGCCAACCCGAATGTTGTCGCCCTTGATTTGATTAACTCGGCGCAGGCTGTAGAGGCTGACCCGGTAACGGTTGGCAATTTCACCCAGGGTGTCACCCCGCATAACGCGATATTTAACCTGTTGGCGGTTGGCGGCAATCAGGGTTCCCGGTGGCGGGCTCAGGTAGAAGTAGTTCTGGATACCGTCTGTAATGGCCCGCGCAGTCTTGCGCTGCCAGGCCGGATCCTTGAGCCGTTTTTCTTCGGATGGGTTACTGATAAAAGCGGTTTCGATCAGGATAGAAGGTACGTCCGGCGACTTCAGCACCATGAAATTGGCATGCTCTACATGGTTCTTATGGGTTTTGCCGAGCGTGCTCAGAGAACCGAATACGCTGTCGGCTACTGAATGACTGGCTTCCATCGTCGCGCTCTGAGACAGGTCCAGCAGGACCGAGGCCAGCATGTCATCCTTGTCATTTAGCGTTACACCACCCACCAGGTCAGAGCTGTTTTCGCTGGCCGCCAGACGGCGGGCAAATTCACTACTGGCGCCCTTGCCGGAAAGAATAAATACAGAACTGCCGGAGACCTTCCTGTTCTTGAAGGCATCAGCATGGATAGAAACGAACAGGTCGGCCCGGTTTTTCCGCGCTTTCTCAAAGCGATCGCGTAACGGGATGTAGTAGTCGCCGGTGCGTACCAGCACACCCGTCATGCCCGGCCGTGCGTCAATGGACTTTTTCAATGCCTTGGCGATGGCAAGAACGACGTCTTTCTCACGCGTACGGTACTTACCCGTCGCGCCCGGGTCTTCGCCACCGTGCCCTGCATCAATTGCAACAACGACCGTACGATTCGCCTGTGCCTGCACGGGAACCGGCCTGGCGGCTGCTTTACCGGTTTTACTGCTTTTTGAAAACAGGTCGACAACCAGCCGGTAACCGTATTCGCCGGTCGGGTCGAGCAGGAAGCTCTTCACTTCACTTTGGCTTTTCAGGTCGAGAACCACCCGCAAGGTATTCTTATCCGGTGCGCCATGCCTTACGCCATTGATGACGCCGGCATGCTCCTTAGCAAACTTGAGTGAGTGATCGAGGCTCGATTTCTTCAGGTCTATCACCACGCGTGGCGGGTTTTCCAGCGTGAATAACTGGTAATCGGTGCGTGAATCAAGGTCGAGTACAGCGCGGGTTTTCTCAGGGTCGGTCCAGACGCGAAAGCCGTCGACATCCGCGGCAAAAACCGGGACGGTAAAAAAGGCCAGGAGCCATGCTATGAGCAGACGATTCGCCATCGAGAAGATCAACCTCCACTGTCGATGCGCTAATAATGAATTGGAAATCGTGAAATTGCAAGAGTTTTCGTTATAAAACCGTGAGATAGGTAGTGAATCTAGAAACGACTTTTTAACCGGGACTTACGACATTTCTGGCCAGTGCGAGGCCACGCTCCGATCTGGCATGACAACTGACGAAACGCACTTCATCCTTTTCGCCAAATTCCAGCACCAGATCTGGCTCCGGTAGGTAATGCCCGCCTCGATCCGGCCACTCAACCATCAATACCGAACCGGTATCGTACAGATCGCGCAGGGCCAGGTACTCAAGCTCCTCCGGATCCTCGATCCGGTACAGGTCAAGGTGCAGTATCTTCTGCCCACCCGCCTCATAGGTCTCCAACAAGCCGTAGCTGGGGCTCTTGACATAACCGCTGAAACCCAGGGACTGGATATAGGCACGGGCGAAGGTTGTCTTGCCTGCACCCAGGTCACCACGCAGGTAAAGTGCCGCCGGCAGGATCATCGCTGCTGCAAAGGCTGCAGCCAACTCTCCTAATGCCTGTTCGGTTTCTACCACCCGAACCCAGACGGGGTTATCAGCACCCTGACTCATTGGCCTGGATTCAACACGCACGGCAATTGTGCCGTGATATCTGAAGCCAGCAAACCTCTCTCTCCAATTTGCGCTGCGGCCAGATCGCCTGCCAGGGCGTGGGCCAGAACGCCCGCCAGGGCCGCGCGCCAGGGCTCCAGGCCCTGTGCCAGCATCGCGCCGATCACACCCGCCAGCACATCACCTGTGCCAGCCGAAGCCATCCCCGGGTTACCGTAAGGGCATATGGCGTAACGGCCGTGTGGTTCGGCGATTACGGTGCCGCACCCCTTAAGTACTACAACCGCATGGTAGTCATGGGCCAGGCGCCGGGCCGATCCAACGCGATCGGCCTGCACATCGCGACTGTTGCAGCCCAGCAGGCGAGCTGCTTCAGCCGGGTGCGGCGTCAGAATTCGCGGACCCGCTATGGTGTTTGCAGACCTACTTTGGTTCCGGGCCAACAGATTCAGACCATCGGCGTCGATCACCAGGGGAACGGTTACAGCGAGACATTTATTGAGCATTTCTTCCGACCAGGCCGTCTGACCCAACCCGGTACCCGCCACCACCACGTCGACCTGCTCGAGCAGTGTTTCAGGTTGCCCATCCGTTGCGGAACTATTTTCATCAACCCCGCGGACCATCAACTCCGGGCAAGACAGGTTGACCAGGGCCGCGTGCTCCGGCCTTGTTATGAGGGTCACCTTGCCGGTGCCGCTGCGTAACGCAGCCTCTCCAGCCAGTCGAACAGCCCCGCTCATTCCTATATTGCCGCCGACACACAATAGCCAGCCATAGCTGCCTTTGTGGCTGTTACGGCGCCGGGGCGGCAACCAGTCCCGGAGCACTGATTCCCGAATCAGTATTCCGTAATCGTCCTCTGAATCCCTTACTGAATGGGGTGTTTCAAGATCTGAGAAAACCACTTTGCCGGCATGATCCGGTCCATCTGCGGTGTACAGGCCACGCTTGCGGCCAATGAAGGTGACGGTCAGGTCAGCCTGCACCGCCCGGCCCATGACTGCGCCGGAATCGGCGTTCAGGCCAGAGGGGATATCAACGGCCACAACCGGGCATCCCAGGTGGTTGATGAACTCGACCGCTGCGCCGAAGGCACCCGCCGGTTCACGGTCAAGACCGGTGCCAAGCAGCGCATCGAACACCATGCCGTAATCACCTGCCAGGTCCAGCGGCCAGCCACAGACTGTTCCGCCCACCTCGAACCAGCGGGATGCAGCCAGTGCGGCATCACCTTTTAGCTGCGCCGGGTCTTTCAGCGCACAAACGGTTACTTCAAGTCCATTTTCCCGGGCCAAACGGGCCACTATATAGCCATCACCGCCATTATTACCTGCACCGCACAAGACCAGCACCTTGCCGGCTCCCGGAAATGCCGTAACCGCAGCCCTGAAAGTGCTGGCACCGGCTCGCTCCATCAGATCGATACCTGGAATCGAGTGGCCTTCGATCGCACACTTATCCAAGCGCTGCACCTGCTTTGCGGTATACAATCTAATTAGCTGATCAGTCATGGGTGAATTATAGCGGTGAAGCACGAACCCGGTACACACTCCTCCTCCGACCATCGTCGTGGTACCTCCGTCGAACTGGCCGATAGCGAACTGGCTCAACTGGCGTCCCGCATCAAAAAATGGGGCAAAGAGCTTGGTTTTCAGCAACTCGGTATCGCAGACACCCAACTCAAAAGCCATGAGAAATTGTTGCTCAAGTGGCTTGCAAAGGGCTACCACGGCTCTATGGAATACATGGAGCGCCACGGCACCAAACGCAGCCGGCCCGCCGAGCTCGTGCCCGGCACGATGCGTGTTATCTCTGCGCGCATGGATTATATGACCGATGCGGCACGTCCTGCCGCAGAACTGTTGAATGAACCAGACAAGGGACTGGTCTCGCGCTACGCAATGGGGCGTGATTATCACAAGGTCATGCGCAAACGCCTGCAAAAACTGGCTACGCGCGTGGAACAGGAGATCGGTCCGTTCGGTTACCGCGTGTTCGTTGATTCCGCACCGGTGCTGGAAAAAGCCCTGGCTGAAAAGGCCGGACTGGGCTGGATCGGAAAACACAGCAATCTGCTGAATCTGCAGGCCGGCAGCTGGTTCTTCATTGGCGAGATCTTCACCGACCTGCCACTGCCCGTCGACCGGCCGGCCGAGAACCATTGCGGGGATTGTGTCCGCTGCATCACGGCCTGCCCCACCGGCGCCATCGTCGGCCCGTACCAGGTGGATGCGCGTAAATGTATTTCCTACCTGACGATAGAACTGAAAGAAGCTATTCCCGAAGAATTACGCCCGCTGATGGGAAACCGGATTTTCGGCTGTGACGACTGCCAGCTGGTTTGTCCATGGAACCGTTTTTCAAAGCCCAGCCAGGAGGAGGATTTTCTGCCGCGTAATGATCTCGACGATAGCGACCTCGTACAGTTGTTCAGTTGGTCTGAGCAGGAGTTCCTGGAGCGCACCGAGGGCAGTGCGATCCGGCGCACCGGTTATGAAGGCTGGCTGCGCAACATCGCGGTTGCACTGGGAAATGTCGACCTGCAGCAGTCGGAAAATCCGCAAGCGGTGCTAGATGCCCTGCAGCAGCGCCGGGAGCACCCGTCTGCACTGGTCAGGGAGCACGTCGAATGGGCGATCGAACGCCACCAATAAAATAGATTCGAGGTTCTAAACCTAATACCTCCTGTGATATTCTGAGCGCAACAATACGAGTCCATGAAAGGGGTCCTGACAGGGTCTCAATCAGTCTTAATAAGGAGCGCTTGATGTCCACACTTAATCTCTTGAATGAAATGCGAAATCATGGCGGCCCGGCACGCACCATCGGACTGTCCGATGACGTGATCCGGCAGTTTGAAAGCCATGACAAACGGGTGACTGAAGTGGTTCGCGAAGCCCATTCACTGTTCAAGGGACTGCTTGATGACGAGCCCCTGCTGCTGGCGATGGACGAGGAAAGCCAGATCAACGAAATTCAGAGCAGCTACGTTAATTTTTATGCCGACGATGCGATTAACCCGTATGTCGCGCTGGCCGGAAACGGCCCCTGGATTGTTTCCCTGAAGGGTGCGGTTTTATATGATACCGGCGGTTACGGCATGCTGGGTTTCGGGCACTCGCCCGAGGGTGTTCTCAAAAGCATGAACCAACGCCACGTGATGGCTAATATCATGGCACCCAACTTCAGTCAGAAGTACTTCGCGGAGATGCTGCGCAAGGAAATCGGCCACACCCGCGGGGGATGCCCCTTCGACCGTTTCCTGTGCGTCAACAGCGGCTCCGAGTCGGTTACCGTGGGTGCACGCCTGTCTGACATCAACGCCAAACTGATGACCGACCCGGGCGCGCGCTACACCAACCGTAAAACCAGGATTCTCAGTCTCAAGGGCAGTTTCCACGGACGCACCCAGCGCCCTGCGCAATTCTCAGATTCGACCCGGGAAAACTACTGCAAACACATGGCTTCTTTCCGCGATCACGACGAGCTGATCACGGTAGAGCCCAATGATATAGACCAGCTGAAGCGGGTGTTCAGCTGGGCTGATTCCAACAATGTATTTATTGAAGCATTCTTTTTTGAGCCCGTAATGGGTGAAGGCAACCCCGGCCTGGCTATCACACCGGAGTTTTACGCCGAGGCCCGTCGACTGACCAAAGAACACGGCTCCCTTATGCTGATTGATTCTATCCAGGCCGGCATACGCGCCCACGGGGTTCTGTCCATCGTTGACTACCCGGGTTTTGAGGAACTGGAAGCGCCTGACATGGAAACCTACTCCAAGGCGCTGAATGCGGGGCAGTACCCCCTGTCCGTGCTGGCCATGAACAAGAGCACAGCTGAGCTATATCGCAAAGGGGTCTACGGCAACACAATGACCGCCAACCCCAAGGCACTGGACGTCGGCTGTGCGGTACTGGCAGGCATCACGCCGGAACTGCGCCAGAATATCCGTGAACGCGGCGCCGAACTGGTCGCCGGGCTGAAGGCTGTTCAGGAAGAACTCGACGGCAGGATTACCAGCGTACAGGGCACCGGCTTGCTGTTCAGCGCGGAGCTCGACGGCACACGCTTTAAGAGCTGCGGCGCGGACTCGATCGAAGAATTCATGCGCTTCCATGGCTTGAACGTAATTCACGGCGGTGAGAACTCGCTACGCTTTACGCCCAACTTCAATATGACCAGGGAAGAAGTTGACCTGATCGTGAACATCACGCGGCATGCAATGCTCAATGGCCCGATGAAAAAGAGCGTGGCCGAAGAGCAAGCTGCCTGAACCCCATCGGATCAGGACGGAATTGCCCTTAGATTGCCATGAGCAGGCGCAGTCATTTATTACAGGTGGTGCTGGCAGGAGGATTTCTTTCTGCCCAGCCGCTGGCAGCCGACACAGCCCACTGGCCCGGTTCCCTCTCTGAATTCACCGCCGGAAAATCTGCCTGCATCGCTATTTACAGCGAAACTGACGACCTTTACCTGGTCAGTAACTTGCCGCAATGCCAGCAGCAACTGGCGCCCTGCTCCACTTTTAAAGTCCCCAATGCACTGATCGGCCTGGAAAACGGCATGCTCAGCGGCCCGTCGGATACAAAAAAGTGGGATGGGACGGAGCGTGAGCGCAAAGTACTTAATGAAGACCATGATCTTTCCAGTGCCATGAAGTACTCCGTTGTCTGGTATTTCCAGGATGTAGCCGTGCAGATCGGTCCGCAGCGAATGCAGGATGCCCTGGATTCCTACGACTATGGAAACCGCGATATTTCCGGCGGGCAGGATAATTTCTGGTTGTCCAGTTCGCTGAAAATTTCCGCGCTTGAGCAGGTCGAGTTCATGCGGAGACTGGCAAACAACGAATTGCCAGCCAGTGTGGAAAACCAGGAGATCGTAAAAGCCACGATGCACCAGGACTATTCACTGCCCGAGGGCTTCAGCGGGGAGTTGTACGGTAAAACAGGCACCTGCAGGGGACCGGCCAACCATGCCTGGTTCACCGGCTTTCTACAGCGCGATGAACAACGCTATGTGTTTGCCGTGAACCTGTTGGGTGAAGATGAGCGCAGTTGGGATGCACGCTCAATGATCATCGAAGTGCTGCAAGCCCTACGCTAATACGTCAGAATCTGTTCTTCGCTTAAACAGAAGGACAGCAGCATGGCGCACATGAAACCCCTGCCCCCGGAAACAACCCCGGAACTGAAACACGATTTTGCAATCTTTGAACAGATTCTCGGCTTCATTCCCAACAGTCTGCTTACGATGCAACGCCTGCCTGCAATGGTTGAGGGTTTTGGAGAACTAACCAAAGCCGTGATGGATCCCAACGGCTCTGTTGACCTGGGATTCATGCGCCTGGTCGCGCATTTTTCGAGCCGGGCCGCAGGCTGTCAATACTGTGAAGCACATTCATTAGTGGCCGCAGAAATTCATGGTATCAGCCAGGAAAAACTGGATGCTATCTGGGACTACAAGGAAAGCCCTTTGTATACGGAGGCCGAACGGGTCGCACTGGACTACGCGCTCGCGGCAGGTTCGGTACCCAATGCCGTCGATGAACCACTGATGGAACGAATGAAAGCACATTGGGACGAGAAGCAAATCGTGCAGATTCTCGGCGCGGTCTGCCTGTACGGATTTCTCAATCGCTGGAACGACTCGATGGCGACCGACCTGGAAGACTCACCGGCTGCGATGGGCGACCGGGTGTTGGCCAAAGGCGGCTGGACCGGCGGAAAGCATCGTTAGAGTCTTGCTTGGCTTCTTTTGCCTGCGGCAAAAACCGCCTTCACTCGACTGCATTATTGGATATTTCCTCTGGCTGCGCCAGCCGGAAAAAGCGGGGGAGCGCTAAATAATAGTGGGGTCTTGTTTAAATGAGAATTCCTACTCTTACACCGGGGTGATCAGGACTTGCATCAGCTGGATGGAGAACCAGCAGGCGGCGAGTATGGCTGTGAAGCCTATGGTGTTTCCCAGCACGGCGGCGCTGAAGCGGAGTTTGTTGCAGCGCTGAGCGAGGGGTTTCGCAGGCCGGGCAACGGCAGGTGGCGAGCTGTGTGTTGCCTGCGAGGGGTTCTCAGGCGCCAGGAACATCATGAAACTCTGTAGCATGTCTGGTTCTCCTTCCAGTGACGGTTACAGGAGAACACAGACCATTCTCAAATCATGAGAAGTAGGTCTTTGCGGTCTTTTGGGCTTCTTCGGCTACGGCGCTGCGCAGGAAATCGGGCGCCAGCACTTCGACGTCGGCACCGTAACGCAAGACGTCCATGATCAGCTCACGTGAATTGCTGAAGGGTAGCCTAAGCAGCCAGGAGCCATCGGCTTCAAATGCACCCTGTTGATCGGGGTGCCAGTTCTCTTCGGAAATCCAGCGTGCCGTTTCCGGTGCAAATCTTAGCTCTGCGACAAATTCGGCCGGGCCGGAGAAAATGCCATAGGACTGGTCAAAATGGGCCGAGAGTACGGCTGAACTGACTTCCATTGCGGCCTTGTCCACCAGCTCTTGCTTGCGGATTCGTTCCAGCGCAAAGCTGCGCAGCCCTTCAGCCTGGTGACACCAGGCATCCAGGTACCAGGAATTGCGATACTGGGTCAGTCGCTGTGGCGAGATGATGCGTTCGCTTTCCTCGTCCTTGCGGCGGCCGTGGTAGCGGATGTTTAGTCTTTGACGCTGGATCAGTGCACCGAGTACATCCTGAAACATGCGCGCGGGAACGGCACGGCCTGCAATGTGCTGAAGGTGGATCCTGGAGTCCCCGCTTTCCGGCTCAACACCTTTTTTCTGCAGCAATGATGTGATCCGGCCCTGCAGGGATTCCAACTCCCCTTCCAGCAGACCGGGCTGCACGTTTGCCAGCACCTGGCGGGCTGTCAGCAAAGCCTGTAGCTCACCCGGGCTGATCCAGATCCCCGGCAGATCGAAGGGTTGCTCATAACTGCGGTCGTAATAGAAACCACGGTTGTCGGGGTCCTGCTCGATCGGTGCGCCGAGGAAATCCCTCAGCTCGCCCACCAGCCTGTAAAGCGTCGCCTGTGAGCACTCCAGTCGCTCCATCAGGTCCTGGCGCGAAATCGGCGTCCTCCTCTGGTTGAGGATGTTATGCAGGTGATAGAGGCGCTCAACCTTGGACATCTACATTGCCGCAGCGCGGGCCATCACATACTGCAACGCGCGCTTTATGCGGACCAGGCTGCGTTCACGACCGGTCAACCACAACGTCTTGTCGATAGACGGGGAAATTGCCGTACCGGTCAAAGCCACCCGCAATGGCTGGGCAATCTTGCCGAGACCCACTTCGAGCTCCTCTGCAGTGAGGCGAACCACTTCATTCAGGCGCTCCGGCTCCCAGGTGTCCAGCTCTGCCAGGCGGCTGCCGATAACCTTGAGTGCCTCTTCGGCGACCGGGCGCAGGTGCTTCCTGGCTGCACCGGCGTCGAATTCTTCGAAGTCCTCGTAAAACCCACGGCTCTGGTCGGTCATTTCACGCAGTGTCTTGACGCGATCGGCTTGCACACTTACCAGGTCCGCCAGCGCGGGGCCGTTGTCGGGGTTAATGCCGGCCTTCTCAAAGTACCAGGCCAGGTGGCCGGCGACTTCCTCTGGCGGCAGGCTCTTCATATAATGCTGGTTCAACCAATCCAGCTTCTCTGTGTTGAATGCAGATGCCTTACGGTTCACATCCTTAATGTCGAAAGCCGCAATCATTTCTTCGCGGCTGAAGATTTCCTGGTCACCGTGTGACCAACCCAGGCGGACCAGGTAGTTCAACAGGGCCTGCGGCAGGTAGCCGTCTTCGCGGTACTGCAGAACGCCCACAGCGCCATGACGTTTACTCAGGCGGGCCCCGTCTTCCCCGAGGATCATCGGCACGTGGCCAAATTCCGGAAGCTCGGCACCCAGAGCGCGATAAATATTGATCTGGCGGGGCGTATTATTAATGTGGTCGTCACCACGAACGACCAGGCTCACTTTCATATCCATGTCGTCGACGACCACGGTGAAGTTGTAGGTCGGCGAACCGTCGGGCCGGGCAATCACCAGGTCATCCAGTTCTGTGTTGGAAATCACGATACGTCCGCGCACCAGGTCATCCAACACCACGTCACCTTCGCGCGGGTTTTTAAAACGAATGACCGGCTTGACCCCGGGTACCGGCTCGACGCCATCGCGGCAATGGCCATCGTAGCGGGGCTTG
>RCNC010002659.1_pt1 | contig 17833 bp, 13 predicted proteins | sample 2041301 | NCBI WGS metagenome assembly RCNC01 (sample SAMN09708231, study PRJNA481090) | Marine sediment metagenome, whole genome shotgun sequencing project. | biome: marine sediment; feature: ocean; material: sediment; isolation source: Sewage treatment plant 13A marine sediment (STP13A) ... | reverse complement strand
ATGGGGGCCATCGTCAAGGATGAAGAGGGGAAGCTCACCTGCTGTGTGAACGGAAGCCCGTGGGAACAGACGTACGAGAAGGTTTATTCTGTCCGGTTCTCTCCTGACGGCCGCTTAGCTGCCATCACGATGGCGGACGACGAGTGGACGACAGTGGTCGATGGGGTTGCCTGGGAGCAGACTTTCGAGTATGTGTGGAATCTCCAGTTCGCTGCGGACACAAATGTTATCGCTGCCCAGGTCAGGGGGGACGAAGGATACGGGCTTTGTCTGGATGGAAAGACCTGGGAAGCGGGCTTCCTTCAGATCAGGGACTATGTGTTGACCTCGGACGGGGCGGGGGCGGCCGCCACTGCCCAGGTCAAAGAACTTGCAGAGGGCGACATCTTCGAGTTCCTGGAAGGGGTCTGGTCCGTTGCAGTGGACGGAAAGGCCTGGGACCTGAATTTCGTGAATGTCTGGGGGCTTGCCTTCAGCCCGGACGGGAAGCAGGTCGCAGCGGAAGTCAGGCTGGACAACACCACCTACACCCTCGCCTTGGACGGGAAGCCCTGGGAGAGCGTCTACGGATGCGTTTGGGAGCCTTGTTTTCATCCGAAGAACGGCAGCGTCCTGGCCCCGGTGAAGACAGCCTCAGGCTGGATCCTTGCATGCGATGAAAAGGACCTCTGGGGACGCGCCTTCAACCAGTTGTGGAGACCCATCTTCAGCGCGGACGGGAGCAGGATCGCAGCGGTGGTTTCGCCCAAGTTTGGGAAATGGACCATGGCGGTGGATGGAAAGGCCTGGAGAAAGACCTTTGGGGATGCCGTGTCCGATCCGGTTTTCAGCCCGGATGGAAAGCGCGTGGCAGCGATCGTTAAGGAGAAGAACCGGTGGACCATCGGTGTGGACGGGGTCCCCTGGAACCAGACTTTTGACATGGTCTGGGAACCTCTCTTCACCCCTGACGGGAAGAAGCTGATCGCCAAGGTGGAGCAAGACGGAAAGTTCGGCCTGGCGGTGGACGGGAAGGTCGTGGGCCAGCAATACGACGGGATGTACGATCCTGTGATCGGCCCGGAGGGAGACAGGGTGCTCGTGAAGGCTCTGGAAGGTGGCAAGTATTATCGTCGTGTGGTCGCGATCGGGAATTTGTAGGAAGTGAATTCCCGCCCCGCGCCTGGATTCCCGCTTTCGCGGGAATGACATTCGGAGGAATCTCAACAAGAGGGAGGAGCGATGGACTGGTACGAAATCGTCCGGGGCCCTTTGGCGTGGGTAGCCCTGCTGGTCTTCTTTCTGGGAACCATCTACCGCATCGTTTCCATGCTGATCGAGGCCAGGAAGGACAAGGTTGTCTACCCCTACATGAGCCTGAAGTACGGGCTGAGATCCTTGATGCACTGGCTGATTCCCTTCGGCAGCGTGAATATGCGGAAACGGCCCGTGATGACCATTGTCACGTTTGTCTTTCACACCTGCCTCGTTTTGACCCCTGTCTTCCTGCTTGCCCACATCGTCCTGGTGTACGAGTCCTGGAAGATTCAGTGGTGCAGCCTTCCGGAATGCGCGGCGGACGTGATGAGCGTCCTGGTGGTTCTCGCCTGCGTCTTCTTCCTCGTCCGAAGGATCGTGGCCCCTGAGGTGCAGAACGTGACCTTTCTCTCGGACTACGTCCTGCTGGCCGTGGTCATGCTGCCTTTCCTCACCGGGTTTCTTGCATACCACCAGATCGGACCTTATCGTCTGACGCTCATCCACCATATCCTGGCAGGCGAGATCCTGCTGGTGGCCATCCCGTTTACGCGGCTGAGCCACATGTTCTTTTTCTTCTTCACCCGTGCCTATATGGGGTCGGAATTCGGCAGTGTCCGAAATGCTCGTGATTGGTAGCCAAGCTGATCCGCGACCCGCGCTGAGACCTGATAAATAGGAGGTGACATGGCAACGTTCCCCGATAGAGAGCCGGTAGAAGACATCGGCCTCGACGAGACGATAAAGAAGCTTACCCCGGAACGAATCGAGAAGACGATCCTGAAGGTGCTCAACGAGGAGTCGGCGGCCCGGCTCAAGGTTTACGTGAACACCTGTGTGCACTGCGGCCTCTGCTCGAACGCATGCCATTTCTACAACTCCCACGATGGGGACCCAAAGTACGCACCGGTCAGCAAGGTGAAGGATACCATCTGGGAGATGATCAAGAAGAAGGGCAGGGTGGATGCCGAGTTCATCCGGAGGGCGGCTCGGATCTCTTACACGGAATGCAACGTGTGCCGCCGCTGCAGTATGTACTGCCCCTTCGGTATCGATATGGCCTACCTGCTGCTGACGGTCCGAAGGGTCTGCCACCTTCTCGGCGTCGTTCCTCAGTACCTCCAGGACACGGTGAACAGCCATGCCGCCACGCTGAACCAGATGTGGGTCAAGCCGGACGAGTGGATCGACACGCTCCAGTGGCAGGAAGAGGAGCAGCTGGACGAGGTGATTGGAGCGCGGATCCCGCTGGACAGGAAGGGCGCGGACATCATGTATTCGGTGATCGGCCCGGAACCAAAGTTCCTCCCTCAGCTACTCGGGCAGATGGATCAAATAATGACTGTGGCCGGCATGAGCTGGACCATGTCCTCCCTGGACGGGTGGGACAACAGCAACATGGCCATGTACTCCGGAGATTTCGAGACCATGGCCCGGGTGGAGAGGAAGCACTACGACAAGGCCCTCGAGCTGAAGGTCAAGAAGATCGTCATGGGTGAGTGCGGGCACGCCTTCCGTGGTGCGGCCTACGACGGGCCGAAGTGGCTGGGATGGAAGCATCCGCCCGTGCCGCTGATCCACGCGGTGGAGTTCTACCACGATTTGATCGAATCGGGTAAAATCAAGATCGCAAAGAAGTTCGACGAGCCGATTACGGTCCAGGACCCCTGCAACATCGTCCGGGGAAGAGGACTGGGGAAGAAGCTCCGCTACATCATGAACGCCACCTGTTCGGACTTTAGGGACGTTGAGCCGAGGTTCGAGCACAACTACTGTTGTGCAGCCGGGGGCGGTGTGATCAACTGCGGCCCGCCGTGGAAGACGACCCGGGTGAAGGGAAACCGGGTTAAGGCGGACCAGTTCAAGGCGACCGGGGCCAAGGTGATCGTTACCCCGTGCCACAATTGTCACAGCGGTATCGAAGATATCGTTTCCGGTTACAAGCTCGACATGCACGTGAAGTTTTTCTCCGAGATCCTTGTAGAGTGCATCGAGATTCCTGAGTCTCTCAAGGCCTGACGCGAACGACAAAGAGGTGCCCGATGAACAGGAAATGTTGGATCGTCTCTCTGGCGGCAATCGGATCGGTATTTATCCTGGCACAAATAGGGGGTTGGGCGCTGGCGCAAGAGGATAGCTACGAGCTGGCCCATGAGGACGTCTTCGGCAAGCTCGAGAGGCCTGCCGTTACGTTCCCCCACGATGTCCACATGGATGCCCTGGATTGTGGTACTTGCCACCACGTATACGACGAGGATGAAGGCGCGCTGGTGCCTGTGGATGATCCGGACACGGGTTGTGCGGAGTGCCACGGCGCCAAGAAGGAAGGCAACCAGCCAGCCCTGCGTGAGGCTTACCACGGGCAATGTACCGTTTGCCACAGGGGCATGGCCAAGAAGGGTGAAAAGGCGGGCCCGGGGACTTGCGGGGAGTGTCACAAGAAGTAGAATGGATCCGGTCATCTGGACTCGACCTGCCCTGCCGGCAGTGGGCGAGACCAAACGCAATTGCGTTCGCAAAGGAGGGTATTCACATGGCACATAAGATCCTTGTTGTTGATGATGAACCGGATGTGGCGAAATACCTCGAAACCCTGCTCAAGACAGCGGGCTACGAGGTCGTCAAGGCATCGGACGGGGATGAAGCCCTGAAGATCGTCGAGCAGGACCCGCCCGACTTGATCAGCCTGGACATCATGATGCCCAAGGAGACAGGGGTCCGGTTCTACCGGAAGATCAAGAAGAAGGATTCGGCTAAAGACATCCCCATCGTCGTAGTGAGCGGTATGGCGGGCAGACACCTGGCCGTCCCGGAGCCGAATGCGATCTTCGAGAAGCCTGTCGACAGGGAAGAATACCTGAAGACCATCAAGTCACTTCTCGAGTAAGCGGGAATCCCTCAGCCCACGGGCCGTCATTCCCGCATACATCTGTCATCCCCGCATACATCTGTCATCCCCGCGAAGGCGGGGATCCCCCAGCACAGTGGCATTCGTTCCCTGCAAAGCCGAGAGGGCCGTGATGCTGGGAGATTGCTTCGCTTCGCTCGCAATATTCAATTTTTATGGACATTGCGAGGAGCCGGAGGCGACGCGGCAATCCCCCAGCACCGGACTCGAGCGCGCACACAATCGGCGGAAGAAGGTTCCTGCCCCCTTTCTTCGCCGTCATTCCCGCGAACGCGGGAATCCAGTCCCAGCCTCTCGTCTAATTCGCGTCTAATTCGGGGACAGCCACTGAATAGCCCTCCTCTTTTGTTTATTATTAGGCACTTAAATCGGTGGCTGTCCCCGAATTCAGTCCGCACACGGGTAAGGTCCCAGACGCCTGCCTTATTCTTTCTCCTTTGCTAGAATGTCCCTCATCGGAAGTCCTTCCTGTCCAACGAACTGTTATCGAGTGTCATCGGGAGAAGCCCTTGTCGGAAATACCCGAGTTCCTGGCCGTGGGGCACGTGACGCATGATCACGTGGAGTCCGGCAAGATGCGACTTGGCGGGGCTGCGCTGTATTCTTCCCTGACGGCCCACCGATTGGGCAAGAGGGCAGCCGTCCTCACCTCCCACGGGGAAGACTTCGTAGGCCGGGAGGCGATCGAAGGTATCGCCTCGAAGGTGGTTCGGGCTCCCCGGACCTCGAGCTTCCGGAATGTCTACGATGCGGGTGGCAGGGTCCAGTTCGTGTACGAAGAGGCAGCCTCCCTGCATTCCGACGACCTGCCTGCGAACTGGACCAGGGCTCGCAGCGTTTATCTCTGCCCCGTGCTGCACGAACTTCAGGTGGATATGGGTGAGGCCTTCACGGATTCCTTGATCGGTGTCGCGCCCCAGGGGTGGATGCGTACGTGGGACGAAGCGGGCAGGATCCGAGGCCATAGATGGGAAGGGTTCGAATGCCTTCTGGATCGCTCGCAAATGGTGATCGTGAGTGAAGAAGACATTGCGAACGAACGGGGCGTGGTGGAGGTCTTTCGAAAACATGCACCGATCGTCATCTTGACTCGGGCCGGACAAGGGGCAATGGCCTTTGCCGGGAAACGGACCCTCACGTTGGGGGCCTACGCCGCAGTGGAGCGAGACCCTACCGGGGCGGGAGACTGCTTTGGCTCCGCCTTCCTCGTTCGATATGAAGAGACGGGGAGCATCGAAGAGGCGGCCCGATTCGCCTCCTGCGTCGGTGCCTGTGTCGTAGAGAAGGAGGGAATCGAGGGAATTCCTTCGCGTGAAGCCGTCGAGAACCGCATGCGAAAAGAGAGCGTTTCATGTGAATGGAAGATATCCTGTCATTCCCGCGAAAGCGGGAATCCAGGGGTTGGCGATGGGTAAGGAATTCTGGGTCTACATAATGGCCAGCAAGCGTAATGGGACGTTGTATGTCGGGGTGACGTCTGATCTGGCCAAGAGAATATGGGAGCATAGGAACGGACTGGTTGAGGGGTTCACTCACAGATACCAGGTGGACAGGCTCGTCCACTGCGAGCCGTTTGACGATGCGGAACTTGCCATAACCAGAGAGAGACAGCTGAAGAAATGGCGAAGAGCATGGAAGATCGAATTGATTGAGAATAGCAATCCCGAGTGGAGGGATTTGTATGACGAGATCAACGCATGAAAGGCTGGGACTGGATTCCCGCTTTCGCGGGAATGACAGTACAGTTTGCTGCGGGATTGCCGCGTCGGTTTCGCCTCCCCGCAATGGCCGCGATTGCCGCAGGAGGGCTCTACGTTGATTGGACGACGATGGGTTTCCGCTTCCCGCTTTCGCGGGAATGACAGTACAGTTTGCTGGGCGATTGCCGCGGGCGCTGGCGCGCCCTCGCAATGTCCCGCATTCGGGCTCGGGCTTGGGGATCCCTCAGCCATAGTTGGGGAGCTGTCCACGGGGAACTCACGGGTAAGGTGATAGATTTTGTCATTCCCGCGAAAGCGGGAATCCAGGGGTTGGGCTGCAGCCCTCATCCGCCAGATCGTCCGCGACCAATGCAACAGAAGCCTTGAGGGGGGTGGCTAGTTGAGGAGCTTGTCGTTGCTGTTGTCGGTGGGAGGGGGTTCGGGTTGGTGAATCGGAAGGGCGACCCGGAAGGTGGTTCCCTCGTTCGGCTCCGAGGTGAAGCTGATTTCCCCGTGATGCTCCTGTACGACCTTGCGTGCAACGAGCAGCCCGAGGCCGGTGCCCTTGTCCCCCTTTGTGGAGAAGAAGTTGTCGAAGACCTTGGTGCTCCACTCGGCAGGAATGCCCTTGCCGTTGTCCGCGACCTCGTAGACCACTCGGTCCGGTCGCTGCGGAGAAGCTCGAAGGCAGATCCAGTGCTCCTGCTTTGAAAAATCAAACTTGCAGGCATCGATTGCGTTCGAGATGAGGTTGCTCAACAGGTTGTGTACCGCATCCGGGTCGAGTTCGGCTTCGGGAATCCCATCCTCCACTTCCAGCCTCAACTCGATTTCATCGGTCATGGCCTTGTCCTCGAAAAGGTCGTAAACCTCCCGGGCAATAGCGGCAGGATCCACCTTCTTGAAGCGATGCTCCCGCTCCTTGGCGCAGTAGAGAAGGTCTTTGACCATGTGGGAGACCTTGTCCACGTTCCTGTGGACCATGTCCCATCCTTCCATCAGAAGGTCGTCGTCTTTCTGTTCCAGGGCAGTGCTGACGACGAAAATACCACCCTCGAGCCCCATCAGCAGGTTCTTGATCGTGTGGGCCATGCCGGCCACGGTCTGCCCCATCAGGATCAGCTCCCTCTGCAGTTTTTTTACTTCCGTGATGTTCGTGGACATCTCCATGACGGTGTCGATTCGACCGGATTCGTCACGAATGGGTGCCGCATACACGATGACGTTCGCCTCCTCTCCGTCCTTGGTGACGACCACCTCCTCACTGGAATGCACCTCCCCATCCCGGAAGGTCTTCTCCACCGGACAGTCCTCGCATATTTGTTCGGCCCCCTTGTAGCTCTGGTGGCATTTCTGGCCTTCCCGTTCGCCGAAGTCCCGCTTGAACATCTCGTTGGTCTGGAGGATCGTAAAATCCCTGTCCTGGATTGATATGTAGCAGGGGACGACGTTGAAGAGCTGTTCGTATTTCTTCCGTTGGGTCTCGAGTTCGGTCTGCAGTCGTTTGACCTCGGTGATGTTCGTGGACATCTCCATGACGGCGTAGATGGCCCCGGTCTCGTCACGGATCGGTGATGTGAAGACGATGACGTTAGCCTCTTCGCCGTCCTTGGTGACGACCACCTCCTCGCTGGAGTGTACCTCCCCATCCCGGAAGGTCTTCTCCACCTGACAGTCCTTGCATGTCTGTTCGGCTCCCTTGTAGACCCGATAGCATTTCTGGCCATCCCGGTCGCCGAAGTCCCGCTTGAACATTTCATTGGTCTGCAGGATGTTGAAGTTCCTGTCGTGAATCGAGATGTAGCAGGGGACCATGTTGAAGAGTTGCTCGACTTTCTGTCGTTGAGTCTCCAACTCGCTCTGCAGCCTTTTGACCTCGGTGATGTTTGTGGACATTTCCATGACGGCCCGGATGGTTCCCGCTTTGTCACGGATCGGGGCCGTGTAGACGATCACATTTGCATGATGTCCCGCCTTTGTTATGACGACCTCCTCACTGGAGTGCACCTGCCCATCCCGGAAGGTCTTCTGAACATTGCAGTCGTGGCAGATCTCAACCGATCCCTTGTAGACGTGGTGGCATTTTTCGCCCGCCCGGTCGCCGAAGTCCCGCTTGAACATTTCATTGGTCTGGAGGATGTTGAAGTCCCTGTCGTGCACCGAAATATAGCAGGGGACGAGGTTGAACAGTTGCTCGACATTCTGTCGTTGGGTCAGCAACTCCCTCTGCAGCTGTTTGACTTCGGATATGTTCGTGGACATCTCCATGACGGCGAAGATGTTGCCCTGCTCATCGGTGAGGGGAGCGGAGTAGACGATCAGCGAAACCTTCTTCCCGTCACGCGTGATCACCTCCTCTTCGTTGGAGTGTACCTTTCCGTCCTCGAATGTCTTTGCCACCGAGCAGTTGGGGCATACGGTGTCTCGATTCTTGTATATCGTATAGCAGTGTTTTTGGTAGTCTTCGCCGAAGTCCTGCTGGAACAGGCGATTGCTGCGTACGATGTGGAAGCTTGGATCCTGGACAGTGATATAGCAGGGAACGATGTCAAAGAGCCGTTCCAGTTCCTTGCGGTTTCGGTTCGCACGTTGGATACTGAGGCGTGCCGACTCCTGCATCTCCTCGAAGGAGTCGGAGAGTGTCTCGATCAGGCCTTCTTCCTGCTCTTCGACGGTCGCCTTCTCCTCTCCCCTCGACAACACCCGGGCCCTTCGGATGAGGCCTCGGATTGGATCCACGTAACGTCTTTGGAGGCGAACGGCCAAGAAGAGGCCTAGGCCGAGCGACAGGGAAAGAGTCAGAAGGACGTAGGAAAACAGAACGAGCGGGCCGATGGCGGAGAGAATCGAGGGGAAAAGCAGGCAGAGGAAAAGGACAGATAAACCGGAAACCAAAGAAAAGGCAGCGGCCAGGAACGCTGCCGTGTAGAAGACCGATCTTGGAATCTGTTTGTTCGCGGGCATATGCGGTCAGGCGCTCGTTTCTTTTCTAACCTGAAGATAACCGCATCAGGGGCCTTTGTTTCGTCGAAATGTCATTCAATCGCCCTGGGCGTCCGCTTCGCCGATCAAGCCCTGGACGATCTTCAGGAGTGCATCCTGCTGGATCGGCTTTTCGACGAATGCATCCGGAAGCGCGTCCTGGGGGAAGTCCGACTGGTAGAACTGCTGGTACTGGGTCAGCCCCGTGAGGACCACGACGGGCACTTCCTTGAGCGCCTCGTCTTCCTTGAGCTTGCTGTAGAGGCGAATCCCGGACTGCTTCGGCATGAGGATGTCGAGGGTGATCAGGTCCGGCTTGTAGGCCGCCGTCCTGGGATAGCCCTCGTCGCCGTCCTGGGCCGTTTCGGTCTCATAGCCGTTCTTCTCGAAAAGGGTCTTCAGGTACAGTCGGACATCCTGCTCGTCATCGATGATCATGATACGTTTCGCCATCGTTTCCTCCCCGTAAGATGCTGAGCCCGGAGTGCTTGATATCAGGCGCTTTCGCCACTTGTTCGGATCCGATTCGCAGCGTCCCGCACGGCTGGATCAGGGTCTTTCAGGGCATTCGCCAGGATCGGTTCGAGCTTGTCTCTCGTGAGTGTGCCGGCCATCTCTTCCAGGGCACACACGCGTATGTGCGGATTCGAGTGCTCCAGGGCCTTCCCCAGGAAATGGACGGCCCGTTCGCTTTCTTCTGTCCCCTTGCTTGCAATGAGCCCAAGGGATCGAATCGCTTTCTCGCTGCCCCGGAACTTGCCGATGGCCTCGACGATTCGCTCTGTACCGTATCGCTCCAGGATCTTCGTGATGTGCTCAGGATCCGGGACCCCCCCTTCGGGCTTTTCGGAGGAAGTCGCGGCCGGGGCTGCAGCGCCCTCTTCGGAAAGACGTTTCAGGGCCGCCTCCTTAACCCCGGGTGTCGTGACATTCTTTGCGACATCCTCGAGAAACGATTGATCGGCAAAATTCTCGATGGCGATTCGTCGCGTGGCGATGTTGTATCGACCGTCCTCTGCAATCACCTTCAGGATCTCAGGATCTGTGAGGTTCTCGAAGGCGGCCTGCATGATGTCCTTGTTCTTCCGTTCGAGCAGGATCTGGGCGAGAAGCTTCTGGTCCTGGATGCGGCCTACGGCCTGCACGCGGGCTTCCAGGCCTTCGCCCTCCTTCACAACCCTTGCCAGATGGCTCAGATCCGTAAGCTTACGGACCGCCTCGAGCCGGACGGTGGGGGAGACATCCTGACAGGCGACTTGGATGATCTTGTTCGGGTCGGTTAGTTTCTGCAATGCACGCAGGCGGACTTGCTCGTCCGGATGTTTCAGCTTGGAGCCAAAAAACCATGCCATAAGGAATTCCTCTCTTCAGGTTTACCGAGATCTCGCGAGCGACCACGTCCTTCCTTGAACCACCTATTAGCACAGAACCGTCGGATCGGCAAAGGCCTTTTGGCCCCAGGGAGTATCGACAAACGCATAATCGTCGTCACTCCCTCGAAAGCGCTAATTCCTTGACAAGCCGTCATCCCCGCCAAAGCCGTCATCCAGCGAAAGAGGGTGTCGAAAAACACCTATTTGCCGTCATCCCCGCGAAGGCCGTCATCCCCGCGAAGGCCGTCATCCCCGCGAAGGCGGGGATCCCCAAGCTCCTGAAGCCAGTGGATTCCTGCCTGCGCAGGAATGACGGAAAGGTGGAAATTCCCCATTTATCGACACCCGCGAAAGCCGTCATCCCCGCGAAGGCCGTCATCCCCGCGAAAGCGGGGATCCAGTGGCGCACTGTGCTGAGGGATTCCCGCTGGAGCCTGCCCCCGCAAGTAGTAGGCGGGGGCGGGAATGACGGAGAACTGGAGATTCTCCATCCATCGACACCCTCTCCCTGTTGCGATTAGTGGAAGTCCCACTCGATGAACGGCTCCTTCACGTCCACCATGGCATTCACGATCAGCTCCACGAGTCCACCGTACAGGATGCTGCACCGATCCCAGGCATCGTAGTAGCCAAGAAGGTCACGGAACTGCCCCTTGCAGTTCGAGCAGGGGGCACAGACGTACTTGTGCGTCTCGGGCCCGATCGAGTCCTGGAAGGCATTGAGGACCTGCCCGAATTTCCTGCGCCCGGAGATCTTGTTCCTCCAGTCAGGGAAATTGCTGCCCTGCATGATGGCAAAGCCGCTGCCTCCGCCACAGCAGTAGTTGTTCACGCCGTGGGGGGTCATTTCCCGGAACTGGGGACAGATTTTCCGGAGAATCCGCCTCTGGGGTTCCACGATCCCCATGCTTCGGGTTACGTTGCACGGGTCGTGCAGGGTGACCGGGAAGTTGTTCCGCGATGGGTCGAGCATGATCTTTTCGTTGCAGACAATATCCTCGAGGATGGGGAAGCAGCTTTCCCGGGGGACGTTCAACTCTGCGGGAAAGACGCGGTCCGCGATCGGCATGAACGCCTTGTGGGCGTGTCCGCACTCGCCCTGCATGACCGACTTGACCTTGAGGTCCTTTGCGATCTGTGCATGCCTCAAAGCGATGCGGGCGAGCATCACGTCCTCGTAGAAGAGGCCGTAGTTGACCGAATCGTACCCGACCTGTTCGCTCGAGATCGTCCAGCTCACGCCCGCGATCTCGAAGATGATGGCAAAGGCCTGGAGGTTCTCCGGCCAGGACAGGAATTCGCCGGCGTTGTGCATGACGAGATAGTCGGCCCCTACCTTGTCGATCGGTATCTTGATGTCCATGCCGGTTCTCTCTAGGATGTCCTCTTCGGCGAACTCGATGATGTCCATCAGTGCGGTCGGGTTCATGCCCGTGGAAGAGCCGACCGTGAGCTGTTTTACGGTTCCGGAGCCGTGGAGCTCTTCGACGTTGATGCCGAGCTGTTGGCTGAAGAGCTTGCGGATCTCCCGTGTCATCAAGCCGTTGTCCAGGCCGCTGGGCGCATCGCCTGCACAGGGTGCATCGATACGAAAGCTCGGCCAGACGGGCAAGGGTGTCCCAGTTCAGCTCGATGTCGTTGCCCCTAAACTTGGGGAAAATCTTGCCGCCGGGCTTCAGGTACTTGTTGATGATTCTTCGGAGTGCCTCAGCGCGGAAGGTAGGGCGGTAGATCTCTTGGTTGCCGCTGGATGTGTAGACCGGACAGGCATCGTTGCACGTCTGGCACTTCACACAGTTTTCCAAGGACAGCATCAGAGGCTGCAGGAACGTCCAGTTGTCTTCCTTGGTAAGAAGCTTCTGCAGGCCCTCGAGGAAGCCGGCCACCATCTTGTCCTGTTCTTCCTGGCTCGGCTTGGCAAGGCTGATGGCGGATATCCCGTCCAGGGAATGCTCGATCCGGGTTTTTTGGTCGTCGGTGAGTTGCTTCATCTCACCGTCATCCCAGTCCTCGTAGGGTGGCGGTAGCTTCGTAAATTCTTTCGAGTCCAAATCGACAAGCTGTACGTCCGGCTTGGAGAGATCGCTTATCTTGACTTCTCGTTGTGATTTCATGACTTGTCCTCCTGTGGCAACTCCGTGGCGACTTCCGCCCAGGTCTTTCCGGTCTGGATATGAGGGGCCTGCCAGCTAACACCATAGTTCAGCACTTCCTTGATCTTTCCTTCCCATGGGCCACCCGGCAGGTTCGGGGAGTCTTCCCACCGGACCTTATGGTACGAGAAGTACTTCGCGAAGAAGTGGGTCATTCGGGTAAAGGGCATGTAGAGGAGGAAGATCGCGAACAGGATCACCTCCAGCATGACGATACCCGAAGTCTCGGGGATGGGTTGAAAGCGCAAAATCGATTGTGCAATTTGACGCGCCACGGCAAAGGTCGGGTCTGCAAAGAGCCAGGCGGCCCCTGCAACGAGCAGGAGCGCCAGGATGTAGAACAGGTTGCAGTAGTCGGCAGGTGAGGTCATGGACTTAAGCATCGGGTCCTTGAGCCTCTTCGCGAGCAGGCCGATGCACCCCACCAGGGCGAGCGTCAGGCCCGCGTACCCGGCAAGCATGGTCAGGCAGTACAGGGCCACCCCGATGAAGGAGGCCGAGCCGATTGCCACCGAGATGCCCGCCATTTCCGCTACGCCCCCGACGACGAGGAGGCCGAGGAGTCCCACCAGGATGTAGAGGCCCAGGTGAAACGGGTAGGAGGCATACCAGAGGTTTCGGTTGTTCTCGTACACGGCTTTCAGGAAGAGGATCTCCTCCCCCATGGCGAGCAACTCGTGGAAGAGGTTCTTCTTTGGGAGATGATTCCACCATTCCATCTCTTCGTAGTAGGATCCACCGTATGGCTTGTCGCGATCGGCGGTCACCGGGTAGAGTTCCCAGCGCAGGTGAACGGGAGCGCTTGCGTACTTCCAGATCCTTGCCGCCGTGGCCACGACGAAGACGATGACGGCCAGGTAAACCAGGAGCTGTAACCAGAGCATCTTCTTCTTCCTCCTTTTCTGTTGCTGCGAACTGTTTGTGCTATCCCTGTCACGTCTCGATTTGCTTGGGCTCCAATGTCTTTTAGCTATTAGCTGTTAGGTATTAGCTCCCCGCCATTGCCCCCACCAAGGCTATCAATCGTCCTCGTCCTGGTCCTCGAACGGAACGAGCGGATCGGGCACGGGCGCACAAGCGGGCGTGGGCCTGACCCCTGTCGGAGCCTGTGGTTGGGGTCGCTTCCCCTCCCAGTTCCCCTCCTGGATCCCCGCGTGCGCGGGGATGACGGCTGCTGTTAGCCTTTGACCTTTGACCTTTCACCTTTACCCTTTCACCGCGTGCGGCGCGGACTGAATCCCCATTCGCTTCATCTTTCGCCAGAGCGTGGTTCGATCCATCCCCAATTCCCGGGCGGCTCGTTGGCGGCTCCACTGGTTTCGCATCAATGCCTCGAGGATGGCCTTCCTTTCTTCGCTTCCCGCGTTGCCCGGGGCCTTTTGCGGTGAGGATGATTCCTCGGTCCGGGCACCGTGGGCCGTCATCAAGGGCCGGAGGTCTTCGGGTTTCAGGGAGGCGTGACGGGTGGATCGAAAGGCAGCCTCGAGGATGGCCGTCAGCTCCGTGATATTGTCGATAAACGGATGGGCCTGCAGGAGCCGGATGGCCGCATCATCGATCTCGTGGACTTCCTTCCCTTCTTCCAGGCTCAGATGCCAGATGACGTTCCTTGCAAGCAAGGGGATATCTTCCTTCCTGTCCCGCAGGGGCGGGACATGGATCTTGAACACGTTCAAGCAGTAAAACAGGTTCTCCCTGAAGGTCCCTTCTTTGACCTTTTCCTCCAGATCACTCTCTGTCGAGGCAATCAGACGTAAATCCGAGTTCAGCGCTGTGGTGGCGCCGACAGGCATGTAGACCCCTTCTTCCATGGCCCTGAAGATACTTACCTGGAGGGAGTAGGGCAGGGCCTCGATCCCATCGAGGAAGAGCGTGCCACGGTGCGCCTTCTCCAGGATTCCCTTCTCCTCGGGCGAATGATCCCCTTCCGTGTCGAAGCTGGAGCCCAGGATCTCTTCGCTGAGTTCCTCTCCGGTCTTCTGCTTGCAGGAGACATAGAAAAACGGACCGGATGCCCTCCCGCTGAGCCTGTGGATGGCCCCGGCCAGGAGCTTCTTTCCTGTGCCGGGTTCTCCCTGCAACAGGACAGGGGCTCCGCTCTTGGCCAAGTCGGGCAAGACCTCGAAGATTCTGGCAAGCCTCCGGTCCTTGCCCATCTTCTGTCTGAGTTCGAAGAGGACCAGTTCCTTCTGTATGTCTTCGTCCGGGCGATCGATCACGTGAAAGGTCTGCAGCCCCCCCACGATGCATCCCCCCTCGTCTCGAAGGGGAGAAGTCTGGATGCGGATCGAAAGCGGCCTGTTGAGCCGGTTCAAGACGTTGACTTGCTGGTCGAACGATTCCTTTCCCGTGGCCATGGACTGCTTGATGGAACAGGTTGACTGGCAGATTTCCGGACGAAACACCTCGTGGCACGTCTTCCCCAGGGCCTGTTCCCGGCTGTAGCCCGTAATCTCTTCCGCCCTCTGGTTGAAATAGGTGATGCGACAGTCCTGGTTGATGGCAAACACCCCTTCCGGGATGTTTTCGAGAATGCGCAGAGGGTTCATCGACTTGTTCATCTTGTTCATCTGTCAACACCGCCAGCCAGTTCTGGGTGAAAGGGCCCCGTTGCAGCAAGACGGATGCCATCCGGGTGCATGGACGAATTTTCTTTTTTGAATTCGATAGTTTGCGTGTGTTCGGGTTCATGTTGAGTCTTCGGGATTCTCTCTTGGTGATGCAACAATATGAAACATTTTGATGATCCAACCCTTTGTTTGCGGAGATCTTGCTGCTTTGAAACGAAACGAAACGATTGAAACAAAATGTTTCCGGATCACGTGAAATCATCAGGAAGCAATCTGGAACCTCCTTATTTTCCTCCAGAGGGTCGTTCGACTGATTCCCAGGGCATCGGCAGCGGCCTGGCGGTTCCATCGATGTGCCCTCAGCGCCTCGAGAAGCCCCTCCTTCTCCATCTCCTCTATGTTCGACCCCGGGCCGGGTGCTTCCTCCATATCTACAGGAGGAGCCTTGTCTTTCGCCCGGAGGAGATAGGGCGGAAAATGGCGAGGTTCGATCTGGTAATTCTTGCAGACGATCGTCGCGTACTCGAGAATGTTCTCCAGTTCCCTGATGTTGCCCGGGTAGTCGTGGTCGAGCAGGATGCGCTCAGCTGCGGGGGACAGGCCGCCGATCGTCTTGTCGCGCTTGAGGTTGAGCTTCTCCAGGAAGTGCTTCATCAGGAGTGGGATGTCCTCGCGCCTCTGTCTGAGGGGAGGGACATCGATCTGGACCACGTTGATTCGATAATAAAGGTCCTCGCGAAAACGCCCCTTTTTGATTTGTTCGAACAGCACCTTGTTCGTGGCGGTGATGATCCTGACGTTTGCCTTGAGCGTCTCCGTGCTGCCCAGGGGCTGGTATTCCCCTCCTTCCAGGACCCGGAGAAGCTTCACCTGCGTTTCCAGCGGCAGGTCGCCGATCTCGTCAAGGAACAGGGTCCCCCGCTCGGCCAGGGCGAATCTGCCCGGCTTGTGCTGCTTTGCATCCGTGAAGGCGCCCCTTCTGTAACCGAAAAGCTCGGATTCGACCAACGTGTCCGGAATCGCACCGCAGTTGACCGCGATGTACGGGCCTTCCTTTCTTCGGCTCAACTCGTGTATGGCCCGGGCAAGCAACTCTTTGCCCGTGCCGCTCTCCCCGCTCAGCAGAACCGGGGAATCGCTCAGGGCGAGATCCCTGAGATGGTTGAGGATGGAGAGCATGCGGGTGTTGTTCGTGACGATGTTCTTGAAAGAGTATCGCTCCTCGGCCTCGAGCTGATAGGCCTTGATGACCGAAAGGTCGCGGAAGGTTTCGACCGCGCCCAGGATCTTTCCTTCTTTGTCCTTGATCGGCGCCGTGCTCACGGATATGGGGATCTGCCGCCCCCACTTGTTCGTGATGACCACCTCGAGGTTCGCCACGTTCCTGTGATGGCGGAGCGTCTGTTCGAGGGGGCATGCATCGGTCCCGCACAGATCGGTCTGGAGGACGCTCCGACAGGGCTTCCCGAGCACCTCTTCCTTGCTGAAGCCGGTGATTTGTTCGGCGGCCCGGTTGAACCACGCGACCGACCCCTCCTTGTCCACCGTGACGATCCCGTCTGCAACGTTGTCCAGGATCATCCTGCACGGGGCGGGGCACTCCTTCTCCATGCATGACAAGGCGTTCTCGAAGCAATCGTGGTTGTTCATTCCGTGTCCCTCATTGAGACATGGCTTTTGTCGGGTGCCGAGATGATTCCCCGTGGGCTGGCCTGGTGGTGTGCAACACGGCGAGGTGATGCCCAAGGATCAAATTCTAGCAGATGATACAATATGCATCATAATGTTGCAAACAGGGTCGCCATATTCAATTTCGGTTTCCTTGGGCTCCGTCTCTCCCCCCCGCTACAAAGTCGCCCTGCGAAAACCGAAATTGAATATGGCGACCCTGCAAGGTGCCCCGCCCCCCGCCCCGTGCCCGTGTGTGTGCCCGTGCCCGACAAATCGGGGACAAGCCACTGAATGGCGCTCCTTTTTTTTATTAATGGGCACTTAAATCGGTGGCTGTCCCCGAATTAGCAGCTATTAGCCCACCCCGCCCCTATTTTACGTGCATCCCGTTGGGGGGAGGGGTTGGGGAGCTAACAGCTAAAAGCTAACGGCTAACAGCCAAGATCGACGACGAGGACGAGATGGACTCGATGGGGGAACGGCAGGGGCTCTGGGTCGCGACTAGGAGTCTTCCTCCAACGTCTCGACGGCTTCGGTTGCGGCTTCTACGACGTTTGGGTCAGGGTCCTCGAGGAGCTTTTTTATGGCAGGCAGGGCCTTCTGGTCGCCTATCTTGCCAAGGAGGTCGGCGATGTCTCCGCGTACGGAAGGGTTTTCAGCTTCGAGATGGGGGAGAAGGGGGTCGACCATTCGATCCAGACACCTCGGATCGCTTTCCAGTGCTTCCTCCAGGGCGAGAAGCAGGGCGATTCTCTCTTCGAAGGTGGATGCCCCCAGATCCGTTGCGAGAAAGCTCGGGTCGCCACCGCCTGCGATCCACTCTGCTGCCTCGAGGGCGCTTCCCTCCTTGATCTGCTTTCGTATCTTCTCGTGAAGAAGCGACGCGGAATCCGCTGTCCCAAGAATCGAGAACAGCTTCTCCTCATCCAGACCGCCCACATACCGCAGTTCCTGGTCGATCAAGAGGGTCGGTACGGACTGGATGTTGTGTTTCTCCGCCAGGTCCGTGTGCTGCATGGCCTCAAACAGGTGGGCCGACAGGTTGGGCAGCTTCCTTGCCAGCGCATGAACCGTGCGGACTGCGTGTGGGCAATTGGGGCAATGGGCGGAAACGAAGAGGAACATCTCGCGGGGCGTTCCCGATTTTTCGGGTGCTGTTGCATCGACCGTCTCGGAGGTTCCCTGCGATGAAGCATCCCAAAGGAAATCGCGGAAGACGGGCAGTTCCGGGCCTTCGGGC
>RCNC010001125.1_pt1 | contig 17836 bp, 21 predicted proteins | sample 2041301 | NCBI WGS metagenome assembly RCNC01 (sample SAMN09708231, study PRJNA481090) | Marine sediment metagenome, whole genome shotgun sequencing project. | biome: marine sediment; feature: ocean; material: sediment; isolation source: Sewage treatment plant 13A marine sediment (STP13A) ... | reverse complement strand
GAGGCACCGCAGGCGATGGGAAAGCTGATTTCCGTCGGCGCAATCACCTCGCTCGTTGTCTATGCCGTGCTGTGGTGTCTGCTGGAATTGCTGAATCTGGACTACATCTGGATATACGTGATCGCTGGCAGCCTGTGCTGCTGTCTTGCCGTCTTCATGTGGCTTGCGTTTCCGCGATTTGAGGTCGAACACGAGCAGACAACAAAGCTCGTGCTCCGCAAGCGCTACTGGCTCTTTTACGCGCTGAAGTTCTTCGCGGGCGCACGTCGCCAGATATTCATGGTATTCGCGGCGTTTCTGATGGTGGAGCGATTCGGTTACACGGCGTCTCAAGTAGCACTGTTGTTCCTGATCAACTACGCCTTCAACTGGCTATTCGCAGAGAAGATTGGCGGCTTGATTGGTCGCATTGGCGAGCGCAGTGCGCTGACTATCGAGTACGTTGGACTAATAATAATTTTCGTGGGGTACGCTTTTGTCGAGAATCCCTATATCGGTGCTGGCCTCTACGTGATTGATCACATGTTCTTTGCACTGGCGATCGCGATCAACACCTACTTCCAGAAGATCGCCAGTCCGGGCGATATTGCGAGCAGCGCAGGCGTTTCCTTCACCATCAACCATATTGCCGCGGTCGCCGTTCCCGCGGCGCTCGGTCTCGTCTGGATAGTGTCGCCCGCTGCCGTCTTCCTGATCGGCGCCGTTTTCGCGGTCTGTTCGCTGATTCTGTCGCAGAATATTCCTTTTCGACCCGTCGAGGGCAATGAAGTGAACTGGGGAAAAATCGAAGCAAGATCCGAGGTTTCTGCGAGCTAGCGAGCTTCCCCAGTAGCGATTTGCCTGGCGAAAGCGTACAAATGGGCGACTCGTAGTCAAAAAAGGGAAGCCCGCATGGAGCAGACAATATTCATGATCTGCATGTTTTTCGGCGTCGCCGCCGTGGCGCTGATCGCATTCACCTTGCTGATGATCGTCCTCGGAAAAGTGGACGTCTAGAAAATCCAGACAAACAAGTCAGCGGCTCGGTATAGAATCTGGCACATAAACGCACACGAATACCGGAGTGAGGCGTGCTGGAAACTATGCATCTCGAGAGTATCAACGTCGGCCAGGCTGAGACGATCAGTCACGGTGGCAAGTCGTATACGAGCGGTATCTGCAAGAGGCCGGTTGATGGGCCTGCCTATCTCGGCGAGGCAGGGGTCCGCGGTGACGAAATAGTCAATACCGAGCACCACGGCGGTACGGATCAGGCGATCTACGCCTACAGCGCCGATGACTATGACTGGTGGTCACGCGAAACGGATCGAGAGTATCCGCCTGGCCTGTTCGGAGAAAACCTGACCATCCGTGGGATGCCATCCGACATGAACGTCGGAGACCGCTTGCTGATCGGGGAGGTCGTACTCGAAGCGACAGCACCTCGTATTCCCTGCGGTACTTTTGCGGCCAGAATGCAGGACGCCGGCATGGGGCTCGCATTTCGTCAGGCTGAAAAACCCGGCGTCTATTTACGTGTATTAAACAGTGGCGAAGTCTCGCCGGGCGATACCGTGACATTTGTTGAGATTCAGTCCGACACGGTGTCGATCGTGGAGCTGTTCAGGTTCTATTACGCCTTGCGGCACGATCAGGCCACGCTGCAGCGCTATCTTGAAGCGCCGCTGGCGATTCGTTTTCGGCAAAAAATTGAAAAACGGCTCGCCGAGCTGCAGACGTAAGAGACTCATAAAAACAATTAGTTAGGTGGTATCTGCGGCCGAAACCGCCGTTTGCGGAACCGTTTGCTTGACCGTTCTTCAAAAAGATATCATAATGATATCAAATTGACACGAAATAATAACAGGAAGAGGAGAATGAAATGATCCGTGAAATCAAAAAATCCGCGCCGTCGGGCTATCCGGCGATCGTCGTGTTGGCGCTGGCTCAAATCGGCTTGGCTTATGTCTTTGTGAGGGCGGGGCAGGCACAGGCATTCGGCATCTTAATTGCGGCCATCATAGCGTCGATCATTGTCCTGATTTGCTGGGCAGGGCTCTTTATGGTGCATCCGAATGAGGCGAAGGTATTACAGCTCTTCGGGAAATATGCAGGAACCGTGCATGAGCCAGGACTGCGATGGGCCAACCCGTTCTATTCGAAGGCAGCAGTATCTACTCGCATTCGAAACTTCGAATGCAGCAAATTGAAGGTGAATGACGCCAATGGCAGCCCAATCGAAATCGCTGCGGTCGTCGTTTGGAAGGTATTCGATACAGCAGAGGCGATGTTTGAGGTCGATGACTACGCCGGTTTCGTCGAGATCCAGAGTGAGTCTGCGTTGCGAAATCTGGGTACGTCCTACCCGTACGAGCCTCACGAAGGCGAGACCATTGCGCTTCGTAGCAACCCGCAGGAAATTGCCACAGCGCTCGCCAAAGAGATTCAAGATCGTTTAACGCAGGCTGGAGTCACGGTCATTGAAGCCAGAATTTCACATCTCGCTTATGCGCCGGAAATCGCGAACGCGATGCTTCGCAGGCAGCAGGCTGGGGCCATTATTGCTGCTCGCAAACTGATTGTTCATGGTGCTGTCGGCATGGTGCAGCTTGCACTTAACGAGCTTGATGCGAATAACATAGTCAGCCTGGACGAGGAGCGTAAGGCGGCGATGGTCAGTAACTTGCTGGTAGTCCTGTGTAGTGATGAAAGCGCGCAGCCTGTTCTGAATACCGGCTCGCTTTACACCTAATCGGGATTCCTGATGGCTGCACGAAAATCATTCGCGTTGCGAATAGATGCCAAAACGCTTGAGGCGATGCAGCGTTGGGCGAAGGACGATCTGCGCAGCTTGAATGCGCAGATCGAATTCGTTCTACGGGACGCTTTGCGTCAATCCGGTCGTCAACGTCGGTCGGAATCGTCAGACGATTCCGAATAGGCACTCCATTCCGACGTGACTACGGTGCTACGATAGGCGGATGCAAAACATACTTCCTTTCGCCGCGATCGGACTCGCACTATTCACAGCGGCTTGCGTCGCGTTCATCGCCTGGGAGCTGACCAAAGAAGCCTCCCGCGACGGCGAGTCAGATAAGGACTAGGGTCCTCTGACGTCTATCGTTTCCGGATTCGGCGCTCGGTTGAACGACTTTCCGATTTCCTGGAATTACTCCCACTGCTTTTCGTTTCCTGACGTTGCGGGGGGGCGGAGCGCTGCGGTTGAGCGCGCGGCGGAGACACTGACTGCCTGGACTGTTGCCTGACGGAAGCCATTTGTTGAGTCGGTTGCCGAACGGTCTGACGAGCGGGCTGCGTACGCTGTGCGGGTTGTGATCGCACTGCAGGTTCCTGTCGACGAGTCGTCTGAACCTGCGTTCGTGTTGCGGGCTCTTGTCGACGAGACGTCTGAACCTGCGTTCGCGTTGCGGGCTGTTGTCGACGAATGGTGTTAGTCCGCGCATTGTCTTCATCGCGACGGGCAAACTGAATCTGTGATCGTTCAGTCGGGTTCTTCAGACGCCCTTCTTTCGGACTTACAGCGCTGGTGCGAGTAGTACGCGACTCTCTTTCACGAAAGTTGATTGCGCCGTTACCACCGTCATCTCGTACGCTTTGATGGCTTATGCGGTTGGTCGAACGACTATCCAATCGTCTGTCGTTCCGAGAGTATCCCTCACGTCGTACGTATTCACGGCGCGTATTACTGGCACGCCATTGATCGCCATTCCCATGATGGTTCCCACTCACGTTGTTGTTGATGTAGTTAGTGTTGTACACGCTGATAGACGGACGGCGATACCAACCATCGTTCCAGTACGTCCTGCCGTAATAGGGATGACTACGGTAGCTCTGATGATGCACATGCAGGCTGTCTGACATCCAGCCGATCGAAAACGCTGTGGTCACGCCCCAGAAATAACCGTGATCGAAATAGTGGTTCGCAGCGTACGGGTAGTAGTAAACAGGATACGCGCGAGGGTAGTAGTAATAGACAGGTCGCGGTTGAGCATAGACTACGCGAGCCGGCTCGTAGTACGGCACATAAATAACATCTTCAGCGACGGGCGAAATACTGATAACGCCATCGTCATTGGATATTGTTTGATAGTCGTCGGATTTCAGGTTGCCTGCAGCATAGGCGCGGTCACGAAAACCCTCGATCGCTGTAACGACATCGGTCTGCTGCGCGACGACAGCCTCACCCAATCGGAGAGTCCAGTCGAGATCTTCATTCAGAAGCGCAACCACTTCCGGATAGTTGATAAGTGCAACGATTGAGTCATCCCAATTTGCGTCCGGTTGCAAGGTCGGATCGACTTCAAGTGCCTTAAGAAAACGGGAAGCCTCGACGACCTGCAGTGGGTAGGCAGAAGCGGGCAACACGATCGCGAGCAGATCGTCCGGATACAAAGCGATGGGCCCGACGAGGTCCTGCAACTCGGCGTACGACAGACGCGCAACGCCGTCATCGACAATGGGCATTATGTTCGATTGCGACTCGTACTTGCCGATGACATTGCCATCGTCATCAACCGGTACCTGCGCCAGTGATAGGGCGGGTACGAGCAGTAGCAGTGCTGTCGAGATTCGAGTTTTCATATGGCCTCCGGGTCCTTCAGTTCGCGGACCTGTTCATCTTGGGGCCAATCATACCCGCCGCAACCTGAACCGACCCTTAACCGATCGGCGCTTTTAAGCGAAATCGCCTAGTCGTCGCCGCCGTGCCAGGTCAGGAATTTCCAGCCATCGTCCGTTCGGATGAGGACGTCGGTGTAACGACCGTTATTCGTTTCGATATCATCGTCCCTGGATTGATACGCACTGCTGTAGAGGTAATGAGCAACGGCTACATCGCCATTGACAACAATCGACAGTGGGTACAATTCATGCGCGACCATTTTGCCCATTTCATCGCCAAAGCGATCCCACATCTTTATGGACGATTTGCTGCGCGGTGCCGGCGAATCGTTAGCCCAACCGGAAAAATCATCCGTCAGGAGACGATCAGGCCACTTCTTGTCGCCCTTCTCATCAGCATTCCACTCTTCCTCAATAACCGACCAGACATCCGCCTGATCATCTGCGGCATCTTGAGCGAAAGCAAAGCTACATCCCATTAGCAAAATACTGGCCAGAACCAGCCTGAACATTCCTTCGATTTTCATTACGTGACCCTCAATAATGCTTCCCCATAAACATGACGCCAGTTTAGTCGCATTGACCCTTAACAACAAACGTCATGTTCCGCTTTTGGATGTCACCAGTTCGATCAATTCTGCCAACGACGAAGTCGATAGTGATTCTGAATTGTCATAGTGATAAATCTCTAAGAGATCGCTCTGCGAAAGGTAGTCAGGATGATGCGCTTCGATAATCGTTGCGTATTCGAAAACCCGGGAGTCTTTGGCTAACAGCAACTGATAGACGTGCAGGCTCAACGTACTGGTATCGGTTAACTTCATCAATTCGGCGATTTCGGATCGGGAATTGTCGAGCTCAAAGGAACCAATATGCAGTGTTTGCTTGTGAATACTCCAGCCATTGGACTTGAATACTTCGCCGAGTGAATTGCCGGCGAGGACTTTGGCGTGCTCCGGTCCGTAGCTCGTATGCGGGTCATCAGTAAAGCGAACGATCGCATAGGTCCGGCAAATTCGATCTTCGTCCTTGTTGCTGAATAGGCTCGATCGTCTCAATCCCGCTTCGCTAGCGAGTACATCGATCCCGTAACTTCCGAATTGCTGCTCGATTCGCTCACTATTCAGAAGTACTGTCTCGGTCGCGCAGGCGCTGAGCGCCGCGGCGAGTACCGCGGTCGTTATCTTGCGGTCGGAAGAAAATTTTTCGAAATATTCCAACAATGCTGAATCCTTTTTGCTCAGGCAGGCATCGAAACCCGAGTTGTGCTTTACACAGGGGCGATTTTACATGCGAAAACTTATGCCGGTTGGACTAATTGCGTCGATTTCGATCGTAAATCTGAGTCCGGCGCAGGCATTCTGGATCAGGGCATGTTGCCGCTCCACATTCTCAAGAATGCCGTCATGAGTGAGTTGGTACCGAGCCAGAAGGACTGATTGAAGGCTATACTCCGGTTTCCCGACAGGTAAGGGGAGCCGGAATGTCCCACAATTTACTGTGCTATCGATGCGGCGAGTCGCTCGCCGCGTTGTCATTGCCACTTTCAAGGCGCGATCAATGTCCAGGTTGCGACGCGGATATTCACGTCTGCAAAATGTGCCGCCATTTTGACGCCAATGCGACGCGGCAATGTCGGGAAGACGGCGCGGAAGACGTCAAAGAGAAAGAACGGCCCAATTTTTGCGATTGGTTCGTGCCCAGCGAAAACGCATTCGATCCGAATCGAAAGTCGGACGCGGATACCGCCAAGTCAGCTCTCGATGATTTGTTTGGGGGCTCCGATGACGATTGATCGCAGGCGCTTTCTCGAGATGGCCGGCGCGTCTGTGCTTATTCCCCAGCTTTCCGCTTGCGGCGAGAAGAAAATTGCCACCGTCGATATTCCTCGCAGCAGCTTTACCGAATTGTCGACCGCCGAAGAGGTCACTGCCGGAATCGACCTCACGGGCGGGCTTGCGGTTGTTACGGGTTGTACGTCCGGGATTGGACTCGAAACCATGCGCGTACTGGCGAGTCGCGGTGCGCATGTTATTGGCAGCAGTCGCTCGCTACAGCGAGCCGAAGAGGCCTGTCGCCGGACACCCGGCGTTACAACGCCAGTCGCACTGGACCTCGGCGATTTCGACTCAGTGGTTAGTTGCGCCGAAACGATTCGTTCGATGAATGTCCCGATCGACATGTTGATATGCAACGCTGGTTACCTGGGCGGTGGCAATGTCCGGCAATTGATCAATGGCGTTGAAAAGCACTTCGTCATCAATCACCTCGGCCACTTCGTATTGATCAACCGCCTGCTGGATCGTCTTGTTATCGCGGAGCAGGCCAGGATAGTTAGTGTTGCCAGCCGTACGGCCTACACAGATGCGCCCAGAGACGGAATCCTGTTCGATGACCTCGATTTCAGCTACGACTACGGCGACCTGATGGCCTACGGTCATTCCAAATTGGCTAATATTCTGTTCTCGCTACGCTTATCGGAGTTATTGCGGGGCACACGGATTACCAGCAATTCACTGCATCCCGGCATCATCGACACCGAGATCGACAGACACTTCAATTCAGTCATGCAATTTGGAATGAAGATGGTGGCGGCGCTCGGTGGTAAGACAATTGAAGAAGGAGCGGCAACGACGTGTTACGTCGCAACAAATAAAGCACTGGCCGATACCAGCGGGGCCTATTTCGAGGACTGTAATGCGGTGACCGTGAACGGGCACAATCATCTTTACAATGTACCCATGGCGGAGAAGCTCGCGCAGATATCCGAGGAAATAACAGCCACCTACCTCGTTGAGCAGAAGGCGCCGACGCGCGAGAATCTGCTCGACGACCGATCGCAAGCAACGTAACGAATGAGTAATCGCAGTGAATAATAAGGCGCTGGTTGTATTATCTGGCGGACAGGACTCGACAACATGCCTGTACTGGGCGATCGACAAGTTCGGTCACGAAAACGTATCGAGTATCACATTCGACTACGGACAGCGTCACCGCATCGAACTTGATTGTGCGCGTGAAGTCGCTGAATTCGCGGGGGTCCCGAATGATCGGCTTCCGATCGATACTTTCGCGGCCCTCGGCGGTGATGCGCTGACGGATCCCAGTATCGAAGTAGAATCCGGACACGGCGCCGAGTCCGGATTGCCGAACACGTTTGTCCCAGGTCGTAATCTTATTTTTCTGAGCTTCGCGGCGGCATTCGCGTATCCGCGAAAAATAGATCACCTCGTTACTGGCGTCGCGCAAACAGACTACAGTGGCTATCCCGATTGTCGTGAGGAAACGATATCGGCTCTGCAGTTGGCACTACGCAAGGGGATGGAATCCGAGCTCCAAATTCACACGCCGCTGATGCATCTATCGAAGAAAGAAACAGTGGAATTGGCGAAGGACCTTGGCGCGCTGCCGGCCATGGCAATGACGCATACCTGCTACAACGGCGTGCGGCCACCCTGCGGTCATTGCCCCGCATGTGAGTTGCGCGCGAAGGGATTTTCCGAAGCGAATGAAGTGGATCCTCTGACGTTTTAACGATGACGTACTCGGTAAAGGAAATCTATTACACCCGGCAAGGTGAGGGCGCCCATACAGGACGGCCAGCCGTATTCCTGCGATTTGCGGGGTGTAATCTGTGGTCGGGAAGAGACGAGCATCGTGAACAGGCTGTCTGCCGTTTTTGCGACACGCAATTCGTCGGTGTCGATGGTCCGGGCGGCGGAAAATTCGATTCGCCCGTTGACCTCGCGGCGGCCGTGTTGAAGTGTTGGGATGCTTCGCCAGCCAACAAACAGCCTTACGTCGTGTGCACGGGCGGCGAACCGCTGCTGCAACTGGACGAAGCGGCGATCGCGGCTCTTCATGCTGCAGGATTCGAAATTGGTGTGGAGAGCAACGGTACTATCGAGGCACCGGATGGCATCGACTGGCTCTGTATCAGCCCTAAGGGCAATGCGAGAATAGTGCAGGTCTCAGGCGACGAGTTGAAGCTCGTTTACCCGCAGATCGAAAAAGCAGCGCAGCCCAGTGAGTTCGAAGGGCTTTCTTTTCAGCACTTTTTCCTGCAGCCAATGGATAGCCCGCAACTTGCCGAGAATACAGAAAAGGCTATCCTTTTCTGCAAACAAAATCCGCGCTGGGATCTCAGCGTTCAGACACACAAGTACTTAGGGTTGGACTAGGGATATGGACTACTAATGGATCACCGCATCGGACGTGCTGCATTTGCAATAATTATCGGACTGCTGGTGGCGTCACTGTCGTACCAATGGATAACGAATCCAGAGGGTCGTGAAGAGCGAGAGGTGCAGGTAGGTGTTGTCGAGTCATCTCGTCTGCTACTGGAATCGATAGTCGCAACTGAAGCGCTCGAGATTGTCGATCCCTTAGCGCCCAATCGTAAGGTCGGCAAAGTGTACGTTTACCCGGAAGATTCGGGCTGGGCCGTCTCCGGCTTTTACCGCCGAGGCGAGGGCGATCGCTGGCATCCCTATCTGATGATGCTCGGCCCCGATAGCGGCTTGGTGTCACTCAAAGTGCAGGATCGAGATCAGCAACTCGCGGCGCGTGCCGAGACAGACCCTCTGCTCGAAATCAGCCCTTAAAATGTGGCGAGCCAGCCGATAGTGACCAACAGACCGCAAGCGTAGCCGAGGCCCAAAATAATGAGGGTGGCGTCCAGATCCTGTTTTTGATCGTTGTAGGTCATGTCGTTCTTCCGTTTCGTGTTTGGCGAGACTGAATCTTCGACGAACGGCGGCCGAACTACATGACCGAGGTCTGATCCTCTTGTGACTGTTTCATGATGGAGTCCTGATTTGGCTCTGCGCGGCGGATTCATGGGCTTCCTGGCGCCACTCGAAAACATTGAGTTCTATGAAGACGAACGCGACCAGCCAGAGAAATGCATCCCAGAAGTCGATGAAATCGCCTTTAATGCCCCAGTAGATCGCCGCCAGCAGCAGCGTTGTGTACAAAACGAACTTGATCAGATTACTGATTCGAAGCGCATTGCCCTCCAATCGATTTCGCTCTTGCAGCCAGACATCCGCCTCGAGAATCAGAACAATGAGCAGCCATACAGCTGCGTTGATAACGTCGACCCAGGCGAGAGTCCGGATCGCCGCCAGCCCATTGGCGTCGACGACCGCGGTTATTCCCTCAAACCGCATGAAAGCGGTGGAATCGGAAAACGTGCCGCAACTGGCGGCAGTGATATCTGAGTACTCGTCAAGATCGATCGCGTAAGACCAGCCGTCAGTCACCAACGCGCAAAGATCGGTGACACCGGCCAATTGAGTCGCCTGCATTATGAAGCTCAGATTGACGATGTAGCCGTAAAACGCGTACACGATGAATACGTAGCAGAGCGCGCGGATCCCGTGCAATGACCATGCGACCGGCCTGCTGAATTGATCGTCTTCGAGTACGTAGGTCTCAAGCTCGAACATGAGCAGCAGAACGACCCAGGCGGCGGTGTCGATAGTGGCGGCATAGGCATCGATAAGTTCGATTGCAGACACGCCGCCAGGAAACTGAACCGCCGCAGCGAGCACTTCCTCGCTCCAGAACACGTAGACATTGAACGTAAGCAATGCGTAAACGATGTACTTGAATAGCTGAAACAGCCGACTGCTGTTAATACTCAAACGATGGCTCCCGCCTTCCCGATGGGAGATTTTCGGTGATTTTCTATTCGATAGTCAATTCGGCCGGGTCGACGTTGTCGGTCTCGACGCCCGAGTAGTACACCCAGACGTTCTCTTCGCCGGTTAGCAATTCAATGTATTTCGGGTGCACGAATATATTTTCGCGACCGGATTTTACTTCTTTGAGTACCCCGAGATCGCATAGCTGCTTCAGATAAACAGATGCCGTTTGACGTTTGGCGATCCCGTTTTCGACCAGATTGCCGATGCGGCAATACGGCTGTTTGAACAAGAGCTCAACCAATTCCCAGGAATAGATTTTCGGCAGCCGTTTGTGCACAAACTGACCGGTATGCTCCATAAGCTCGCGGATTGACTTGATCTTATCGGTCGTCCACGTACAGGTCTCTTCAACGCCATCGAGGATGAAGAGAATCCAGGATGCCCAATCCTGTTCTCGCGTTACCTTCGCCAGCAGCCGGTAGTACGCCGCTTTGTTTTGAATAATGTAACGACTGAGGTAGAGAATCGGTGAGTCGAGCAGCCCGTGTTCGACCAGAAAAAGAATATTAAGAATACGCCCGGTTCGACCGTTGCCATCTGAAAACGGGTGTATAGCCTCGAATTGGTAGTGCTGTACGGCCAGTCGAACCAGCGGGTCGAATTCCGTGTTGCGGTGCATGAAATCTGCCCAGTTGTCGAGCTTCTCGATCAGCAGTTGTTGCCCGACGGGCGGTGTGTAAATGGTCTCGCCGGACATACGGTTTTTCAGTGTCGTCCCAGGTTCTGCTCGAATATCAAGCTCTAAACCTTTGATAGTGCTACAAATATGTATAGCCATATCGGTCGATAGCATATGCCGCTGAACCATCTTGGTGCCCTCGTAAAGCGCCGTTCGGTAACGCAGGGCCTCTTTCGTCGCGGCGTCGGCACGATCTTCTGCGATATCGGCGAATTCGAAGAGTTTGTCCGTGGTTGTCACGATATTTTCGATTTCGGAACTGGCCCGAGCTTCGAGCAATGGCAGGGCGTTAACGAGAACGGCGGAATTGGGGATCAGCTCGGCCGCCTGTTTGAGTTCGGCCAGGGCAACTCGCGATTCTATGCAGCGCTTCAGAATCTGCTTGGTTTCGATCTGATCGCCGGGCGGCGGCAGAGCCGGCAGAGTGTTATAAGGAATTTCTGGATTAAAATCAGACACTTACCATATCTCCTGGCGGGCGGCGCATGTGTCGACGAAATCGACATGAAAAGAGAATATGTCGATATTTGATCGTTTTATCGACATATTAGGAAAACGTGTCGATAAAATCGACCTGTTGGGATTATATGTCGATGTTTTCATCATTTTTCGACAGATCCGCAGTATATGTCGATTTCGTCGACACGTTCGTGACACGTGTCGAAAAAACCGAGAATTTCGACATCGGTCTACAATTCGAGACATCGTGACAGCGCGCACTGCTTTAGCCCTGTTCGGCGATTTCGGGTCGGGCCGATTGTTCGGTATTCGTGAGAATAGTTCCGTTGGTCAGACGCCAGAAATCCTCGATGAAACAGGTCTGCAGATTGTTAGTTTCGGGCAGGGCGTTGACGGTGAACTCTACGTATTGCATTTCGGGGGCACAATCCATCAAATTATAGATGCGCCATAGAATGAGGACTGAGATAGAATCCGCAGCGAATTCTCGCTGCTAAGAACTCTCATTACTCAATAAAAAAAGGATACGTCGTGGTAGTCAAAACCGATATCGAAATTGCACAGGCGGCGAATGTCCGCCCGATCCAGGAAATCGCGGATAAGCTCAATATTCCCGCCGATGCGTTGATTCCATACGGTCACGACAAGGCGAAAATCAGCGCCGACTTTATCAAGGCTAACGCTAAGGCGAAGGATGGCAAGTTGATCCTTGTGACCGCGGTTTCCCCAACACCGGCTGGCGAGGGTAAGACAACGACGTCGGTCGGACTGGGCGACGCCCTGAATCTCATCGGCAAGAAAGCGGTGATGTGTCTGCGGGAGCCAAGTCTGGGACCGTGTTTTGGTATGAAGGGCGGAGCGGCCGGAGGCGGCTACGCTCAAGTTGTTCCAATGACCGACATCAATCTGCATTTCACCGGTGATTTCCATGCAATCGGCGCTGCGAATAATTTGCTGGCGGCACTGATCGACAATCACATGCATTGGGAAAATCAGCTGAATATCGATCCGCGTCGTGTTACCTGGCGGCGCGTTGTTGATATGAATGATCGCGCTCTGCGCACGGTGACGTCGGGGCTTGGTGGTTTCCACAACGGTGTTGTTCGCGAAGCTGGATTCGATATCACGGTCGCGTCTGAAGTGATGGCAATTTTCTGTCTTGCGACGGATTTGGCGGACCTTGAAAATCGACTGGGCAATATCGTTCTCGGTTACACGCGCGATGACAAACCGGTCACTGTTCGCGAGCTCAATGCCGACGGCGCAATGACGGCGTTGTTACAAGACGCATTTCAACCCAATCTCGTGCAAACGATGGAGAATAATCCGGCGTTTATGCACGGCGGGCCGTTCGCGAATATCGCGCACGGTTGTAATTCGGTCGTAGCGACCAAGACGGCGCTGAAGCTTGCTGAGTACGTCGTTACGGAAGCGGGATTTGGTGCCGATTTAGGTGCGGAGAAGTTCTTCAATATCAAATGTCGCAAAGCGGGTCTGTCGCCTGATGCGGTCGTATTGGTCGCCACGATTAAGGCGCTCAAGATGCAGGGCGGCGTTGCGAAGGGCGATCTCGGAACAGAAAACGTTGCTGCTTTGCAGGACGGCTGCAAGAACCTGGAGAGACACATCAGGAACCTCGGCAAGTTCGGAGTGCCTGTCGCAGTTGCGATTAACCACTTTACAGCGGACACCGATGCCGAAGTCAAAGTCGTTGAGGATTTCTGCAAGAAATATCAGGTTAAGGCTATCAAGTGCACGCACTGGGCGGACGGCGGTAAAGGCACGACAGAATTGGCCGAACATGTCGTTGAACTCTGCGACAGTGGCGCGGCGCAGTTTCGAACCTTGTACGACGATGAGATGTCTTTGTGGGACAAAGCAGCGACGATCGCGCGTGAAATATACGGCGCCGACGATATTATCGCGGACAAGAAAGTTCGTAATCAGTTCGCCAAGTTCGAGCGGGAAGGGTTTGCAAAATACCCCATCTGTATGGCGAAGACGCAGTACAGTTTCTCAACCGATCCCGACTTGCTCGGTGCTCCATCGGGACACGTTGTTCCCATTCGCGAGATTCGACTCGCCGCGGGTGCGGAGTTTGTGGTCGTTGTTTGTGGCGCGATCATGACGATGCCGGGCTTACCTCGTGTGCCGGCCGCAAATGCTATTCGCGTGAATAAAGAAGGGCGTATCGAAGGCCTGTTTTGATCGTCGTCTAATGCTCACTAGTCCGACTCCACCAGTTTGTGGCTGTCGGACGCGGTCAACTGGCATCCATAGACAGATTTGAGCTTTTGAATGACCGCCTGCGTCTCAGCGGAGAAGGGCGCCTTGCCTTCGAACGAGTGCAGGACTATTCCCTCAAGAAGGTCGCCCAGACTGATGTCGGCATACTCGGCAACGCCTTTTAAGACCTTCAGTAGTGACGATTCGATACGGACTCCGGTCTGAGTCCGTTTTACGCTTGTTTTAGGCATGGCTGATCCTCCAGAGTGATATATAGGTAACATGGTAACAATATACCTATTTTGTGCAATTGGACAGTGTGAAGGCTGCAAATTCCCGTTACAGTCGCCTTGAGCCTGACTTACCCGATATGAAAATAACGTCTGATCTAGCGGGGCAGGATGCCGACGGAAGAAGAACTTAACGACGGATTTAACCTGGGCGAATGGGAGATTTTGCCGGGAAAGGGTTTGTTGCGCCGCGGTGATCAGGTCGAGCGACCGGAACCGAAGGTCTTCGCGGTTTTAATGGCGCTCGCCAAAGCTGGCACCAATCTTGTCAGCAAGGATGAACTCGTCGACGAGGCGTGGGACGGACGTCCTACAGCGGATGAAGCAATCGCTCGTTGCATTTCACAACTGCGCGGCCACCTGGACGATCGGCAGGTTCCTCATGTCTATATCGAGACGCTTCAAAGACGCGGCTATCGTCTGAATCAAGAGGTCGTGCTGCACAAACCAGCGATAACGGAACCTGAGGTTGTTGCCCCCATTGCGCCCGGTCCTGGTCTTCGATTGTGGAAAACCGCCGCCGCCATTCTCGCTATTGGTTTCATCGCAATTATTGCGACAACGATCACTGATCGGTCAGTTCCGCCACCACTCAGGTCGATTGCCGTAATGCCTTTTCAAAATTTGAGCGGCAATGAGTCGGACGAGTATCTCGTGCTCGGATTTAAGGAAGAGCTCGTACAGATTCTCCAGGGTCTTGACGATTACACGGTCAGGAGCGTGCAGGGCAGCTACAAAGAAAAAGAATCCGCCGATATTGCAGAAATGCTCGGTGTCGAGAGCCTGCTTTTTGGGTCTTTGCGCCGCAGCGGCAATAATCTAAAGATCAATTATCGAATTTCCAGAGCCGGAACGGCAGTACAGACCGGTGATTTAGAGGGGACGGAGGAAGATCTGTTCTCGCTGCAAGAGTCGCTGGCTTTGATGGTCCGCGATAATCTGATCGGTAAGTCAACGCGCACTCTGATCAAGAGCAGGCCCTCGGATAGTGAGGCGTACGATAGTTACATGCGGGGGCTCTATGCGCTCGAATATCGTGGGGACCCTGGGAATCTGGAGAAGGCGATAGAACTGTTCCAGAATGCGATCCGTTTGGATCAGAATTACGGACCGCCGTATCTGACGCTGGCAACTGTGTATACGTTGATGCCTAGTTATCGCCAGGCGCCGCCGGCAGAAATGGATTCGCTGGCGTTGCAGACGATTAATGCGGGGATTGCTGCGGATCCAAACTTGGCAGATACGGCTAGTTTTATTTGGGGGTACGTCTACCATAAACAGAAACGCTGGGGAGAGGCAGAGAAGGCCTACCAGAGGGCCATCAATGCCGACGTCGTCGATTCCAACGCGTTCAATTGGTATTCGCGCATGCTTGCCAGCGTGGGTCGACTTGAAGACTCGTTGACACAGGCGTTGGCTGGGCTGGAGATTGACCCGGGCTCGCCGTCACTGAATAGCCGGGTAGCAATGTCCTATGCATGGCTGGGAAAAACGGATGAGGCCCTTGAGTATTTCGAGCGTGCCAATGATCTCGGTTGGAGCGGACCGATACACAACCTGGGCTACGCGTTTATCCTGATTCAAACCGGGCAGGTCGAAAAAGCACAGAGCCTCGCCAAAGGAGCCGTGGAGAGTGCCGAGAAATCGACAAGCTGGGTCGAACCGTTTTTCAGTGCCTTGACCGACCCGAGCAAGGTGCAAGCAGCTATCGAGGCAATGGACGAGGCTTCGGCCGCACAGCAAGTGATTCCTTCAATTGAGCTTACGGCAAGAGGATTGCTCGGCGACCTGAATGGCGCGATGCAAATAGCAAAATTGCTCGAACAGCCTGGTGAGGCTTTTGAAATGGACCTGTTGTTCGTATCGCAGTTGGCCGAATTGCGGCAGCATGCGGAGTTCATGCCACTCATGGAGCGCCTTGGAATTACTGAGTACTGGCAAGACAATGGTTGCGTGTGGGGCGGTGACCGGGTGAGTTGCCCGCGCAACTAGTCATCCGGAATATTTTTTCGCGTTCTTTTCAGTGCGCCACGGCGAGTTTTTGAATCGAGTCGTTTTTGCTTGGCCTTCCTGCTCGGTTTCGTCTTTATCCGACGTTTCGACTCGCGAGTCGCACTTAGAATCAACTCTGCCAGTCGACTCAGTGCGGCCTGTCGATTTCTTTCCTGGCTTCGGTGAGCCTGTGACTTGATCACAATAACGCCGTCGTCAGTTATTCGATGATCCGACAATTGCCGCAGTCGTTGCTTGATTCGATCGGGAATCGCATCGCTCGCCTGAACGTCGAAGCGGAGATGAATTGCGGTCGCGACTTTATTGACATTCTGACCACCGGCGCCTTGTGAACGGACCGCTGTCATACGAATCTCGGACATCGGTATGCGAATTTCGTCTGCAATGTCGAGAGTGTCCACGTTGTCTCCAATATGTGAGAATGCCCTCCATGATCCCTATCGGCGCCGTTAATGCAAGTTCGTAATCTGAGTATCCTGGTGGTCTGTCAGCTGATTTCGACGTCCGGCTCCTTCGTCATGGTCATGCTGGGTGGGATCATCGGTTCACAGCTGGTGACTAACAAGGCGTTTGCGACCTTGCCGCTTTCAATGATGGTCGTCGCCGTAGCCGCGACAACCATCCCGGCGACGATGCTCATGAAGAATATCGGTAGACGCAAGGGCTGTGCGTTGGCGTCCGTTTCCTCAGTCGTCGCATTAATTTTGGCCGTGCTGGCTTTGCAGCAAGCCAGTTTCCTGATCTTTATCCTCGCCGTAATGATCTTCGGAATCAACATGGCATTCACCCAACAGTATCGATACTTTGCCGCAGAGAGTGTGGAATCGAAATATGTTCCACGCGCCATTTCGCTAGTCCTTGTTGGTTCGATTGGCGCTGCATTTGTCGGGAAAGAGATTGCTACAAGGGGTGAGTACTGGATCGCAGATATTCAATTCGCAGGCTCACTGGTTGCGCTGGCGGTGATGTTCGTTGTTCAGGCGATGCTGTTTTTTGCGATGGAGCCAGCGAAGGAACACCACAGCAAAGAGAACCAGCCGTCCGAACGCCCGCTCAAGGAAATCGTCTTCCAGCCGGTATTCGCCGTCGCTGTTCTCGGCGCAACAGCAGGGTTTGGGTTGATGACTTTGGTTATGACCGCCACGCCGCTGAGCATGCACATCAATGATGGGTTTTCGCTTGAGCAAACATCGAGCGTGATTCAAGCCCATATCCTGGGTATGTACGTCCCATCGCTGTTCGCGGGATTTATTATCGAGAGAATCGGTGTAACGAAGTTGATGTTTATCGGGGCGATCGGATTGCTGACGACGTCGATCATTGGTTTGCAAGGGCATACGGCGCTGCATTACTGGTGGGCGCTTGTGCTGCTCGGAATTGGTTGGAATTTTCTTTATGTTGGCGGCACGACGATGCTGACGTATACCTACAGTATGGCCGAACGATTCCGCGCCCAGGCCGTGAATGAATTTCTTGTATTCGGTACGTCGGCAACGGCCTCATTGCTCGCTGGAACGATCATGTACTTCTTCGGTTGGGGGACGCTGATGTTGATTCCAATTCCCGTTCTGATCACAATTTGTATGGCACTAATTTTTGTGCGAAAGAACTCTATGTTGCATCCGGATGGCCGAATCAATGCCTGAGAAAACCAATTTGCGTCAATTGCTGACCGACGCCGCGAATCGTGGTGTAGCGTATCGTGAGGCAGGCGCCGAACGAGACGTTGCTCCTTCCGCGGACGCGGTGGCAGACGTCGCGCAATTCGTTGAGCCGATGCCGGACACAGGCAGCGAGGATAGAGACGTTCTGGCGATGCTGGATGACGTTGGATCTCC
>RCNC010001123.1_pt1 | contig 17846 bp, 7 predicted proteins | sample 2041301 | NCBI WGS metagenome assembly RCNC01 (sample SAMN09708231, study PRJNA481090) | Marine sediment metagenome, whole genome shotgun sequencing project. | biome: marine sediment; feature: ocean; material: sediment; isolation source: Sewage treatment plant 13A marine sediment (STP13A) ... | reverse complement strand
CTATGCTTTTGTGACCGAAATTGATGATTGGGTGGGAAAGATTCTGGATAAGTTGGATGAGTTGGAGCTGGCGGAAAATACCCTGGTGGTCTTTGTTTCGGACCATGGAGAGATGTTGGGAGCACATGGCATGAGGGGTAAATTCAATTTTTATGAGGAATCGGTTCGGGTACCCTTTCTTGTGCGATATCCGGGTAAAATAGAGCCTGCTTTGACCATTACTGCACCGGTTTCTATACTTAATATTTTTCCCACAGTTCTCGATTACGCAGGTCTAAGGAATATTCCCACCGACGGTTATTCACTCAGGGGAGTGATGGAAGGAACCGAAGCTCCGGCTTACGATTTTGCGGTGTCAGAATGGCAATGGAAAAATTCAAATGTTCCCTCCATTATGATCAGGACAGACCGCTGGAAGCTTATGACCACCCACCGCTCCGGCGGAAAAAATGTGGAAGTACTTTTTGATTTGAAGAATGATCCTACCGAAATGAATAACCTACTGGGATCAAATCCGGAAAGAATCAAGCATAAAGAGACCGCAGAAGAGTTGCGTTCCAAACTGGTAGCCTATCTTAGAGAAAGAAATTCACCAATTGCAGATGGCCTTGAAAACAGGAAATTAATACGTGATTAATATGAAATGCTTAATAATCAAATCGATCTTGTCAGGTATAGGTCTGGCTGTGTTATTCTCATGTCAGTCCGGAACCACCCAAGGACCCTATTTGGCCACCGGGATAAAAATCGGTGAAGTAAACCAGTCTGAAGCCATTGTTTGGGTACGTTTGACTGAAAATCCAAAGCGAGTTGGGACAGAAGCACCCCGGCCAGATGTGAAATACATCGACCCGGAATCGGGCGATTTGATAGAGCGCATAGGCCGGTCGGATATGATCCCTGTGGTGACTTACCCGGAGGGGTATAGTGTTCGGAATATTGAGGGAGCTTGCCCGGGCACCCCTGGAATGGCCAGGATCAGGTTTAAAATGGCCAACGATCCAGAGTGGCAGATCCTTGATTGGCAAAAAGTAGATCCTGAAAAGGATTTCACCTATCAATTCCAGCTTTCAGGACTTTCCCCCGGAGCATCCTATGAGCTTGAAGTGGAGGCCAAAACTCTAAAAGGCAAAAAAGTAAGTGCTTCTCTTGAGGGGAAATTCAAGACAGCCCCTCTGGCCGAAGAGGAGTCGGATGTAAATTTCATCGTAACCACCGGAACCTCCAATTCCGATGTGGACAGCGAGAATGGTTATAAATTCTATGCCAGTTCTTTAAAACTGGATCCAGAATTCTTTGTTCATACCGGGGATATAGTCTACTACGACTATGAAGGAAAAACAGCCGAACTGGCACGCTGGCACTGGGACAGAATGTACAGTTATCCCAACAACATCGAATACCACAGGCAGGTGTCCAGCTATTTTATTAAAGACGATCACGATACCTGGATGGATGATGCCTATCCTGGAAAAGAGACCAGGTTCATGGGGGATTTTACCTGGGAACAGGGAATGAAAATATTCCCGGAGGAAGTACCCATGGGAGAGCTTACTTATCGAACTGTGCGCTGGGGAAAGGATCTTCAGATCTGGTTGGTGGAAGGCAGGGATTACCGGAGCCAGAACATCATGGATGACGGTCCCGAGAAATCGATCTGGGGCAAAGAGCAGATGAAGTGGTTTAAATCCACAGTAAAAGCTTCGGATGCCACTTATAGAATACTGATAAGTCCTACCCCTGTAGTGGGTCCCGACCGGGTGAAGAAAAATGACAACCATGCCAATGCAGGGTTTACCTATGAAGGCGATTTGGTCCGACAGTTCATCAGTGAGCAGGAGAATATGTTTGTGATTTGTGGCGACCGACACTGGCAATACATCTCCAAAGATTTGAAGACAGGTGTGATGGAATTTAGTTGCGGTCCCGGAAGTGATGCCCATGCTGGAGGTTGGAGTAATGAAGACAAGTTGCCTGAGCATCTCTACCTGAATGTGGTGGGTGGATTTCTAGAGGCGGAAGTTTCAAGGAAAACAGGTGAGCCCAGGCTGACCATCAGGCATTACAATCCCGATGGGATCCTACTACATGAATATATCCCCGAACATTAAAATTAAACTTAAGGCTCCGATGCATAGAAGATTTATTACTCCAGGCATACTGCTATTGTCCCTGTTTATTCAGCTTTCATTTGAAAGTTTTGCCCAAAAGGAATATCAACCTTCTTTAAAACTCTGGTACGAAACACCCGCATCGGAATGGGAAGAGGCTCTGCCTCTGGGGAACGGACGCCTGGGTGTGATGGTATTTGGAAATACTTCCAGGGAACGTATTCAACTGAATGATGATTCCATGTGGCCCGGAGATTTGGGATGGGATCAGCCCGAAGGTACAGAAGAGGATATCAGGCAGATCAGAGAGCTGCTGTTTGCAGGAAAGAATAGCGAAGCGGATCAGCTTATGGTGGAGAAGTTTTCCCGTAAAGGGGTGACCCGCTCACATCAGACAATGGGTGAGTTATTTATTGATCTTGAACATCTAAACATCACTGAATACAGGCGGGAACTGGACCTCAATACAGCTGTCTCAACTGTCTCATATAGGACAGATGGACAATTGATTACTGAGAAAGTATTTGTTTCCCATCCCCACCAGGCCATTTTTGTTGAGATAAGCACCGAAGCAGCAGCGGGTTTAAATGGCAAAGTTGAACTTAGCCGGCCAAAAGACCACGGTGTACCTACAGTAGATGTGCATACAACTGAAGAGGGATTGCTTATTATGGAGGGAATGGTGACCCAACGGGGTGGCCAGTTTAACTCGAAAAAGGCTCCAATTCTGGAGGGGGTTAAGTTTGAAACCGCTCTGAAGATTGAGAATGTGGGAGGTGAAATCATCCGTGGAAAGGATTTCCTTAAGTTAAAGAAGGTCCACAAAGCCACCCTGATTCTGGTCTCCAATTCCTCCTGGTACCATGAGGATTTTAAGGCACAAAACAAGAAAGATTTAGAAGCACTCGCTGGAATGGACACGGAAGTGTTAGAGCAAGAACATACCCTCGATTATCAGAATCTTTTTTCAAGGGTGGGTCTGTCCCTGGGGGGGGAGAGCCTGGATCATATACCCACAGATAAAAGACTGGAAGGGATGAAGAACGGTTCCCTGGATCTGGGTATGGAAACACTGCTGTTTCATTATGGCCGTTACCTCCTGATCAGCTCCTCACGGGTGGGCACCAATCCGGCCAACCTTCAGGGTATTTGGAATGAACATATTGAGGCCCCATGGAATGCCGATTACCACCTGAACATCAATTTGCAGATGAACTACTGGCCGGCAAATATGACTGGGCTGGATGAGCTTAATTTGCCCCTGTTCGACTATGTGGACCGGGTGGTGGAGAGCGGCAAGGAGACAGCTCAGCTTAACTTTGGATGTGAAGGTGCTTTTCTGCCACATGCCACCGATCTCTGGGCTCCCACCTGGATGAGAGGGGCAACCGCTTACTGGGGAAGCTCCATGGGTGCCGGAGGCTGGATGGTGCAGCACTACTGGCAACATTTTGCCTTTACCCAGGATACCACCTTTTTAAAGAAACGCGCCTTCCCGGCCATTCGAGAAGTGGCCAAGTTTTACAGCGACTGGGTCATCGAGGATCCACGCGATGGAAAGTTAATCTCTGCTCCTTCCACTTCCCCGGAAAATCGTTACCTGAATGATGCCGGGGAACCTGTGGCCCTCTGTCTGGGCAGTGCCATGGATCAGCAGGTGATGGAGGAAGTATTTGACAACTACCTGGAGGCAAGTGCCATTCTGGGAGTGAGTGATCCATTTACAAAAAAAGTAGAGGATCAGAGAGCGCAACTACGTCCCGGATTTGTATTAGGGAAGGATGGCAGGATCCTGGAGTGGGACAGGGAGTATGCCGAGAATGAACCCGGACACCGCCATATGTCGCACCTTTATGGTTTTCATCCGGGCACCGCTGTTTCCAGGGACCAGACTCCCGAAATCTTTGAAGCAGTAAGGAAGACCCTGGATTACAGGCTTGCCAACGGGGGTGCAGGAACTGGCTGGAGCAGGGCCTGGCTGATCAACTGCAGTGCCAGGCTGCTGGATGGGGAGATGGCTCATGATCACATTCAGCTCCTGTTTAAGAAATCTATGTACAACAATCTTTTTGATGGCCATCCCCCTTTTCAGATAGATGGAAATTTTGGATACACAGCGGGACTGTCAGAGATGCTCCTACAATCCCATCTGAGGGATAAAAACGGCGATTACTATCAGGATGTCCTTCCGGCCCTTCCTTCCGCATACACCAAGGGGGCAGTTTCGGGTTTAAAAGGAAGAGGAGCCTTTGAGGTATCCATGGAATGGAACAAAGGTGAATTGGTATCAATGGAAATTAAGTCACTGAAAGGAAGCCAATTAAATGTAAGGTACAAAGGAAGTGTCATTTCAAAGGCCACCCAGGCAGGGGAAATCTATTCATTTATCTCCGGGGATTTTTAAGAATGATCCCTTAATTTCCTACGCCAATTTATTATTAATTAAGCTTCTGTTAAGCCATCGTTGCTATATTCGCGCGATCTATTCATTTTGAAATTATACTTAGAGAAGATGGTAAAGACTGTAAATAGCAGCGTGATACTTTGTATTATGCTTTTGAGTTTCCTTGTAGTGAGCAGTTGCAGTGAGCAGCAGGAGCCCGCTGTTCAACCAGTGGACTATATAGATCCAATGATAGGTTCCGGCGGGCATGGACATGTTTTTGTAGGAGCAAATGTCCCCTTTGGGGCAGTTCAGGTGGGACCTAACAACATTTACAAAGGATGGGACTGGTGTTCAGGCTACCACTATTCCGATAGCTTAATCATTGGTTTTTCACAACTCCATCTAAGTGGAACAGGAATTGGCGATTTGGCCGATATACTCATTATGCCTTTTACAGGCGAACCCAGGTTAGATAAGGGGAAGCAGGAGTATCCGCATGGGGGCTATCTCTCCACTTTCAGTCATGAGAATGAGATTGCAAAGCCAGGTTATTATTCAGTAACCATGGACAATGGAGTGAAGGTAGAACTTGCTGCTACAAAGCGCGTGGGTTTTCACCGTTATCTTTTTCCGAAGGAAGAAAAAGCTCACATCATCATCGATTTGAAAGAGGGGATCAATGACAGGACCACTGAAACTTCCTTAAAACAGATTGATGAATACACCCTTTGGGGAAGACGCTTTTCCTCAGGTTGGGCCAAGGAACAACAGGTTTTCTTTGCCATTCGAAGCTCTGTCCCCATCACTAATTTGTCCCTTTTTGAAGATCAGAGTCCTTTGGAGGGGAATCAGGCCACAGGAATATCCATTAAGGGTTTAATCAGCTTTAACGAGACTCCCGACAAAGTGGAGTTAAAAGTGGGAATATCTCCTGTGAGTGAAGAGAATGCGCTTGCCAACATTGAGGCTGAAATTCCTGGATGGAATTTTGATAAAGTAGTGGCTTCTGCGCGGGAACAGTGGAACACCGAACTGTCGAGAATAAGCATTGAATCCAATAATGATTCGGACAAGCGGATTTTCTACACCTCCCTCTACCATGCTTATATGCATCCTTCCCTCTACAACGATCACAATGGGGATTACAGGGGAGCAGATAATGAAGTATATAACAGTAAGGAAAGCGATTATTACACCATTTTTTCTACCTGGGATACCTACCGTGCGGCGCATCCCTTATTCACCCTTACCCAGCCAAATCGCACCAATGACATGGTTAACTCTATGCTTGCCATCTATGATGAACAAGGTTATCTCCCCATCTGGCATCTGCAGGGATATGAGACCAAAACCATGGTGGGGATCAGTAGCATACAGGTGATCGCCGAAGCCTATTTAAAAGGCTTCCGTGGATTTGATGCAGAACGGGCCTACGAAGCAGTGCTTACTACATCCATGCTCGATATTGAGGGTTTAAACTATTTGAGGGAGTTCAAACCAATTCCTAATGATGTAGATCAACGAAGGACCGTCGCACAGGCCATGGAATTGTGCATTTCGGACGGCAGCATCGCCCTGATGGCTCAGGCCATGGGCAAGGATGAGGATTATAAATATTATAGCAAGCGGGCCAAAAATTATCAACTCTATTATGACGAATCAGTTGAGTTTTTCAGAGGCTTGAATAGTGATGGGAACTGGGATCCCATTTTCGATCCCCTCTCATCTGAGAGATCGGTAGCAAAAGATTACGCAGAGGGAAATGCCTGGCAGTATTTATGGCTGGCTCCACAGGATGTAGGAGGCTTGATTGAATTATTGGGTGGCGAAGAGCGGTTTACTGCTCGCCTGGATAGTTTCTTTATACTTGAACATGAAGATGAGTCAGAGGTGCTGGTTGATCTGACCGGACTTATCGGGCAGTATGCGCATGGAAATGAACCCAGTCACCACATCGCCTATTTGTATGCCTTGGCCGGGCAGCAGTGGAAAACGGCTGAAAAAGTCCGCTATATCATGAAGGAGTTTTACCATGACGATCCCGACGGTGTGATCGGCAATGAAGATGCCGGTCAGATGTCAGCCTGGTATGTCTTATCATCATTGGGTTTTTACCCGGTATTTCCCGCATCGACGGAATATGTATTTGGAAGTCCTCTTTTCGATAAGGCGACCCTCCATTTGCCGGACGGCTTAAGCTTCACCATAAAAACAGAAAATAACAGTCCTGAAAATATCTATATACAGAGTGTAGAATTGAATGGAAAGAAATACAACAAAATGACCATAAGCCATCAGGACATAATGGATGGAGGGGAATTACAATTTGTGATGGGTGGTACTCCAAATCCAGGTTTTGGGAATTGAGCAAAATGTTTTAAACAGGCTTGTTTTGTTAGTGATGGTCATCACCTTCAATATTTCCACAAATGTTCTAAAGGCAAGCAACAATGCAGGGCTTGAATCAAATGATTCCATTATTCATGAAGATTCAGAATTTCCTTTGAGAGGTACGTTTTACTATGCATGGTATCCTAATAACTGGGATCCTAATGGCTATTATGACAACAATGACAGAGAAGTAATTAACAATCACATTACCGAATTGGAATATGCTAATATTGATGTTGCCATAGCCTCCTGGTGGGGACTGGATAATGATAATCGCATACCACGTGATTCTGCCATAAAGAAATGCATGGAAGAAACGGACAAACGAACGAAAAATGGGGAAACCGATCTGAAATGGGCAATTTATTACGAACTCGAAGCTTTTTATAACGAACCCCTTGAGGTAATGCGAGAAGATTTAGATTACCTGATGAAGATATATGGTGGATACAGAGATGCCAAAAAGCAACCAAGTTCCTGGCACCAATATGGACCGTCTACCCGGGTTCATAGAGTAGAAGACAGTTCACGAAAACTTGTTTCCTATAATATCTCTCCGGGTTTTAAACACGCCGATCCAAATAAAACAACATTTTCAGAAAGGGCAAGTGAAACGCTTTGGAAAGACCTTGTAAAGGAGATGGTTGCCTCAGAAGTGAATTGGAATTTAATGATCGTATCGCCATTTTAAACATCGAAATTGGTGATAAAGTGTATCGTTTAAAATATGTGAATTTTTAATCATGTGTGATGATCATTATTTGATCAAGGTATACTGCAGATGGACTATGGATAGAGTTCCGGAGCCATCCTTTGCTTATTCCACCTTCCTTTTTGGCTGAAAGGTAATCATCCTCCACAAAGTCCTTTAATTCCCTCAAATTGGAGATTAGGGCCCTTCTGCGGGAAAAACCTGAGTCATTACCAAGCCATTCAGATTTCTTATCCCAATACTTCACCGGGACTTCCTCCTCGGTAAGTCCGTATTGGTCCACCTGGCGGACATCTCTTAACTTCATCCTGATGGGTGCAATAGTCCTGTTTGTTGATAAATCAGCGAAATAATTCATTTTAAGCAAGTTGGATGAATACATCTCCAAGAAAATAACCCCGGCATAAATTGGGGGATTCTAATCATTTAGTTTTGTAAATCGACTGATCATTTAAGGAGGTGATCAGGTGATGACCTGGCTGTATTATACTCAAGGGGTGAAAATAAAAATCTCCCGCTTACCTAAAAGCGGGAGATTTATAAGGGTTAATCAGCAATCTGATAAATATCAGAAGCCTTATTTTACAAACTTAGTGCTATGTGCCTCGTCAGAGGAGATCATTTGAATAATATAGATTCCATGATTCAGGCCAGCTGCATTCAGTTCAATGGTTTCAGTTTTGCTCACTTTCCTATCTAATCTAACTTTTCCAGTGATGTCAACAAGTCTGATTCTATCAAGAGAAGAAGCATTTTCAATTCTTACCATATCATGCGAGGGAATGTAGTAAGCCTTTGAATTCATGATACTTTGTTCCTGAACTGAAGTTACTTCTCCCGTAGCAGTAATATTAACAGTATAATCCTTTGTAGATAAGTCTTCTGCGGTAACGGTGATAACAGCAACTCCTTCAATACCGATTAATATGATCAGCCCATCTTCAGTAACAGATACTCCAGCAGCATAAGGATCGTTTGCTACACCACCAACATTTGCAATGAATTCTCCTATTGGGATAGTAAGAGTATAGGTGTCAACAGCCGGATCAAATGCCGGGGCAAGTGTACCGATTGAATCATAAAGAATCTCACTTAATGTTGCATCCGAGTTAGCCACCATGGTTGATGTAATGGTTGTAATATCCGTGGTATCTATATCGGTATAGATATAATCTTGAACTACACGGAGGATTCCGTCACCGCCAAAAGCAGTAATTCTAGATGGATCTGCTGCGGCGTATTCTTTAACCACATCCTTTTGATGACGATTGAGTATCCATTCACCGCCATCGATATCGATAACAGATCCTGCATTAATAGAAGATTTACTTTTTCCGGATTCTAAAAAATCATTTAAACTTCTGATATTCAAAACACCGCCTTCATGAACAGTGACAATTCCTTTACCGCCATCGTCTGCCCAGTCTAAACCGGTGGACCCTCTAATGAAAAATGTTCCATATACATCGATTTTGCCCAAGGACTCATTATGATATCCAATCCATGCATGTGATGAAAGATCCAATGTTCCACCAGTTTCTATGATCACAACTGAAGTGTCACCATTATATCCAAATCCATTCCACTCACCATTTGTTTTTAGATAGCCTTTATCCTTGATAATAAGGGTATCTCCAGGACCACCATCTCCTAATTTAAGGTTATTTATATTTACTGAATCGCTTAGGATTGCAGCTGTAGCTCCCGCTACGTTTAAAACGACTTTATAATTACCATCTGCAACTACACCTATGGTCCAGTTTTCGGCTGTTGTCCATAAACCATCACTTGTTCCATCCTGTAAAGGATTCCAAACAGTGGTAGTCAGAGGTTGACCCCTTACTGTAAACGTAAATGTGTATTCAGCGGCTAATACTGTTTCGTCAGAGCCAGCTTTGGCACCTGCAGCTACTGTAACGGTAGAAACTTGCTCCCATGGAGCGTTATCATGAGCGATGCTTACTGATCTGCTATCAGCACTCCATGTAAAGATGGGATTTACCAATGCAGGAACTGCGGTGATAGCTAGTTCTGTACTTGCGTGATCCATCTCTTTAGAGAAGTTGACTACGATAGGAGCACCTTCATTAATATCTGTTGCACTATCAGCAGGTACTGTTGTTACAATAATTGGTGGAGCAGCTGGGTCAATAGTTGTAAATGTAAATGAAAGCTCAGCTGCGACTGCAATTCCGTTAACGTCTGTCGCTCCTGTTCCGATTGTAACCGTGTAAACTGTAAGATCAACCAGGCCATCACCAGCGATAGTGAGTGTATTCTGTACCCAGGTGTAGGTTGGATTAACAATAGCAGGAGAGATAGTTAATGCAGCTTCAACACTTGCATTATCCATCCATTTTGAAAAATTAATTACAATAGGTCTCGCATTTGGAACACCTATCTCAGCATCTGCCGGGCTGGAACTTGCAATTGTTGGTGGAGTTGCATCAGGACTTGATGTAACTACGGTATGTAATACTTCACTACCCATATCAACAGTTTCAAGAGTAAGAGTTCCAGCACCACCGTAGGCAAGAATTTTACCCTGGGCAATAAAATCAGCAATCTCAGATTCGTCCTGAGTCATTCTTAGCGTACCTCCGCGAATATCCAATTTCGCTCCGGCACCAAAACTATTATCACTAACATACCTGCTGACTAACTCACCACCTTCGTAGATAATAACATGGGCAATCCCTCCTTTAGATTTCCTATCCAGGCCAAGACTACTGGAGTTTTTTATCTTTCCATAAAGATACACTTCTGCTGTCCCACCATTCTGGGAAAAATATGCGTGATGGTTTCCAAGGTCTAAGGTAGCACCAGCTTCGACAGTAAGTTTGGCATAGGAGTTTTCTGAAATAGCATTCCAGTCCGTACCTGCTCCAGTCATTGTAACACCGGTTTTAATGATCATCTCTGCGTCACCACCTCTACCCATACGTAACCTGCCAAATACTGCATCAGCATCAACCGTACATACTTCCAATGATGATTCTCCAAAGATAACCTCGTCTGCTGCGGTTGGAACGGTTGTTAGGCTCCAGTTTTCTGCTGTTGCCCAATTGCTGGCAGTACCGGCAGACCAAACATTTTGCCCGTGAACTGCAACAGAAAAGAGCGCAATCAAAATAAATAGGTAAAGATTTTTCATGTTGTAAATATTTAGTTAATGATTAGTATAAATGTTTATCACAATAGAGATCTCTCCCGAAATTGATATGCATCAATATAGACTGAGGTATTTAACATTTTATTAACAGAGTGTTAATATTGGATTAAAATACACGATATGCAATATTTACGTAATTTTTTCTTGCTTCAGATTGTATTCCAACAAGTACCTTTAGCAAATATAAGCTCTATTATTAAGTGTGAAAGGTTCGGCTCAGTATACACTTTACCTGTTAACATATCCAAAACTATTTATCCTTTTTGATCAAAGAGTTAAATGATTATCTGCTCTTTTAATTTAGGAACGCAAATACGCACATACAAAATGCTTCTATCAGTAGGCTATGGTACATTACTCTAATGTAGCATATAGAGTTAACAGTGGTTTCGATATTGATCCTGCAAATGGAAAAATGCTTTGTGACAAAGCCATGGAATACTGGAGCCGGCCATACTAAAAAGGCTGGGAACCAAAGACTTGATAACCGAACATGAGAAAATCCCCGGGAACAGATTTCCCGGGGATTTTCTCATGTTATGATCGGGTTGGATGGCCTACTCCAAATAAGTTAAATGAATAATTAATTGTAAATTAACAATTTTTTAACAGTCTCTATGTATATTAATTTTCTTGAATTATATAGTGAATCCCAAACCATTTATCATGACTATTTCTCATTGCACAGATTAAATAATGACTTTTAAAAAACTTATACTAACTAAATCTAAATGCTATGATTAATTGGCGAAAACTATTTCCTCTATTTGCCATTTTCATGTTTACATTCTCTTTAAGTTACGGACAAACACTTGTTGAGGGTAAAGTTATTGATGAAAATGGAGCCGCAATTCCATATGCATCGGTAGTCATTGAAGGGACCACAACGGGGACTGCTGCCGATCAAAATGGTGTATTTAAATTGAGTGTCTCTGAAGGACAAAAATTGCTAGTTCAATTTATTGGTTACGAAACAAAAATCGTTGAAGTAACTGATGTTAGTAATTTGTTAACCATTACTCTTAAAGTTGAAGCTACAGCTCTGGATGAACTGGTTGTGATTGGTTATGGTACTCAAAAGAAAGCCAGTGTAGTGGGTGCTATTGGGACAGTTAAGGCTGAAGAACTTAAATCGCAGGGTAATGTAAGCAATCTAACTGACGCACTTACAGGACTTATCCCCGGGGTATCAGTACTGTCTGTTTCGGGTATGCCCGGAGGCGATTATGAAAGTGGTACAAAAATATATACTCCTTCAGAAATCCTTATTCGGGGTAAAACAACCTGGAATAGTTCTAACCCGCTTGTTCTAGTAGATGGTGTTGAACGTTTAATGAATGATATTGATATTAGCGAGGTGGAAAATATTTCTGTGCTTAAGGATGCCTCGGCAACTGCTGTTTTTGGTATGAAAGGAGGTAATGGGGTGATCCTTATTACTACAAAGAGGGGTAGAGAAGGAAAAACAAGGTTTAACATTGAAGCAGAGCAATCTTTCGAAACACCGTCTAAAATGATCGAAGCAGCAGATATTCCTACCAGTGCCTTGGCCAGGAATTATGCGATTGAGCGTACCCGTCGTTTCAATTCAAGTATATGGGATGAACTTTATCTTTCCGATAAAGAGATAGGGTACTATAAAGACGGGACCTATCCTTATGCCTATCAAAACCTTGATTGGCAGGATGTATTACTGAAGACCTACACGAAATCTAGCAGAATCAACATGTCCGCCAGTGGGGGAACCGAGCGTGTCAAGTTTTTTGCATCGACAAGTTACAGCCATGTTGGTGACATAATGAACTCCGAAGATCTTGGACAGGGATACCTGCCTTCATATTCATACGACAGATTTAATGTTCGTTCAAACTTCGATTTTGATATTACCAAAACGACCAAGTTACAGGCGAATTTCTCGGGAATGTACGGATTAAGGAACTCACCACCCAGCAATACCAGGGAAGGATTATTTGCCGGTATTTCTTCACAATCGGGAGATATGCCCACATTGGTTTATGAGGATGGGGTATATGGTTCGGAAGACAGCCGTTTTAAAGCTGCGAATCCCTACTACAGACTTAATTTTCTGGGAACAAGAACCTATCCGCGTATTATAATTAACATGGACTATAAGTTAGAACAGAAACTCGATTTCATTACAAAAGGTTTATCATTTGCCGCGAAGCTGGCCTATGATAATACTTTCAGGAATGAAGGCAAAACGATAAGGGATGGTGGCCATATTACAAAAACGATAGATAAGGAATTCTACCTCAGAGGTGGATATTATGACTATGATTCAGAGATGTACATGTTGGACGGTGGACCTGCCAAGATGGACGACTGGACCTTTTATGACATCCCGGAGGGAGGTGTAGAAGGATTTGGCTGGGTAAGGACACCAAACAGTTACTCACCTGAAGTTATTTCTAAAGAATCTGTAAAAGAGGCAGAACGCTCTTTATATTATGAATTGCAGTTGCAGTACAACAGGGCTTTCGGGAGGCATACTGTATCAGGGCTTGCATTATTCAACCGTTTTCAGTCTTCTATTGGAAGTTCATGGCCAAAAAAACGGGAAGACTGGGTTGGACGTGTTACCTACAACTATGAAGAAAAGTATTTCATAGAAGGAAACGGTACTTATAATGGAACGGAGAAATTTGGTCCGGAATATAGATTCGACTTTTTCCCTTCTGTAGCTGCAGGCTGGATGTTGTCGAATGAGCGTTTCATAAAAGACAATGTCAATTGGATTGACAAACTGAAAATCAGATATTCAATAGGGCGAGTAGGAAACTACAATGTAAACACCGGAAGTCAGTGGCCATATTTAACAATCTACGATACCTATGACTTTGGCTACAGTGGCACTGCGTATTGGGGATATCCTTCTCTATATAACCAATATCCAAGATATAATGAGGGGAATCCTGGAAATCCAGATCTGCATTGGGAAAAGGCCAGGAAACAGAACCTGGGATTTGAATTTGCAGCTTTTAAGAACAGGCTTGATTTCTCTGCAGACCTGTTTAACGAATACCGATGGGATATGCTCATTGGTGCCAATGACAGGATGAATACGGTTCCTCCGATATTCGGGAAACCTGCCCCTCCTGCTAACATTGGAGAAGCATCCTCTTATGGAGCGGAATTCGAGCTTACATACAGGCACTCTATAAGGAACAAGGTACATTTATGGATGAGTGCCAAGTGGGCTATGGCAAGGAGTGAGATTATATATAAAGAATCTACAGAATTAACCCTCCCTCACCAGAAGCCTGAAGGAAAGCCAATTGGCCAAACCACCACAGGACTATCAACCGGCATCATCAATAGCTGGGATGACATGTATTGTGTACCGGGAGCTTCAGATGATGCGGACAGAGGAATGTTGCTTCCGGGCGATCTGGTGATGCTTGATTTCAACAATGATGGATACTATAAAGGAAGTGATGACAATGTTCCATATGGTTACCCCACCTATCCCCAGAACAACTATGGACTGGATCTGGGTAGTACTATTGGGGGATTTGATTTGGTTGTGAGATTTTTAGGTGCATATAATACAACGAGAAAAATATCTCCTGCCTTGTTTTGGGCCGACAATCTGTATGTACCGGAATCTATTCTAAATGATACATGGACTCCCCAGTTCAATAATTCCGACCCAAGCTATCCTGCTTTGGCTTTAAGTGATTCAAAGACCTATATTCCAACAGGAGCGTGGACCCACCATGATGGTTCATTTTTACGCTTACAATCGATTCAGTTATCTTATAATTTACCTAAGAACTGGACAAAGAAAGTATATATGAATAACGTAAAAATCTACGTGAATGGAAGGAACTTATTCTTGTGGACCAATATGCCAAATGATGGAGTAGGAATGGATTCTCCGGGAAAGAATTATCCTACCAAAAAGCAAATCAATTTTGGTATAAATATCCAGTTTTAATAAGCAATCATAAAAGATCATAAAATGATAAGAAATATATTTTCAAAGGGACTGTTATTATTAATAACACTTCTGATGTTCAGTTGCGAGGAGTACCTGAACATACCACCGGAAGCTGATATTTCAGAAGATGAGGTTTTTGGTACATATAAATCTTTCCAGGGATTTCAAGATCAGCTTGTTAGAAACGTGGTTGACTACAACAAACACGGAGCAAGGGTAACCCATTCTGTCGGAGGAGAGGCTTTATCGCCTAGTGGCCAGTCGGTTTATAACGGCAATATTGGTGACTATGGCTATCTCGTTAGTAACCGTGGTATTTATGCTGTAGCCGAGCTTAATGCGTTTAATGCCGGTTTGTACACCCATATGTGGGAGAATGCGCGAATATGTAATGTGAGTCTTGAGAGACTGGAGAATGGTTTTCCAGGTGAAGCTAGCGAGGAAGAAATAAATTGGTTGAAAGGGCAGGCGCTTTTCTTCAGGGCATATTACCATTACGAATTTGTACGTGGTTTTGGCACCATACCTTATGTTGATCAAGTGTATACTGCTGATAATCAGGATATGAAGCGCCATTGGGAATACGAGAAAGAAGGCAAGACATATAAAGATGTTCAGGCAGTTCTTGAAAGAATTGCTGAAGATATGGAAGAAGCTGCCACATTATTGCCCAATGTATGGCCATCTCCTAATATAAACTGGGGGCGGCCGACTAGTATTGCAGCTATTGGTTTCAAAGCAAAAGCATTGCAGTTTTCGGCAAGTCCGCTTTTCAATGAGCAAGCCACGGGGAATCTGGATTATGACAAAGATCTGCTTGACAGGTGTGCGGTAGCTTGTGACGAGGCTATACAGCTGTCTAAGAGTTTGGTAGGCTCTCCCTTACCCGCTCCCATGACAACACCGAATGCTGATGGATTAACAAAATTTGAAGATTTTCGACAAGTATTTGCCACTTTCGACGGAACACAACCGGGTACACCGGAAGTTCTTTTTCACAGACCTTGCGGTAGATTTGGAGCAAATATTGTAAGACAATCAGAGGCCAGAAATTATGCGGTGCAACAACTTACAGGGGAAAAAGCAGCCCAGGGTTCTCAAATGTATCTAGACAAGTTTGAGATGAAGGATGGTTCCAGGTATAAGATCGAATATGATTCAGACCCGCTCAGGAGATGGGATGACAGGGATGCCCGTTTAGATTTTACTTTCTATTTCCATGGAGAAACGGTAGACAAAATTACACTGAATTTATCAGCAACTAAACTGTCTTCTGATGGTGCACTGAATAGCAATGTCATTCGGAAATTTTTGTCGGATGATGTAACGAAAGACAATGTTGGTCAGGCTACATATGCCACTCCATTATTACGTCTTGCAGACATTTATCTGACATATGCAGAAGCAGTTTTTGAGAGTACAGGCAGTTACAATACTGTTCCGGCCGGATTAAGCATGACTGCAGAAGATGCACTGAATGTAGTGAGAACTCGTGCCGGACAGCCGGACGTGGCTACTGTTTTACCAAATTATGAAGTGAATCCGCTTCCAGGCTCATGTGAATTGGCCGAGGATCCAGCCTTCAGATTGCTTTACAGAAATGAAAGAGCTGTGGAACTTGCATACGAAGGAGTGTACTGGTTTGACATCAGAAGATGGAAAAGAGCGCATCTGAAGGATGGTCTGCAATTAACAGCAATGAATTTTGATTTAGTTGGAAATTCCCAGGAGATTGATAATGCATCGTTCAGACGTGTGGACAAGCAAGGTTATGTTTTCAAGGATGCACACTATTGGTTACCATTTCAAACCAATATGACTCGTTTCACTACTGATTGGGAACAGAACCCAGGGTGGTAAATTATCAATTATATTAATCTAAGAAATGATGATTAAGAAATTTACAATACAATTAATTGGCCTGCTAATGCTAGGCTCATTATCGCAAATTCTCTATGCCCAGATCAACAATGATCCAGCTGAAGAGTATCCAGATTCTACTCTCTCGTTGAATAATAACGGAAAAGAAGTTAACCTTGTCTTTCATTCTATATCTACTGATCATATTACAAGCCCGGTAACTGTTATTGATGTAGAGAAAGAATTACAAAGAGATCAAAGAGCTAATCTTAGTGACTTGATTAATGGAAAAGTTCCCGGCGTATTTGGTTCCTACAATATCTGGGGTACTGGAAATGCTGTTATTCTGGTAGATGGAATTCCGCAGGAAAGTTTCTATATCAGTACTTTGAGTTTGTTAGAGATTGAATCCGTTGTCATATTGAAGGATGCCCTGTCAAAAGCCATGTTTGGTGCACAGGGAGACAATGGAGTGATTCTTGTGAATACAAAACGAGGCAAGGCAGGAAAACATCAGCTAAGAGTAGTAGGAGAATATGGAGGGGCAATGCCCAGGGCAATGCCAAAGTATCTTGGTTCAGCAGATTATATGGAGAAGTATCTCGAAGCGCAAGCAAATGATGCTGCTGCAGCCGGAAATGTTCTTGATCCCATATATATTGCAGAAAAAGAGGCTGCTATTGCTGCCACAAGAAGTGGGGAGAATCCTATTCTTTATCCAGACAATGATTTTTACAGCGATAGATATATCAGGGATTATACAACTGGAGCCCGGGTATTTGCAGATGTAAGCGGAGGAAATGAGAATGTACGCTATTATGTAAATACAGGATGGAACCAGAGTACAGGCTGGTTGAACACTCCTCAGGGAGATATCGCAAACAGATTGAATTTCAGAGGAAACCTCGATTTTGCCATCAATAAGTATATGGAAATGAGCCTGGATGCTACGGCAAGACTCTCACTATACGAACAACCAAACGCAGGTTATGTGTGGTCGATGGCTTCCAGTGAATTACCTAATAACTATCCGGTATTGTGGGACCCCAATGTGATCACAAGTGAAAATGTCCGTGATTTTATTTCTTCCGATGCAAACCTGGTTGATGGAATGTTATTAGGAGGTAATCCATCGTTTTTAAATAATGCCTACGGCAGGTATGTTCAGAATGGGAATATGCGTTTGATGCAAAGGGATATTCAGTTTAGTGGAAAACTCAACCTGGATCTGAGTTTAATTACAAAAGGTCTTT
>RCNC010001122.1_pt1 | contig 17850 bp, 11 predicted proteins | sample 2041301 | NCBI WGS metagenome assembly RCNC01 (sample SAMN09708231, study PRJNA481090) | Marine sediment metagenome, whole genome shotgun sequencing project. | biome: marine sediment; feature: ocean; material: sediment; isolation source: Sewage treatment plant 13A marine sediment (STP13A) ... | reverse complement strand
GTAACAAGGTTAAATTGATGAGTGTGGAAACAACTGTGAGCCGGTTTGACACGGCCAAGTGGACTGTCGTTATTGCCCTGTTGGCAGTGGCGGTGGTCGGCAATAGCTACTTTGCCAACGAGTCACTGTTGTACCGTGTGCTGGGCATTGTGGCGCTGGCGGTTGTCGCAGGCCTGGTCGCTCTACAGACTGCCAAGGGCGCAGCATTTTGGACCCTGGTAAAGGGTTCCCGGACAGAAATACGGAAGGTTGTCTGGCCCACGAGGCAGGAAACTGTGCAGACCACCATGATAGTGGTGGCTTTTGTTGTGTTGGTGGCGCTGATGCTGTGGGGGTTGGATTCCTTCCTCGGCTGGCTGGTGTCGCTGGCAATTGCTTAATAAACGAAATAAGGGTTAGCCGATGGCAATGCGTTGGTACGTCGTTCACGCCTATTCAGGGTATGAGAAGAAAGTTTCGGCTGCCCTGCAGGAGCGTATCGAGCTGCACCATATGCAGGATCGCTTTGGTGAGATCCTTGTTCCCACCGAAGAAGTGGTGGAAATGCGCGGCGGGCAGAAGCGTCGCAGCGAGCGCAAGTTCTTCCCCGGTTATGTGCTGGTGCAGATGGAATTGGGTGACGATACCTGGCACCTGGTAAAAGAAACACCACGGGTACTCGGGTTTATTGGCGGCAAGGCTGAAGCGCCGGCCCCGATTACTGAGAAGGAAGCTGCGGCGATTTTGCAGCGCGTGGAAGACGGTGTGGAAGCACCCCGTCCCAAGACTTTGTTCGAGCCCGGCGAGATGGTGCGGGTTGTCGATGGGCCATTCAACGACTTCAATGGTGTCGTGGAAGATGTCAATTACGAGAAGAGTCGCCTGAATGTGGCGGTACTTATTTTCGGACGCTCCACTCCGGTGGAACTGGAATTTGGTCAGGTCGAAAAGGCCTGATTTAAAACCGGGGACAGAATTTTAAAACCGGGGACAGAATTTAATTCTGTCCCCATAACAATGGGGAGCCCTAGTAGGCCTTGAGGCCAAAACGGCGTTTGTACCCGGGAGAATAGAAATGGCTAAGAAAGTCGAAGCTTATATCAAGCTACAGGTGCCTGCTGGTCAGGCCAACCCGAGTCCACCAGTGGGTCCGGCGTTGGGTCAGCACGGTGTCAATATCATGGAATTCTGTAAGGCGTTCAATGCCGAGACCCAGGGTACAGAGCCGGGTCTGCCGATTCCTGTTGTAATTACTGTCTATGGTGATCGTTCCTTCACGTTCATCAAAAAGACTCCGCCCGCTTCCGTATTGCTGCGTAAGGCAGCAAAAATCCAGTCGGGTTCAGGTACTCCCAACACCAATAAGGTTGGCAAGGTCAACCGAGCACAGTTGGAAGACATCGCTACCCAGAAGTGGCCGGACCTCACTGCCTCCGATATGGATGCCGCAGTGCGCACCATCGCCGGTAGTGCCCGTTCCGCCGGTATTGAAACAGAAGGGGTGAACTAAGATGACCAAATTATCCAAGCGCGTACGCGCGTTCAAGGAAAAAGTTGACCCCGAAAAGGCCTACCCGCTGGAAGAAGCGGTAAGCATGTTGAAGGAGTTCTCCACCGTCAAATTCAACGAGACCGTTGAACTGGCTGTGAATCTCGGTATCGATGCGCGTAAATCTGATCAGGCTGTGCGCGGCGCCACGACCCTGCCACACGGCACTGGTTCTAATGTTCGCGTGGCCGTTTTCACCCAGGGTGAAGCTGCCGAGAAAGCCAAGGCGGCCGGTGCCGATCTGGTGGGTATGGATGAGCTGGCGGAGGAGATCAAGGGCGGCATGATGGACTTTGACGTGGTCATCGCCTCACCAGATGCCATGCGCGTGGTTGGTCAGTTGGGTCAGCTTCTCGGTCCTCGCGGCCTGATGCCTAACCCCAAGACAGGTACCGTGACACCTGACGTAGAGACAGCCGTGAAGAATGCCAAGGCCGGCCAGATACGCTACCGCACCGACAAGAACGGCATTATCCACGGTGGCATTGGTAAGATCGCCTTCGAAGTTGATGCCATCAAGGGTAACCTCGAAGCAGTTCTGGCTGATCTGAGAAAAGCCAAGCCGGCGGCTGCAAAAGGTATCTACCTGAAAAAAATTAGCCTGAGCACAACAATGGGCCCGGGTATTGTTATCGACCAGGCGTCGGTAGAAGAATGATCGAATCACCCTCACAAGGGGTGGTTCCTCAAGGCTTCCCGGGATGGGAAGTGTTGTAGATCGGAGCGGGCCTACCGGCCCAAACCGGTCCACTTTGAGGTCTTTGGACAAGGCTCCGGGCGTAATGCCCACACGCTGAAAACTGAAGGCCATCAAAGACCGTAGGTGCCAAAGCCGAGGTGTTTTATCGGTGCTGGTTTAATTGCGACATACCCTTTGGGTTGTGTCAAAACCTACGCAGATGGTGAACGTGTTCACCACGCAAAAGCTGCATTTACATAGTTTTTGTAAATGCTTAACTTAGCAATCCAGGAGTAATTCCAGTGGCAATAGGACTCGAAGACAAGAAAGCGATCGTAGCTGAAGTTAACGAGACAGCCACCAGTGCTCTATCTCTGGTTGTCGCCGATTCACGCGGTGTGACTGTAGATGGGATGACAGCTTTGCGCAAAGATGCGCGCGAAAACCAGGTGACTCTCCGTGTAGTGCGGAACACCCTGGCCAAGCGTGCCCTGGAAGGAACTGAGTACGAGTGTGTTAGTGACACGCTTGCAGGTCCCTCCCTGTTCGGATTTTCGATGGAAGATCCAGGCGCAGCAGCTCGACTCTTCAAGGACTTCGCGAAAACTAACGAAGCCTTTGAAGTTAAAGCACTGGCGGTAAGCGGCCAAATGCTGGGTGCCGATCAGTTGGATGTTCTGGCTACATTGCCTACGCGTGACCAGGCACTCTCGATGTTGATGAGTGTTATGAAAGCGCCGGCGACCAAGCTGGTACAGACAATGAACGAAGTACCTGGAAAATTGGTTCGCACACTCGCAGCAGTACGCGATCAGAAAGAGGCAGCGGCGTAAGCCCCTGTCATATTTAATCAGCTAAAAGGAGATATGAGTCATGGCTCTGTCTAAAGACGATATATTAAGTGCAATTGCCGATATGAGCGTAATGGAAATCGTTGAGCTCATCGACGCGATGGAAGAGAAGTTTGGTGTAACTGCCGCTGTTGCTGTGGCTGCTGCGCCCGCCGCTGCTGGTGGCGACGCTGGTGCCGCCGCCGAAGAGCAAACTGAGTTTGACGTTATCCTGACTTCTGCTGGTGAGAAGAAAGTAGCTGTCATCAAGGTTGTTCGTGCAATCACTGGCCTGGGCTTGAAAGAAGCCAAAGGGCTGGTTGACGGTGCTCCTTCTCCTATCAAGGAAGGCGCTTCAAAGGATGAAGCCGAAGATGTCAAGAAGCAGCTTGAAGAAGCTGGTGGTGCTGCTGAGCTTAAGTAAGCCCGGCAATGGTCTGGCTTCGGCTGGATAAGGACAAGGCTGGTGAGCGCTGTGCTCGCCGGCCTTTTCCCGCTTAAAGAATTTAGAATTTTCAGGGCTGGATGCGCACTGCGCGCCTGCCTGTTTTTAGCTTCGAAAGAGGCTAGTCGATCGTCCGCAGGGACGATTGAACGCTAATCACGCTGGGGAGTACTGATGGCATACTCGTACACTGAGAAAAAACGTATTCGTAAGGATTTTGGCGTTCTGCCAAAGGTAATGGACGTGCCTTACCTGCTTGCGATTCAAATGGATTCGTACCGGAAATTCACCCAGCAGGGTGTGCCTGTGGAGGAGCGAGGCGATTACGGCTTGCACGCCGCATTCAAATCCGTTTTTCCAATTGTCAGTTACAGCGGAAACGCTGCTCTTGAATATGTTGACTATAGATTGGGCAAACCCGTTTTTGATGTCAACGAATGCCAGTTGCGTGGTGTTACCTACTCCTGTTCCCTGCGCGTAAAGGTCCGCCTGATCATTTACGATAAGGAATCGTCCAACAAGACCATCAAGGACATCAAGGAGCAGGAAGTCTATATGGGGGAGATTCCCCTGATGACGGACAACGGTACCTTCGTTATTAACGGTACCGAGCGCGTGATCGTATCCCAGTTGCACCGGTCCCCGGGTGTGTTCTTTGATCATGACAAGGGTAAGACCCACTCATCCGGCAAGCTGCTTTATTCTGCTCGGGTGATCCCCTACCGTGGTTCCTGGCTGGACTTTGAGTTTGATCCCAAGGATATGGTTTACGTACGTATCGATCGTCGCCGCAAACTGCCGGCAACTATTCTGCTGCGTGCACTGGGTTACGAGGCCGAGGAAATCCTCGAGATGTTCTACGACGTGAATACATTCCACGTCGCCAAGGACGGCAACTACACGATGACCTTGATCCCCGAGCGTCTGCGTGGCGATGTTGCGGCTTTTGATATCAAGGCCGGTAAGAAGGTATTGGTGGAGCAGGGGCGTCGTATCACTGCAAAGCATATTCGTGAGCTTGAAAAGGCTGAGATTACAGAGCTTGAAATTCCCGGCGACTACCTCTTTGGCCGGTCTCTGGCCAAGAACCTTGTCGACAAGAAGACCGGCGAAGTTCTGGTGGAGTGCAACACCGAGGTCACCGAGGAAGTGCTGGCCCAGCTGACAGAAGCAGGGGTCAAGGAAGTACAGACCATCTACACCAATGAGCTGGATTGTGGTCCATTTGTTTCCGATACCCTGCGCCAGGATTCAACCCGCAACGCGTTGGAAGCCCTGGTCGAAATTTATCGCATGATGCGCCCGGGCGAGCCGCCTACCAAAGAGTCAGCAGAAAACCTTTTCCAGAACCTGTTCTTCTCTGCAGATCGTTATGACTTGTCTGCTGTAGGCCGCATGAAGTTTAACCGTCGCCTGGGTCGTGAAGAAGTCGTCGGCGGAGGTGTGCTGGATCGTGAGGATATCGTCGATGTCCTCAAGACGCTGGTTGATATCCGTAACGGTAAAGGCATGGTTGATGATATCGACCACCTGGGTAACCGCCGGGTTCGCAGTGTGGGAGAAATGGCTGAAAACCAGTTCCGTGTCGGCCTGGTGCGGGTCGAGCGGGCAGTGAAAGAACGCCTTTCCATGGCGGAGAGCGAAGGTCTCATGCCGCAGGATCTGATCAATGCCAAGCCTGTATCGGCGGCGGTGAAGGAATTCTTTGGCTCCAGCCAGCTGTCCCAGTTCATGGACCAGAACAACCCGCTCTCGGAAGTGACCCACAAGCGTCGTGTTTCGGCTCTTGGGCCGGGTGGCCTGACGCGGGAACGTGCCGGCTTTGAAGTCCGTGACGTACACCCGACACATTATGGTCGTGTATGCCCGATTGAGACGCCTGAAGGCCCGAACATCGGCCTGATCAACTCTCTGGCGACCTATGCTCGCACTAACGATTATGGCTTCCTTGAAAGTCCCTATCGCAAAGTGGTGAACGGTAAGGTTACAGACGATATCGAGTTCCTGTCGGCCATTAACGAAGCCGAGCATATTATTGCGCAGGCTTCAGCCACGGTGGACAAGAACATGAAGTTCGTGGATGACCTCATCGCGGTTCGTCACATGAACGAATTTACTGTAATGCCACCAGAGCGCGTCGATTACATGGATGTGTCGCCAAAGCAGGTAGTCTCTGTGGCTGCGGCGCTGATTCCGTTCCTGGAGCACGATGACGCCAACCGCGCCTTGATGGGATCCAACATGCAACGCCAGGCAGTGCCTACGCTGGTGGCCGATAAGCCGCTTGTGGGTACCGGCATGGAGCGTTATGTGGCGGCTGACTCCGGTGTTTGCGTAGTCGCAGAGCGCTCAGGCGTGATCGACTCTGCAGATGCCAGTCGCATCGTGGTGCGTGTTAATGAGAAGGATGTTGGCGTTGACGAAGCGCCGGTAGATATTTACAACCTGACCAAATACACCCGCTCCAACCAGAATACCTGTATCAATCAACGTCCTATTGTTCGTAAGGGTGACACGATTGAACGCGGTGACATCCTGGCCGATGGACCCTCCATCGATATGGGCGAGCTGGCTCTGGGCCAGAATATGCGAATCGCTTTCATGCCCTGGAATGGTTACAACTTCGAGGATTCGATCCTGGTGTCTGAGCGAGTGGTGAAGGAAGATCGTTTCACCACGATTCATATCCAGGAGCTCACCTGTATTGCCAGGGACACCAAGCTCGGCTCGGAGGAAATCTCCGGAGATATCCCCAATGTGGGTGAAAGCGCCCTGGCGAAACTGGACGAGTCCGGCATCGTTTATATCGGTGCTGAGGTTGAAGCAGGCGATATCCTGGTGGGCAAGGTGACACCAAAGGGCGAAACCCAGCTCACTCCGGAAGAAAAACTGCTGCGTGCCATCTTTGGTGAGAAAGCCTCCGATGTTAAAGATACTTCTCTGCGTGTACCCACCAGCACCAAGGGTACTGTGATCGACGTGCAGGTCTTTACGCGTGACGGACTCGAGAAAGACACACGTGCGCTGCAGATCGAAAAGCACCAGCTGGACGATTATCGCAAAGACCTCAAGGAAGAGTTCCGTATTTTTGAGGAAGCAACCTTCGCTCGCCTGGCTGGACTATTGAAGGGCAAGAGCGTGGTCAGCGGCGGCGGCCTGAGCAGGGGCACGGCACTAAGCCCTGCGGTACTGGACGAGCTGGATCGAGAGCACTGGTTCAAGCTGAAACTGTCTGAGGCTAACTTGAATGAAGCCCTTGCGTCCGCGCAGCGGCAGCTGGAGGAGCAGAACAAGCTTCTCGAAGATCGCTTCGAAGACAAGAAAGGCAAGCTGCAAAGTGGCGATGACCTGGCGCCGGGTGTACTCAAGATCGTCAAGGTTTACCTGGCAATCAAGCGTCGCATCCAGCCTGGTGACAAGATGGCTGGACGTCACGGTAACAAGGGTGTGATCTCTGTGATCATGCCAGTGGAAGATATGCCATACGATGAAAACGGCGAGCCTGTTGATATCGTACTCAACCCACTGGGTGTGCCTTCGCGGATGAACGTAGGGCAGGTTTTGGAAACTCACCTGGGCATGGCGGCCAAGGGTCTTGGCGACAAGATAGATGCCATGATCAAGGAGCAGAAAAAGGTGGCCGAGGTGCGCAAGTTCCTTGAGGCGATCTACAACAATGGCGCTGGTCGAACCGAGGACATAAAGTCCTTCGGCGACGATGAAGTCATGGAGCTGGCGGCGAACCTTGCCGGCGGTGTACCCATGGCCACTCCCGTGTTTGACGGTGCGGCAGAAGACTCCATCAAGGATCTGCTCAAGCTTGCCGATATGCCGGAAAGTGGCCAGTTCACCTTGTACGACGGTCGCAGTGGCGAGGCTTTTGAGCGCTCGGTCACGGTTGGCTATATGTACATGCTGAAGCTGAACCACCTGGTCGACGACAAGATGCATGCTCGTTCAACGGGTTCGTACAGTCTTGTTACACAGCAGCCGTTGGGTGGTAAAGCGCAGTTCGGTGGTCAGCGTTTCGGTGAGATGGAGGTTTGGGCACTGGAAGCTTATGGTGCCGCCTACACCCTGCAGGAAATGCTTACCGTCAAGTCCGACGATGTGGCGGGACGGACCAAGATGTACAAGAACATAGTCGATGGCGATCATCGAATGGAGCCGGGAATGCCCGAGTCCTTTAATGTTTTGGTTAAGGAAATACGCTCTTTGGGTATCGATATGGATCTCGAGAGCGACTAGAAAACGTAACATTGGACTCGGTGGTAGGTGTGTCGGTTTTTGCCGCGCACCTCCTGGAAGAAAAAACCTCGTGGAGGAAGTGCCTTGAAAGACTTACTTAATCTGTTGAAGTCCCAGGGAGAGAATGACGAATTCGATTCTATTCGGATTGGTCTGGCGTCACCGGAGCTGATCCGGTCCTGGTCATTTGGTGAAGTGAAAAAGCCGGAGACTATTAATTACCGTACCTTCAAGCCGGAACGGGACGGTCTGTTCTGTGCCAAGATATTTGGCCCAGTGAAAGACTATGAGTGTTTGTGTGGCAAGTATAAGCGCCTCAAGCACCGCGGTGTTATTTGTGAGAAGTGTGGCGTAGAAGTCGCTCTTGCAAAGGTGCGTCGCGAGCGGATGGGTCATATTGAACTGGCTAGTCCGGTTGCACATATCTGGTTCCTGAAGTCACTGCCTTCGCGCATTGGCTTGTTGTTGGATATGACGCTGCGTGACATCGAACGCGTGTTGTACTTTGAGTCCTATGTGGTCACTGACCCGGGCATGACGACGCTCGAGCAGAGTCAGTTGCTGTCCGACGAGCAATACTACGAGGCGATGGAAGAATTCGGTGACGAGTTCTCGGCCAAGATGGGTGCCGAGGCCATCCAGGACCTGATGATGCAATTGGACCTGGAGCATGAGACCGCCACTCTGCGTGAAGAGATTCCCGCTACCAATTCAGAGACCAAGATCAAGAAGCTGTCCAAGCGTCTCAAGCTGATGGAGGCTTTCGCCAGCTCTGGCAACAAGCCCCAGTGGATGGTCCTGAACGTTCTTCCCGTGTTACCGCCGGATCTGCGTCCGCTGGTGCCGCTGGACGGTGGCCGTTTTGCTACCTCCGACCTTAACGATCTGTACCGCCGGGTGATTAACCGTAACAACCGTCTGAAGCGTCTGCTGGACCTGAATGCGCCGGATATCATCGTGCGCAACGAGAAGCGTATGCTGCAGGAGTCTGTCGATGCCCTGCTGGATAATGGTCGTCGTGGTCGTGCCATTACTGGTTCCAACAAGCGCCCCTTGAAGTCACTCGCTGATATGATCAAGGGTAAGCAGGGTCGTTTCCGCCAGAACCTGCTGGGTAAGCGCGTGGATTATTCCGGTCGTTCCGTGATTGTGGTTGGTCCCACCCTGAAGCTACATCAGTGTGGCCTGCCCAAGAAGATGGCGCTGGAACTTTTCAAGCCCTTTATTTTTGGCAAACTGGAAGCCCGTGGTTTGGCAACTACCATCAAGGCCGCCAAGAAAATGGTAGAGCGCGAGCCGCCGGAAGTGTGGGATATTCTCGCCGAGGTGATTCGCGAGCATCCGGTACTGTTGAACCGTGCTCCTACGCTGCACCGTCTCGGTATCCAGGCTTTTGAGCCGGTACTGATTGAAGGTAAGGCGATTCAGTTGCACCCGCTGGTTTGTGCGGCTTACAACGCTGACTTTGACGGTGACCAGATGGCGGTCCACGTGCCTCTTACTATTGAGGCGCAGCTTGAGGCTCGGGCATTGATGATGTCCACTAACAATATCCTTTCCCCGGCTAGTGGCGAACCCATTATTGTGCCTTCCCAGGACGTGGTACTGGGTCTGTATTACATGACCCGCGAACGCGTCAACGCCAAGGGCGAGGGCACCGTGTTCGCTAACACTTCAGAGGTGCATCGCGCTTATGTTGGTGGGCATGTTCATTTACAGGCCCGCGTAAAGGTGCGTGTCAGTGAAGAAGTGAGGACCGACGAGGGAGAGACACTGGTGCGGACCTTCATTGCCGACACCACAGTTGGTCGTGCCCTGTTATGGGAGATTGTCCCCGACGGCATAGCCTTCGAAATGGCTAACCAGAATATGGCCAAGAAGGCAATTTCCAAAATTATCAACCAGTGTTACCGCATGGTCGGCCTGAAGGCCACGGTAATCTTTGCTGATCGCCTGATGTACACCGGTTATGAATATTCTACCCGTTCCGGTTCCTCGATCGGGGTGAATGACTTTGTCATTCCAGAGGCGAAAGCACTGCTTATCGATCGTGCTTATGCTGAAGTGAAGGAGATCGAAAACCAGTACTCAGCCGGCCTGGTAACCCAGGGTGAAAAGTACAACAAGGTTATCGATATCTGGTCGCGTTGCAACGACCAGGTTTCCAAGTCGATGATGGAAGGCCTGTCGACTGAACCTGTTATCAATAAGGAGGGTAAGGAAGAGCAACAGGCCTCCTTTAACTCCGTATTTATCTACGCCGACTCCGGAGCTCGAGGCTCACCTGCGCAGATTCGTCAGCTGGCGGGTATGCGTGGTCTTATGGCTAAACCTGACGGCTCAATCATTGAGACGCCGATTACCGCGAACTTCCGCGAGGGATTGAACGTACTGCAGTACTTCATCTCAACACACGGTGCCCGTAAGGGACTGGCCGATACAGCACTGAAGACTGCGAACTCAGGTTACCTGACTCGCCGCCTGGTGGATGTCGCCCAGGATCTGGTAGTGACCGAGGTCGATTGTGGTACCGACCAGGGATTGTTGATGGCTCCGGTCATTGAAGGTGGAGATATCATAGAATCGCTGGGTGATCGCGTATTGGGTCGTCTGGTGGTCAAGGATGTCATCAAGCCGGGAACCAAGGACGAGATCGCTATTACCGCAGGTACCATGCTGGATGAACTGTGGATCAAGCGTCTGGAAGAGCTGGGTATCGATGAAATCGAAGCTCGTTCGCCGATCACTTGCGAAACACGTCACGGCATCTGTTCCTCCTGTTACGGACGCGACCTGGCCCGTGGACATCGTATCAATATGGGTGAGGCGGTTGGCGTTGTGGCCGCACAATCCATTGGTGAGCCGGGTACCCAGCTCACCATGCGTACCTTCCACATTGGTGGTGCGGCATCGCGTGCTACAGCCCAGGACAACATCGAGGTGATGAACGACGGTGTTGCGCGACTGCACAATTTGAAGACGGTCGAGCGCGCCGACGGCAACCTTGTTGCCGTCAGCCGTTCCGGTGAATTGTCGGTGCTCGACACCCGCGGTCGTGAGCGTGAGCGTTACAAGTTGCCTTACGGCGCCGTGTTAAAGGTCAAGGACAACCAGGAGATAACGGCGGGCGCTATTGTCGCTAACTGGGATCCCCATACTCACCCAATCATTACTGAGGTGGCCGGTACCGTGAAGTTCAGCGGTATGGAAGAGGGGATTACCATTACGCGCCAGACTGATGAGCTGACTGGTTTATCCAGCATCGCAGTGATGGATGCCGCTGAGCGTCCGGCAGCGGGTAAGGATATCCGTCCCGCAGTGAGTCTGGTGGATGGTAAGGGTAAGGAACTGTGCCTGGCGGGTACTAATGTGCCAGCGCATTATTTCCTCCCGCCCCACGCTATGGTGAGTATGGAAGACAGCGCCCAAATCGGTGCGGGTGACGTGATTGCCCGTATTCCCCAGGAAGGCTCCAAGACCCGTGACATCACCGGTGGTCTGCCCCGCGTTGCCGACTTGTTCGAAGCCCGGAAGCCGAAGGAGCCCGCTATCCTGGCGGAGATTTCTGGTACCGTCAGCTTTGGTAAGGAAACCAAGGGTAAGCGCCGCCTGGTGATAACCCCGACCGACGGTTCAACCCTGGCGGATGGCTCCGATCACTATGAGGCGTTGATACCCAAGTGGCGTCATATGTCTGTCTTTGAGGGTGAGCATGTGGAAAAAGGTGAAGTGGTCTCTGAAGGACCGCCCAGCCCCCATGACATCCTGCGCCTGAAAGGTATCGAGGAACTCGCCAAGTACATTGTGAACGAGATCCAGGAGGTCTATCGTTTGCAGGGTGTGAAGATCAACGATAAGCATATTGAAGTTATCGTGCGCCAGATGCTGCGGAAGGTGATCATCACTTCCTCGGGTGATTCCACCCTGATCAAGGGTGAGCAGGTGGAATACACCACCCTGCTGGAAGAGAACGAGCGCTTGTTGGCCGAGAACCTTGTCCCCGCCGCTGGCGAGCGCGAGCTACTTGGTATCACCAAGGCTTCCCTGGCTACCGAGAGCTTTATTTCAGCAGCCTCCTTCCAGGAAACCACTCGCGTCCTTACCGAGGCGGCGGTGACTGGCAAGCGCGATTACCTGCGCGGACTCAAGGAGAACGTGGTCGTTGGTCGCCTGATACCGGCTGGTACCGGTTTGGCCTATCACGCAGAGCGCAAGCGTACCCGTGAAAGCCAGGCTGAGACTACTGTGTCGGCCCAGGAAATCGAAGCAGCACTGACTGAGGCGCTGCAAGCTGATAGCTAGTAACGCGTACTGATAGCCTGATAAGGGGCGAAGGATTGAATCCTTCGCCCCTTTTTTTTACTCGCCAATTGAGCCGCTACTGTAAAAGCGCTACGGAGCGCTGGGTTCTTCTAGTGCTGGTGTGCTGATGTTGTCGTAATGCACCGTGCTGTCACTATTGAATTGCTTTTTATGGGGCACAAAAAAGCCGGCAGTAGCGCCGGCTTCTTCTCGAGCGACGGGGCAACCTAGCCGGCTGCTTTGCGCTCCTTTACTTCGACGATGACATTTTCCGCAACGGTTTGCGGACAGTGCATGTAGTGAGAAAACTCCATCGAGAACTGGCCACGGCCAGATGTCATGGTGCGGAGATGACCGATATAGCCGAACATCTCTGACAATGGAACATCTGCCTTGATCCGTACGCCAGTGGTACCAGCATCCTGGTCCTTGATCATGCCGCGGCGGCGGTTCAGGTCGCCGATGACATCGCCTACATGATCATCTGGCGTAAACACATCAACCTTCATGATGGGCTCAATCAGCTGCGCGCCAGCTTTTGGCATGGATTGACGGAAGGCGCCTTTGGCTGCCAATTCAAAGGCAATTGCCGAGGAGTCCACTGCGTGGAAGCCACCATCATACAGCTCGATCTCAACATCCAATACCGGGAAGCCGGCCACGGGACCCTCTTGCATCAAACTCTTGAAACCCTTCTCAATAGCGGGGAAGAATTCCTTGGGCACGTTGCCACCAACAACCGAGGAGGAGAACACAAAACCACTGCCGGGTTCGCCGGGCTTGATACGGTAGTCGATCTTACCGAACTGGCCAGAACCACCAGACTGCTTCTTGTGCGTATAGGAATCGTCAATTTCCATGGTGATGGTTTCACGGTAGGCAACCTGGGGCTTCCCTACGTTCAGTTCAACGCCGTAAGTGCGCTTCAGGATGTCGACTTTCACATCCAGGTGAAGCTCGCCCATGCCCTTGAGAATGGTCTCGCCGGAATCTTCATCAGTTTCAACACGGAAGGAGGGATCTTCAGCAATCATTTTACCGATCGCGATACCCATTTTCTCGGCGCCGGCTTTGTCTTTCGGGGCCACCGCAATTGAGATTACCGGCTCAGGAAAGACCATCGCTTCCAGCGTACAGGGGTGCTTGGGGTCACACAGCGTATGGCCGGTTTGCACGTTCTTCATGCCAACAATGGCGATGATGTCGCCGGCTTGTGCCGAGCTTAGCTCGTTGCGTTCATTCGCGTGCATCTCGACCATACGGCCAATGCGCTCGGTCTTACCGGTAAATGAATTGAGAATAGTATCGCCCTTGTTAAGTACACCTGAATAGATGCGCACAAAGGTCAGTGCACCAAAGCGGTCGTCCATGATCTTGAAGGCCAATGAGCGCAGTGGCTCGTCAAGGGCAACCGTAGCGAATTCACCTGTTGGCTCGCCTTCTTCATCGGTCAGCGGCTGGGGGTCAACCTCAGTGGGGGTCGGCAGGTAATCCACGACAGCGTCGAGGATCAATTGCACGCCTTTGTCCTTGAATGCTGAGCCGCAGTAGGTGGGGAAGAAGTCCAGCTTGCGAGTACCATCACGAATACAACGCTTGATGTCTTCCATGGCAGGCTCATTACCATCAAGGTAGGCTTCCATCAGGTCGTCATCCTGCTCGACGGCCATTTCGAGCAGTTTCTCCCGCCATTCCTCGACTTCAGCAACCATATCTTCCGGCACGTCAGTAATGTCGAACTTTTCGGGATTGCCCGGGTCTGGCCATATGTGGGCTTTTCGGCTCAGCAGGTCGACAACACCGATGAAGTCATCTTCGCGACCGATTGGCAGCACCATAACCAGCGGGTTTGCGCCCAGAACCTTTTTAACCTGGTCAACAACACGCAGGAAGTCAGCGCCTATGCGGTCCAGCTTGTTGACGAAAATGATACGAGCAACTTCAGACTCGTTAGCATAGCGCCAGTTGGTTTCTGATTGAGGTTCAACACCACCAGAACCACAGAAAACCCCCACACCGCCATCGAGGACTTTTAGTGAGCGATAAACCTCTACGGTAAAGTCAACGTGTCCGGGAGTATCGATAATGTTTAACCGATGATCCTTCCAGAAACATGTAGTAGCAGCAGACTGGATAGTAATTCCGCGCTCCTGCTCCTGTTCCATAAAGTCAGTTGTGGCCGCGCCGTCGTGAACTTCACCGGTTTTATGGATTTTGCCAGTCAGCTTCAGAATGCGCTCGGTCGTGGTTGTTTTTCCGGCGTCAACGTGGGCGAAGATGCCTATGTTTCTGTACAGGGATAAGTCGGACATTGTGCTTCTCTATCGATTAAAGTTTCGGGGTCAAAAAATAGGGCGCTAGGGTACAGGAAAACGGCCTAATAAGGGAGTGTTAAAGCACCTAATTTCCACGCCTTGGGGCGGTGGAATTAGGTGCAATGCCGGGTTGACTCCCTTCCCGAGCATCTATAGAATGCCGCCTCCCCATTTAAGGGGTAGTTTCGTATGGCTTGTTGTTGGGGCTTTGACCGGAGCTGCCTTGAGACGGTAGGGGAGGCCCTAAGGCCATAAAACACAACTATATTTTTTGGAGTTCTAACTGAATGGCAACGATCAACCAACTGGTTCGTAAGCCTAGGAAGCGCAAAGTAGAAAAGAGCGACGTACCCGCCCTGCAGAGCTGTCCGCAGCGCCGCGGTGTGTGTACACGCGTCTACACAACTACGCCGAAGAAGCCGAACTCTGCACTGCGTAAAGTCTGTAGGGTGCGTCTCACCAACGGTTACGAGGTTTCCTCGTACATCGGTGGTGAAGGACACAACCTGCAGGAACACAGTGTGGTTCTGATTCGCGGCGGACGTGTAAAGGACTTGCCAGGTGTGCGTTATCACACCGTGCGTGGCAGCCTGGATACCTCTGGAGTAGCAGACCGTAAGAATGGTCGCTCCAAGTACGGTGCCAAGCGTCCTAAGTAAGACCTGCTAGCGCAACCAAGCAAACGACGTAAGTAAGGCCGAACCCCTGCCTCCTCCACCTATGTGGCAGGTCGGTGTTCGGATCACCTGAAGAGAGAGAAGGGCAAAATCATGCCGAGAAGAAGAGTAGTCGCCAAACGCGAAATACTGCCAGATCCCAAATTTGGCAACGTGACTTTGGCAAAATTCATGAACCATGTCATGGTGAGTGGTAAGAAATCAGTCGCAGAGACCATCGTTTACGGGGCTCTGGAAATCGTTAAGGATCGCCTTAACAAAGATCCCATAGAGGCCTTTGATGAGGCACTGGAAAACATTGCACCCATGGTGGAAGTAAAGTCCCGCCGCGTAGGTGGTGCGACATACCAGGTGCCGGTTGAAGTGCGTCCTGCCCGTCGCATAGCACTTTCTATGCGCTGGCTGGTCGAATACGCCCGTAATCGCGGGGAGAAGTCCATGCGCCAGCGTCTCGCTGGGGAAATCATCGACGCATCACAGGGCAAGGGTAATGCCGTGAAGAAGCGCGAAGATGTGCATCGTATGGCGGAAGCGAACAAGGCTTTCTCTCACTACCGTTTCTAATTTGTTGTCCATCAACAATTTATTGGGGATTTAATCGTGGCACGTAAGACGCCTATAAGTCGGTACCGCAATATCGGTATTTGCGCCCACGTGGATGCGGGTAAGACTACGACCACTGAGCGTGTTCTTTTCTATACTGGCCTGTCTCACAAGATTGGTGAGGTGCATGATGGTGCAGCCACCATGGACTGGATGGAACAGGAGCAGGAGCGTGGTATCACTATCACTTCTGCGGCAACCACCTGTTTCTGGAAAGGCATGGATGCCCAGTATGAGGATCACCGCGTCAATATCATCGATACCCCCGGGCACGTTGACTTCACTATTGAAGTCGAGCGTTCCTTGCGTGTTCTCGATGGCGCTGTTGTCGTGCTGTGCGGCTCTTCAGGTGTGCAGCCCCAGACTGAGACAGTTTGGCGTCAGGCAAACAAGTACGAAGTTCCCCGCATGGTCTTTGTTAACAAGATGGACCGCGCTGGTGCAGATTTCGATATGGTTGTTAGTCAGTTGAAGGAGCGTCTGGGTGCCAATCCGGTGCCGTTGCAGATGACCATTGGCGCTGAAGATGAGTTCAAGGGCGTTGTTGATCTGGTCAAGAATAAGGCTATTTTCTGGAATGAAGCCGATCAGGGTATGACTTTTGAATACGCTGATGTCCCTGAGGACATGGTTGATAAAGTCAGCGAAATGCGTGATTTCATGATTGAAGCCGCGGCAGATGGCTCCGACGAGATGATGGAAAAATATCTCGAAGGTGAGGAGCTCACCGAGGAAGAAATCAAGCAGGGTATTCGTACCCGTACCCTGGCCAATGAAATTATCCCTGTTCTGGCCGGTTCTGCCTTCAAGAACAAGGGCGTACAGGCCATGTTGGATGCGGTTATTGACTACATGCCTTCGCCCGAGGAAGTTAAGGCGATTGAAGGTACCTTGCTGGATGCCGATCACACTGTTGAAGTCCGTGAAGCCGACGACAATGCGCCTTTCGCAGCGTTGGCATTCAAGATTGCCACCGATCCTTTTGTGGGTACGCTGACTTTCTTCCGTGTTTACTCCGGTAAGTTGGAAAGTGGCACTGGCATCTTCAACTCCGTTAAAGAGAAGAAAGAGCGCGTGGGTCGTATGGTGCAGATGCACTCCAACAGCCGCGAGGAAATCAAGGAAGTCCTGGCTGGGGATATCGCAGCTGCGGTGGGTCTTAAGGATGTTACTACCGGGGACACCCTGTGTGATATCGGCAGGCCTATCGTGCTTGAGCGCATGGAATTCCCGGAACCCGTGATTTCAGTTGCGGTAGAGCCCAGGTCCAAGCCTGATCAGGAAAAGATGGGCGTGGCATTGGGCAAATTGGCTCAGGAAGACCCCTCTTTTCGCGTTAAGACCGACGAAGAGACTGGCCAGACCATTATCTCCGGCATGGGAGAGCTACACCTGGATATTCTGGTTGACCGCATGCGCCGTGAGTTCAGTGTTGAAGCGAACATCGGTAAGCCCCAGGTGGCCTATCGTGAAGCAATTCGTAATACTTCCGAGATTGAGGGTAAGTTTGTACGACAATCCGGTGGTCGTGGTCAGTATGGTCACGTCTGGATCAGGTTCGAACCGGGTGAAGACAGCAATGCGGAAGGACTGGAGTTCGTCAACGAGATCGTTGGTGGTAATGTTCCCCGCGAATATATACCTGCTGTACAAAAGGGTATCCAGGAGCAGATGCGAAATGGCGTATTGGCGGGCTACCCCCTGTTGGGCTTGAAAGCAACTTTGTACGATGGTTCTTTCCACGATGTGGACTCCAATGAAATGGCGTTTAAAATCGCCGCTTCAATGGCAACCAAGAAGCTTTCCAGTGAAGGTGGTGCGGTACTGTTAGAGCCCATCATGGCAGTTGAAGTGGTAACGCCCGAAATAAATATGGGTGATGTGGTCGGCGACCTCAACCGTCGTCGCGGGTTGATTGCCGGTATGGAAGAGAATCCTTCGGGTAAAGTAGTTACCGCGGACGTTCCCCTGGCGGAAATGTTTGGCTACGCAACAGATCTGCGATCTGCCACTCAGGGTCGTGCGACCTATACCATGGAGTTCTCCAAGTACGCTGAAGCGCCGAACAATATCGCCGACGCAATTATATCCAAGAACCAGTAGCTTATAGCTTACTAATAGAGGTGAAGAAAAGTGGCAAAAGCAGCATTTGAACGTACCAAGCCCCACGTCAACGTAGGCACCATCGGTCACGTTGACCATGGTAAGACTACCCTGACAGCG
>RCNC010001312.1_pt1 | contig 17864 bp, 15 predicted proteins | sample 2041301 | NCBI WGS metagenome assembly RCNC01 (sample SAMN09708231, study PRJNA481090) | Marine sediment metagenome, whole genome shotgun sequencing project. | biome: marine sediment; feature: ocean; material: sediment; isolation source: Sewage treatment plant 13A marine sediment (STP13A) ... | reverse complement strand
GCAAGCCGCGAGGAATGTTCCGCCTGTAACGGCAGTGCTGCGCAGCACCGTAAGGATGAATGTCTATTTTCAGTTCGCTCGCTAACCCCGCCGCAAGCGGCGAGGAATGCGCTCACTATCGCGGTTCAATGCGTTAATTCCGTTTCACCAGTACCACCGATGCCTCGAATGAAAAGGTCCACCAACGGGTCGGCCATGGTTACCAGATCGTATTGCCCGCCGGAATGAATCCAGGAGTTGATCACCTCATCCACAGCACCGTTGATGAACCGCTTGACAAGGCCCATGTATAGATCCTTCCGAATGGTTCCCTCTTCCTGGCCCAGTTCCACCACCTCGGAAATTATGTCTCGGTACATCTTGGACATCTCTTTGATCTGCTCGTTCCCGAGTCGCCGGTTCTGGTGGGTTTCCGCCTGATAGACGATGGCCATGTTGCGGTCTTTCTGGAACTCCTGCAGATGGACGCGAATCAAACATCGCAGCTTCTCTTCGGCGGTTGCCGGTTGTCTGACCGCATCCCGAAAACGTTCGAAAATCTGACGGGTCTTGTACTGGTAGAATTGAACCAGAATATCGTCTTTGTTTTTAAAGTAGAGATAGATGGTTCCGTCCGCCACCCCAGCCTCTTTGGCAATCTGGGCAACTGTCGACTGAAAGTACCCCTGTTCCGCAAATACAGTAATGGCCGCCTCCAGAATACGCTGGTATTTATCCATATTTTTCTTTTTCGTGTTGATGGCGAACCTCCTGACAACAATATTTTATGAATGAATATTCATTCATTTATCAAAGCCAAAATCACCCTGTCAAGCTTTAACATTAAAAAACCCGAAAAACCGATGACAACCTGATCAAACCTTATCCGACTTTGATAAATCCAATACTAAACGTCTGCCGTTCAGGTTTCGCGGTCAATACCACATGGAGTCGATCCATAACTGCAAAATAATGAGTAACCATTCATTTCATGTTGACTTTGCTGCCGACAGACAATACTTGGATTTGTCCTGCGGACGTATTTTACATCCTTTATATGTTGACATGATTGATTCACTCAGGTTAGTTTCGCTCCTTGGCTCATATCGATACGGTTCACGCTCACCCCTAATCCATGCGTGATCTGCATAACCCTTCATGGCATCGACCCCGTGTCATGATAAACAGGAGGAATGTCAAATGATTGTTGCGGAAAGAAAACCCTTTGAAGAGGTCAGGGCCATGGTCAAGGACTTTAAAAAAGTCCTTACCGTGGGATGCGGCACCTGTGTGGCGGTTTGTCTCGCAGGCGGCGAAAAGGAGGTCGGTGTGCTCAACTCCGAACTTAAAATCGCCCGCCGTATGGAAGGTGACCCCATCGAAACCGGTGGTGTTACCGTAGAGCGGCAGTGCGACATGGAGTTTTTGGAAGAGTTGGATGGAATCGTGGATGAATACGACGCGATCATCTCCATGGCCTGCGGCGCCGGCATTCAATTTATCGCCGAACGCTTCCCTGAAATCCCCGTGTTTCCCGCTGTCGACACCAGTTTTATCGGCGTCAACCGGGAAGTGGGCTGGTATGAGGAGAGATGCCGGGCCTGCGGTACCTGCGTGTTGGGTATGACTGCCGGCATCTGTCCGGTCACCATGTGCGCCAAGGGACTGTTCAACGGACCCTGCGGCGGCACCAACAAAGGCAGCTGTGAAATCAATTCCGATCAGCCCTGCGCCTGGCAACGTATCCATGAGCGACTGGCCAAGCAGAATCGACTGCAAAATATCCTCGACATCTGTCCGCCCAACGACTGGCGGAATCAGACGCCCCGGACCATCGTTCAACCGGGATACAAGGATCGTCTTGCCGCATTCGGTATCAAATAGCCGAATCGCCAGCCAGCAAACACCAAAACGGAACAAGCCAATAGAAGGATTCCCAAATGAAATCAGGAAGCAATCTTGAAAAAATACTGCGTGCCGGAAATTTTGCCTTTACCGGGGAACTAGGGCCGCCTCGCGGAACCAACGTGGCGGTGGTGCGGGAAAAGGCCAAACATCTGGTCGGAATGGTGGACGCCGTCAATATTACAGACAACCAGACCGCAATGGTGAGAATGTCCAGCTGGGCCGCCTCGTTGATTGTCTTAGAGGAGGGGCTGGAACCCAACTACCAGATGGTCTGCCGGGACCGCAACCGCCTGGCCATGCAGGCCGACATCCTCGGCGCCTCGGCCCTGGGCATTCGCAACATGCTCGCCTTGTCTGGCGACCATCAGCAGTTCGGCGACCATCCTCAGGCCAAAGGCGTCTTCGACATCGACTCCACCCAGCTGATCGGGATGGTTAAAAAGATGCGTGACGACGGAAAATTCCTGGGCGGGGCGGACATTGACGAACCGCCCAAAATTTTTATTGGCGGGGCGGCCAACCCTTTTGCCGAACCCTACGAATGGCGGGTGCATCGCCTGGCCAAAAAAGTCAAGGCCGGCGTGGATTTCGTACAGACCCAGTGCATCTACAACATGGAGAGAATGCGCCAGTGGGTTAAGGAATCCGTGGATATGGGGCTCACCGAAAAGGTCTATATTCTGGCAGGTGTCACCCCCATGAAGAGTGTCGGTATGGCGCGCTACATGCAGCTCAAGGTCCCCGGCATGGATGTTCCCAACGAGATCATCAAACGACTACAGGGCGTGGGTAAAAAAAAGGTGGCTGACGAGGGCATCAAGATCGCCTGTGAACAGATCGAAGAATTCAAAGAGATGAAAGGCGTTGCCGGTGTTCATCTCATGGCCATCGAATGGGAGCACAAGGTGCCGGAAATTGCCGAACGGGCAAAAGTCCTGCCCAGACCCACGATCTGATCAACACCGCACATCCATTGTCAACCAACGATCACCAAAGGAGTTTTCAAGTGAGTACTGAATCTAAAAAAGTCATGGTCATTGGGGGCGGGATCGCCGGTCTGACGGCAGCCTGGGAGCTTGCCGGTCTCGGCACGCAGGTAGCGTTAGTGGAAAAGGCCGACTTTCTTGGTGGACACGCCATCCAGTATGCCTGCAAAGCCACCGACGAATGTCGCCAATGCGGCGCCTGCGCCGTCGAAAGCATGCTCAAGAACGTAGTCAACGAACCAGCCATTACCGTCCATCTGGCCACTGAGGTGGCCGGCATAAATAAAAATGGAAATTTTTCCGTTAACCTGAAAAAAACAGCGATCGACAAGGACCTGAAGGCCTGCGAAACCGGTTATACCGACAACCCGACCGGATGTTCGGCCGTCAGGGGCTACTCGCTGAACAATGCCAAATTCTACCAGGCCGACGGTGGTCTGAACCCGGAAACGACCGGCAGTGCTGATACCCTCGAGGTGGACGCCGTGGTCGTAGCCACCGGATTCGTGCCCTTCGACCCACGGCTCAAATCCACCTACCGCTACGACGAGTTGAAAAACGTGGTCAGCGGCATGGACCTGGAGTCAGGAAAACGGGCAAATGGCACCGTACTGAGGCCATCGGACGGCAAGCCGCCCAAAAAGATCGCCTTCATTCAATGCGTGGGCAGCCGGGACGAACGCCTGGGCAACCTGTGGTGCAGCCAGGTCTGCTGCCCCTATGCCCTGAGAACGGCCCAGGCCATGAAGTACAAGGACCCGGAACTGGACATCACCGTCTTTTACATGGATATCCAGAACACGGGCAATGATTTCCCCGTCTTCTACCAGCAATGCAAAGACGAAATGAAATTCGTGCGCAACATTCCCGTGGACATGTACGAGACCGAGGACGACCGCATCAGGACCCGCTTCATGACCGCTGAAGGCAACAGTGAAGTCGTGGAAGACGAGTTCGACCTGGTGGTGCTCTCTGTAGGTATCATGCCGGCAGCCGACAACACGACGCTGTCCGAAACGGTAGGCGCACCGCTCAACGGCGACGGATTCTTTGCCAGCGCCGACAAGTTGAACCGGGCATCCACCGGTCAGGCCGGCATTTTTGTGGCCGGCACCGCTTCGGGACCGAAAACCATTTCCGAATCCATCGTCCACGCAGGTCAGTCAGCCGGCGAAGTGATGAAATATCTGGGGAGGGCCTCATGACACAACAGACACAAATGGAAACCATCAACCTGGCCACCGATGTCCTGGTGGTCGGTGCCGGGATGACCGGCGTGAAGGCCGCGACCGAGATTGCCGCCACCGGATACAAGGTGGTGCTGATCGATGAGGGATCCGTCCTGGGCGAGGCGTCAGCCAATGCTGTCGTTGACCTGGACGGTGAAGAACAGGCTGCGCTGGATGCATGGATGACGACAGTCAACGATTCGGAGATGATCGAGGTCATGACCGGCACCCGCATGGACGGCGCTGCCGGCGTTCCCGGCGACTTTCGGGTGTGGCTGTCGGGCAACGACGACATCGTCGAAAAGTCCGTCGGTGCCATCGTGTTGGCGTCGGAACTGGTGGCCTGCCCCTTGAATGAGGCCTATGGCCTGAACCTGTCCGACACGGTGGTCACCCAAAGTCAGCTGGAAGCAGCCCTTGGTGAAAATCCGTCCGCATTGGCCGGGAAATCGGTAGCCTTCATGCTGGGCCTGGCTCAGGACGGCAACCCGTTGGTCCTGGAGCGGGTTTTGAAAAGCGTGCTGGCAGTGGAAAACATGGATGATACCAGCGCCTATGTGTTTGCCGGCGACCTGAAGGTGGCCGAGGACGGGCTGGAACGCCTCTACCTGGAATGCCGCGACAAGGGCACCATGTATGTCAAACTCAATGAAATGCCCACCGTGGTCCAAGAGGGCGGCAGCCTTTCCATCACCTATGACGATCCGGTCCTTCAGCGTAAAGTCCAACTAATCCCTGACATCATCGTGGTCGAAGAAGCCATCGGTGCCGACCGGGTCAACGCGGAACTGGCGGAAATGCTGAAAATCGATGTCGGATCCATGGGTTTTTTGCAGACTGACAACGTTCATCGTTATCCGGTTTCCACCAACCGCGAAGGCATCTTTGTGGTAGGCGGCAGCCGGCGGGTAAAAAAACGTTACGGCGCCCTGATGGATGCGGAAAATGCCGCCATCCGGGTCCGCAGCCTGTTGGGTGACGGCACCATCAGCGTGCCGGCCAACAAAGCGGTATTGGATACCGGTAAGTGCACCTTCTGCCTGACCTGCTACCGCTGCTGCCCCCATGGCGCGATCTACTGGTCCGCCGATAACAAGCCGGAAATTTCCCCGGTGGCCTGTCAGGGATGCGGTATCTGCGCGTCGGAATGCCCCATGGATGCCATCCAGATCGGCGACTTCAACGACGCCGACATGATTGATCAGGTGACCCAATCGGCTTCGGCCAAAGATGGCGACTACCCCACCATCGTGGCGTTCTGTTGCCAGAACAGTGGATTGGAGGCTGCCCGCATGGCCGACTCCTTCGGCATGCCCCTGCCCAAAGGGCTGAAAACCGTAACTGTGCCCTGTGCGGGCAAAGTGGACATCGACTATATCATGCACGCCCTGGCCGAAGGCGCTGACGGGGTGGTAGTCATGGCCTGTCACAATGGTAATTGCAAATCAGAAAATGGCAGCCTGTTCGCCGGATGGCGGGCAGCCAACGCCCAGGACATGATAGAATCCATCGGTCTTGAAAAAGACCGAATCTGTTTTGCCACGACGGCATCAAACATGGGGGCTGATTTTTCCCGTATCCTTATGGATATGGAAGCCACGCTGACGTCCAAATAATCAACTGGACACATTCAAACGCGCGTCGTTGCATCTGTTTGCAATGGCGCGCGTTTATTTTGAAAACAACACCGCCAAAGCAGTCGTTCACAGGCGGTAAAGCCGGTTTGGTCGTCCATCGGATGCGTTATACCGTCGGCCCAATTGAACCCTCCCCGCGGCAAGCCGCGGGGAATCTTCACCGCAAGGATGATAATCGATTTCCAGTTCGCTCGCTAACCCCGCCGCAAGCGGTGGGGAATGCACTCGCTATCGCGGTTCAATTTTTTCCTTGTGTTTTGCGCCTGATTCGTAAATAAGGATTAACTTGATTATTTGAATCATATTGGAATCGTCGGTAGTCAACTAACAACGGAGGAATTAACAGTATGGCTGATGAAGCGATCAAACTCGGCGGGAAAAAGCGATCTGTTTTCATCGACAAGGTGAAAGAGATTCTCCCCGAGGGAGGAAACCTGAACCTTTGCCTGACCTGTGGCGCCTGCTCATCAGGGTGTCCGGCAACGGGTCTGGAGGGAATGGATCCCCGAAAATTTTTGAGAATGGCAGCCCTGGGCATGGACGAAGAGGTCCTGAGCAGCAAATGGGTCTGGATGTGCACCATGTGCACGCGCTGCATGTATGTCTGCCCCATGAAAATCAACATCCCCCAGCTGGTATTCAACGCCCGGACCACCTGGCCTCGCGACCAACGCCCCAAGGGCATCCTGGGATCTTGCGATATGGCCTTGCGCAACGACACCTGCAGCGCCATGGGTGCCACGGAAGAGGATTTCCAGTTCGTGGTCGAAGACGTACTGGAAGAGTACCAGGAAGCCCAACCCGAATTCGCAGAGATGAAGGCCCCCGTCAACAAAAAGGGTGCCAAGTTCTTCCTGAACCAGAACTCCAGGGAACCGGTAACCGAGCCCGACGAGATGGTGCCCCTGTGGAAAATCCTGGACTTGGTTGGTGCGGACTGGACATATGGCACCAAAGGCTGGGCAGCCGAAAATTACTGCATGTTTCTGGGTGACAACGACGCCTGGAAACACATCGTCGAGGTGAAGAAAAAAGCGGTGGAGGATCTGGGCTGCGAGGTCTGGCTCAATACGGAGTGAGGGCACGAACTCTTCGCAGTCCGGTTCGGACTGGATAAATTCAAGCTCGACTACAACTTTGAAATCAAAAGCATCATTCAATACTACGCCCAATGGATCCGCGAGGGAAAGCTGAAGCCCAGTTCCGAGTGGAACAAGGAACGCCAGGTCAAGTTCACGGTTCAAGATCCCTGCCAGCTGGTGCGCAAGACCTTCGGTGACCCGGTGGCCGAGGACCTGCGCTTCGTGGTCAAGGCGGTGGTCGGTGAGGAGAACTTCATCGACATGCACCCCAACCGTTCCAACAACTTCTGCTGCGGCGGCGGCGGCGGGTTCCTGCAGTCCGGACTACCGGATGAACGCCGGACCTACGGCAAGCTCAAGGCCAACCAGATTCTGGCCACCAAGGCGGATTATGCCATCACCCCCTGCCACAACTGCCACGCCCAGATCCATGATCTGAGCGACCAGTTGGATCACCCCTGGCAGACCGTTCACCTGTGGACCCTGCTCTGCCTCTCTTTAGGCATCCTCGGTCCCAACGAACGCGAATACCTGGGTGACGACCTCAAGGATGTGGATGTGTTCCATCCCGAGTCGTCGAATATGTAATCGTTTTTAAGAACACTAAAGGCCGGCCCCTTATGGGTGCCGGCCTTTTTTGTTCTATCTTCATTTTTTCAGTAGTCGCTCCTACCCAAAAACAGCTTGTATCTGTTGACGGTAATCAGTTTGACCGTTCAAAGTTGTTTCGACCTACTGACAATCTGCAAGCTTTAATCCAAGCTTCTAAATCCTCAAAGGAACACCCGATCGTTCCCCTCTGCCTTCTGTTTTTCTTAACTGTGAACCGGCAACTGTAAACCGTGAACGATTACAATAGCTCGGCACCTATAGAGGGTTTATCCCCACCCGTTTATGGCTTATGCTCCCTTGGACAATTTCACCGCACACACCTTGAACTCCGGAATCCCGGAAACCGGATCCAAGGCGGCATTGGTCAGTTTGTTGGCTGCCGCCTGGGCAAAGTGAAAGGGGATGAAAACGGTTCCGGCCACGGCTTTTCGGGAAACCCGAACCCGGGCCTGGATCTCTCCCCGTCGGGAAGCGATGATTACCCGATCACCATCCTCAAAACCCATGCCCTGGGCATCGCCCCGCGTGATCTCCACAAAGGACTCCGGCGCCCGCTCGTTCAATCCCTCGGTCTTCATGGTCATAGTGCCGGTATGGTAGTGGTAGAGCACACGGCCGGTGGTCAGGTACATGGGATAGTCGTCGTCGGCCACTTCCGCCGGGGCAATCCATTCAAGGGCATGGAACATCCCTTTTCCCCGGGTAAACTGGGCCCCGTGCAAAATGGGGGTGCCGGGATGTTCCGGGGTGGGACAAGGCCAGTGGAGCCCCTCGTGTTCGATGCGCGGGTAGCTGATCCCGGCATAGGAAGGGGTGAGGCTGGCCAGTTCGTTGAAAATGGTCTCGCTGTCCTTGTAGGACATGGCGTAACCCATACGCGTGGCGATTTCGCAGGTGATCTTCCAGTCGTCCTTGGCCAACCCGGGTGGATCCACCGCCTTTCTCACCCGCTGCACCCGCCGCTCCGTATTGGAAAAGGTGCCATCCTTCTCGGCAAAACACTTGGAGGGCAACACCACGTCGGCCAGTTGAGCGGTTTCGGTAAGAAAGATATCCTGGACCACCAGAAAGTCGAGGTTTTTCAGGCTCTTTTCAGCATGGTTCAGATCGGGGTCGGACACCAATGGGTTCTCGCCGATAATGTACAGGGCCTTGATCTCTCCGCTGTGGGCTTTGGGCACCATTTTCGTGACCGTAAGTCCCGGTTTGGTCGGCAGCCCAGTGACCTTCCAGGCCCGCTCCATTTTTTTAATGGCATCCAGGTTGTCCACCGCCTGGTAGCCGGTGAGCACGTTGGGAAGGCCGCCCAGATCGCAGGCGCCCTGGACGTTGTTCTGGCCGCGCAAGGGGTTGACCCCACCGCCCCGGATGCCCAGGTTGCCGCAGAGCATAGCCAGGTTGGCCAGCGACTTGACGTTATCAGTACCCGTGGTGTGCTGGGTGATGCCCATGCAGTAAAGGATGCTTCCCGCAGGTGCCTGGGCGTAAAGACGGGCCGCCTCGATTAATTTCTCGGCAGGGATACCGGTGATGGATTCGACATGCTCAGGGGTATACTTCTCCACCACCGCCTTCATTTCGTCGAACTTCTCCGTGCGATCCTCGACGAAGGTCTTGTCGTGCAGATCTTCTTTGATGATTACGTGCATCATGCCGTTGATCCAGGCCACGTCGGTCCCCAGGTTGGGCCGGAGCCAATGCTCGGCAAATTCGGTCATCTTGATCCGCCGCGGGTCCACCACGATGAGCTTAGCTCCCCGGCGGGTAACCGCCCGTTTGACGAACGTCGAAAGCACCGGATGGTTTTCCGAGGTATTGGAGCCGGTGATGAGGATGACGTCGGCCTCCTCGATATCGGCGATGGTGTTTGTCATGGCGCCACTTCCGAAAGCTGCGGCCAGACCGGCCACGGTGGAGCTATGTCAGAGCCGGGCGCAATGATCGATGTTGTTCGTCTTGAGCACCGCCCGGGTAAACTTGTGGGCGATGTAGTTCTCCTCGTTGGTGATGCGCGCCGAGGTGAATACGCCGATGCTGTCCCCGCCGTGGGTGTCGCGGATGCTCTTGAGCTTGCCGGCCACCAGATCGATGGCCTCTTCCCAGGTGGCTTTGCGAAAAGCACCGTTCTCCTTGATCAAGGGATCGGTAAGCCGCTGGTCGCTGCCGATGAAATCGAAACCAAACCGTCCCTTGACGCACAGGCTGCCCTGGTTGGGGGCTTCGCCCTCGACACCGCTCACCTTGACCACCCGGTTGTCACGAACGTGAAGGTACATCTGACAGCCCACGCCGCAGTAGCTGCAGGTGGTCCGCACCTGTTGCGTTTCCCAGGGGCGGACATGGTAGCGCACATCCTTTTCCACCAGGGCCCCCACCGGGCAGACCTGCACGCATTCGCCACAAAAGACGCAGTCGGAATCTTTCAGCGGCCGGTCGCCTGCGGCGATGATTTTTGTGGCCGCACCACGGTAACCGAAGCTGATGGCATTGTTCACCTGCACCTCGTTGCAAGCCTGGATGCAGCGGCCGCAAAGGATGCAGCGGGAAAAATCCCTCACGATGAACGGGTTGACCGTCTCCATGGGATAGCGGGCCGGGGTTCCCTGAAAGCCCTCGCCGGTCACCTGGTAGCGGTAGGCCAGATCCTGAAGGCGGCAGTCTCCCCATACCGGACACAATTCTTCGCTGCCGTCGTCTTTTTCGACGCCCAGCTGAAACTGGGTCCAGTCGCTGTCGTCGCGTCCACGAACCGCACAATTGTGATTGCCCGAAGAGAGCATGAGTCGCAGGATCTCTTTGCGCGATGACACCACATCCGGCGATTCGGTGCGAACGACCATGTTGGGTACAACTGGGGTGGAACAGGCCGGCAGCAGCGTCCGGGCCCCTTTTACCTCAACCACACAGATCCGGCAGGCACCGGTGGGTGTGGTTCCCTTCAAGTGGCACAACGTCGGAATATCGATGTCGCCCCGTCGGGCCACGTCCAGGATCGTCTCCCCCGGTTCAATGGGAAGCTCGTTTCCGTTGATCACTATCAGGTTCGTCTGTTCCATATTCAGGTACTCCTTTGGGGAGGGTCCGTGGGTCAATTCACCAGCCTATTTTTCCTATAGAAAATCGGCCCTTTTGTCAATCCGGGAATACCTATCCATAATAATGTCGAAAAGAGATACCTTCGCTCAGATACCCACAAGAGCATTCATTTGTGATTGGGTTTTTAACGGGTTGCCTTTTTGACGGCGATTACCGTCGCCGGCCCGTTCTCGAAAGAAAGCACCGCCCGCCCCGTGAAGTCAACCCCATATATGCCAGGGCACCCAGGACACTGCCCGCAAAATCCGCAACCCCATCCATCGCATCGGCTTGGCGAGCCGCCACGAAAGACTGGTGGATTTCATCACTCACGCCGAAAAGGGTGGCAAAGCAGACGCTGATCGCCAGCAGCTGAGCCGGGGACAGTCGACCCGGCCATGTCACCCTACAGGCCCGGTAGAACAAGGCGGCCAGAATTCCATAGGCTGCCATGTGCAAGACTTTGTCTTTCAGCGGGAAAAAAGGGCCGAAATCGGGCGACGGATAGTTGGACTGAACAACGATGGCCGCGCAGAGTGCGATGACCGGCAGCCAGTAAATTAAAAATGTTCTCCGGGCGGTTTTCATGGGGCATCAGGGAGAGTCAAATGTGCAGCCGCTTCAGCCGTCCCGGGAATCCGGTGAAAACCCCAGCGGCTAATGTACTGGCCTATTCGCCGAACATGTCCAGATTCAGGTGTCTGTCAGCCACGTGGGCCGTCACCTGCTCCATAAACTGGGCCATGGGGAGACCGTAGCGGACCGTGCCGTCCAGCGTACGAACGGATATGGTGCCGGCCGCCTGCTCTTTGGCGCCGCAGGTGAGAATCAGCGGGGTCTTGGCCAGCTGGGCTTCGCGAACCTTTCGGTTGAGACTTTCCGTACGATCATCCACCTCAACCCGCAATCCTGCGCCGGTCATTGTTTTGGCAATTTCCTCGGCAAATGGAATCAGATCATCGTTGATGGGCAACAAAACAGCCTGTACTGGTGCCAGCCAGAGGGGAAACTTGCCTTCGAAATGCTCGATGAGAATTCCCAGAAACCGCTCGATGGAGCCGAACACCGTCCGGTGCAGCATGATGGGGCGGTGCTTCTCATTGTCCGCACCCACATAGGTCAGGTCGAAACGCTCGGGCAGGCTCATGTCCAGCTGAATGGTGCCGCACTGCCAGGTCCGTCCCAGGGCGTCATTGATGTGCAGGTCGATCTTGGGTCCGTAGAAGGCGCCATCCCCCTCGTTGATGCGGTATTCCTTGCCGTAGGCATCCAGCGCCGAGCGAAGGCCGTTGGTGGCCTGTTCCCACTGCTGATCGGTACCGATGGATTTTTCCGGTCGTGTGGACAGCTCCAGATGAAAACCGAGACCGAATTGGTTGTAGATCCGCTCCTCCAGTCGCAGCAGGTCGATAATCTCAGCCTGGATCTGTTCCGGCATCATGAAAAGATGGGCATCGTCCTGGTGAAAGGCCCGGACCCGGAACAGGCCGTTTAGCACGCCGGACAACTCGTGGCGGTGCACCAAACCGATCTCCGCGGCCCTGATGGGCAGCTCCCGGTAGGAGTGGGGCCGGGTGCTGTAGAGCAGCATGCCGCCGGGACAGTTCATGGGCTTGATGGCATAGGCCTGCTGGTCCACCTCGGTGGTGTACATGTTCTCACGATAGTTCTCCCAGTGGCCGCTTTTCTCCCACAAGGCGCGCTGGAGAATGATGGGCGTCTTGGTTTCGACGTATCCGGCTTCCCTATGGGCATCGCGCCAGAAATCCAGCAGGGCGTTCCACACATCCATGCCCTTGGGATGGAAGAAAGGCATGCCCGGCGCATCGTCATGGAAGCTGAACAGATCCATGGCTGCGCCGATCTTGCGGTGGTTGCGTTTTTTAGCCTCTTCGAGAAAGTTGAGATACGCCTTGAGCTGCTTCTTATCGAAAAAGGCGGTGCCGTAGATCCGCTGAAGCTGGGCCTTGGATTGATCCGCCCGCCAGTAGGCACCGGAGACCCGCATCAATTTGACCGCCCGCACAAACCCGGTGTGCGGCACGTGCGGCCCCCGACACAGGTCGGTAAACTCGCCTTGCTTGTAAAAGGAGATGGTGCCGTCGGCCAGATCAGAAATCATTTCGGTCTTGTAGGGTTCCTCCTTGTAAAATTCCAGGGCATCGGCCTTTGATATTTCATGGCGTTCGACGGGAATCTTCGCCTTGATGATGCGGTTCATTTCCGCTTCGATCTTGGGGAAGGCTTCTTCGGAGAGCGGCTCCATATCGATGTCGTAATAAAAACCGTCCTCAACTACCGGCCCGATGGTCAGTTTGGCATGGGGATAAAGGTTCACCACGGCCTGGGCCATGACGTGGGCGGCACTGTGGCGCATAATTTCCAGCGCTTCAGGATCCCGGGTGGTGATCAGCCGGACAGCGGTATCCTGTTTAATGGTCCGGTTCAGGTCCACCAGGTTGCCTTCTAATTCCATGGCCACGCAATCCCGGGCCAAGCCCTCGGAGATGCTCTTGGCCACAGCCAGTCCCGTGGGATATCCGTCAAAGGGTTTTCGACTTCCATCGGGAAGTGTGATATGAATCATTTTTTTATTGCCTTCCGTATAAAGGTTGTGCATGGCGTCAACAACGGACATCCAACAATTCATTATTAAAAAAACAACTTATGAAAAGTAGGGAAAAACCCTCTCCGGGTCAAGAGAAAAATATGGCCGCCGTCGCCGATCCGTCTTACCGCTTCATCCGAACGCCTGCCGAACTGGAACAGTTCGTTAGCCGGATCAGCCAGGAGAAAATCCTTGCCGTGGATCTAGAGGCGGACTCCATGTTTCACTTCCAGGAAAAAGTCTGTCTGCTGCAGATGGCCGGCAACGGTGAAAATGTGGTCATCGATCCCCTTGAAGTCAACGATCTTTCAGCCTTGGCCCCGATGTTCAAAGACAAGGACGTCTGTAAGGTGTTTCACGGTTCAGACTATGACGTTCGCTCCCTCTATCGTGATTTTTCAATCGAGATCAACAACCTGTTCGATACGCAGTTGGCCAGCATGTTCATGGGCCAACGGGAAACCAGCCTCGGAGCGGTAGTGTGCAACCGGTTCGGTATTCAGTTGGATAAACGCTACCAGAAAAAAGACTGGTCTCAACGTCCCCTGCCCGACGGTATGATCGAATACGCCGCTTCCGACGTCTACCACCTGATTCCCCTCGCCCGGATGCTCATGAATGAATTGGAGGAAAAGGGCCGACTGGACTGGGTCAAGGAGGAGTGCGATTACCTGTCCGAGGTCAGGCCCATGGAAAACGGCAGCGATCCGTTGTTCCTCCGGTTCCGCGGAGCCGGCCGCCTGCCGCGGCGCAACCTGGCGGCGCTTGAGGGGTTGTTGCAATATCGCCGTGAACTGGCCGAGAAAAAAGACCGGCCCTTGTTCAAGGTCATTTCCAACACCGCATTGCTAAAAATCGCCACCGAAATGGCCCAGACCCCTCAAGCCATGGAAGCAGCCCGATGCTTGAGCGCCAAGCAGATCCGCATTTACGGCAAACCTCTATCCGCCATCGTAAAAAAAGCCAACGCTCTTGCCGAAAAGGACCTGCCCACCTATCCACGGAAGCGGCGGCCTTCGGTGTCACCCAGGGTGCCCGAACGGATCAAGATCATCAAGGCCTGGCGCGATCGGCTGGCAGACGGTTTGGGACTGGATCCCGCCCTCCTGTTCAATAAGGCGCTGATGACCGCCATTGCCGTTAAAAAGCCTGCTGACCTTCAAGCGCTGCGAAACGTCGAGGGAATCCGCAACTGGCAGGTAAAGGCATTCGGGAAAGAGGTCCTGACCGTTCTATCCGCCCTGCCCTGACACCACACCATCGACACGCTTTCACTAACTTTACGACTTCTCGTAGGAGCAGCTTCCAGCCGCGATAAATAAAATCGACCGAAGCCGACTTATCGCGGCTGGAAGCCGCTCCTACAGACGATCTCAGAGCAAATTCACTCGGAGCCGAATGTTGAACGATTGATTCGATATGGGAGGGTTCATGGATGCTACGGCAGCATCCGGCAAGCCGGTGATGATCGACCGTCATAGCGGATCAGTGCCCCGTCGCTGGCCCGTCCCATGGCACAGTTGACCACGATCGTACTTCCAATGGTTGTCACACCGGCCTGCTCGTGAATGTGACCGCAGAGGACCAATGCCGGCGAACGGCAATCCACCAGCCGTCTGACGGCCCGGCTGCCTGCATGGAACCGGCCCAGGACCCGGTCCCTGACGCCGTAGGGTGGCGGATGGGCAACCAGCACACTGCGGGCCCGCAACATGGTGGATACCCGGTTCACGGTTTCAGTCTCTTTGAAGCCCAATCGAGAATGAAAGGGAAGCGGCAGGGTGCCGCCGATACCAATAATTTCCACATCGCCAAAACGTGCCGCAGCCAGATGAATGGATCGAAGCCGGGTAAATGATGGCAGCAGGCGTGCCAGATGTCGAGGGTCACTGTTTCCCCGGATCAGCAGCACCGGCAAACCCAACCGATTCAAACTGTCGAGGATGACCTCCGGCTGCCGGCGCCTGGAAATGTCCCCGGCCAGCAACAAAATGTCCGGTCGATGGGCGGCAATCTGGCGGGTGAGACGTCGAATCCGTCGAGAATGGCCGTGGATATCGGCGGCAGCGTAAATCAGCACAGTTCGTTTCACCTTTCATTGACAATCAGCGGTCCCATCGCAGGCAATGGCCTGACCGGTCAATCTATAATAAATGCCTTGACACGTAAACCGCTATGATGAAATCAGAATAAATCGTTAACACGCACTTCGTTGGCACCCGGAAAGCAATCCCATGTCACTGAGACGTTTTTATGTGCCACCGGAAATGGTCCAGCATCCACAACCGGAAATTTCCGGATCGGATGCCGTCCACATCTGCCGGGTACTTCGACTGTCTGCCGGTGATGCCGTGGAACTCTTCGACGGTATCGGAAACGGCTATCGCGCCCGCATCGTGTCGGCTTCCCCCACACGGGTTCTGTTTCATATCCAAGAGACATTTCCGCTACTGTCTGAATCGTCCGTTCATATCACGCTTGCTCAGGGCATCCTCAAGGACCGTAAAATGGACGACCTGATTCGTCAGTTGACGGAACTGGGCATCGATTGCTGGGTGCCTTTCTATGCGGCGCGATCAATACCTGTGCCGGGTAAAAAAGGCATGGGGACACGGTTGGACCGATGGGAGAAGATTGCAATTGAGGCGGTCAAGCAGTGCCGGCGTGGACGCGTCCCCTGTATTGCGCCTGCAGACGATTTTGACGCCATGCTGGAGACGTCTGCCGAGTCCGATCTTAAAATCATTTTCTGGGAAGGGGCGCCGCAGGCGTTCGATATACCCCAATCCGCCTCACCGAAGCCAAAAACCATAACGGTGGCAGTAGGTCCGGAAGGTGGGTTCGACCCTGGTGAAGTCCAGCGGGCGCATGAGCATGGATTTCTCACCACCGGCCTGGGTCCGCGTATTTTGAGGGCTGAAACCGCCACACTGGCCGCCTGTACCCTGGTGCAGTATCGATTCGGTGACATGGGACTTAGAGATTGAGTCACTGGAGGAGAAAAGATGAACAACAACCCCTGGCAGATTCATAATCCCGACGGAGCCTTTCGCGTCATCGTCACCAAAGCACTCCCCGGCCGACGATGGCTTGATATTCTGACCTCTGCCGATTGCCGCGTCGAAATCTGCCACAGCAAATTGGTTCTGGACACCGAAACCATCAAGGCGGCCATCGGCAGGCGATGTGACGGCGCCATCGGGCAGCTCACCGAACCGTGGGGAGAAACTCTTTTCGATGCACTCAAATCCGCCGGGGGCATCGCGTACAGCAATTATGCCGTGGGCTACAACAACGTGGACCTGGATACAGCCACCCGGACGGGCATCCCGGTTGGCAACACCCCGGGCGTACTCACCGAAACCACCGCGGAGATGGCCGTTGCCCTCACCTTCGCGGCGGCCCGCCTTTCTGCGCGCCGGCCGCTACACCGGCTGGCTCCCCGATCTTTTCCTGGGAACCCTGCTGCAGGGCAAAACCCTGGGCATCATCGGCGCCGGCAGAATCGGCGAGGCCTTCGCCCGCATGATGGCCCAGGGACAGGGCATGCAGGTGATCTACCACGACCTTGTGGCCAACACCAGTCTGGAATCATTTGTTGCCGACTTCAATCGCTTTCGGGTCGCGCAGCACCAACCACCAGTGGCCTGTCGCCGGGCGGAGTCCTTGGAGGCGCTACTGGAGGCAGCCGACTGCGTCAGCATTCACACGGTATTGGACGACACCACCCACCACCTCATCGATGCCCGACACTTGGCCTTGATGAAATCCGATGCCATCCTGATCAATACCAGCCGAGGGCCGGTGGTCGATGAAGTGGCCCTGGTGGACCACTGCCGGCACCATCCGGAGTTTCGCGCCGGCTTGGACGTTTTCGAGCACGAACCAGTCATGGCTCCCGGCCTGGCTGAGCTGGCCAATGTGGTCATCGTGCCCCACATCGCCTCGGCCACACGGTGGACCCGGGAAGGCATGGCAACTCTGGCGGCCTGCAATGTGGCTGGCATCCTCAGCGGGTACCCGCTCTGGCATCAACCGGACATCCTTCCCTTTCTTGAAGACAATCCACCCCGCGCCATTCCGAGCATCGTCAACGCCGGTGCGTTGGGATGGCGTGAAGGACAGGATTGAATTTGTTCAGTTTCAACAACAATTCCAATCTGCATGGTCGGAAACCAACCCTTGAAAATTTATCATTGACAGGGTAACCATTTAGCATTGGAAAAACTCGATCAAACCGTCTACGACGGTTATATCAAAGCCCTGACGGATATCAGCCGGGCCATTACGTCAGATCTGTTTTTGGAAGATCTGCTCAAGCTCATCGTCATGGTCACCGCCAAGGTTACCGGGGTGGAAATTTGCTCCCTGTGGCTCATCGACGAAAATGAAAAGCCTCCCAAAATCAGGCTGAAGGCCACCCAGTCCATCGATCCGGAATACGTCAAGGACCGCTCCCTGAACCTCGACGAAGGCGTGGTGGGCCATGTGGTTACCAATAAGCGCCCGATTGCCATTAACGACGTGCTTCGCAACCATCGGTTCAAAGAAAAAGAGATGGCCCGAAAGCTGGGCCTCGTCTCCATGATCAGTGTTCCACTGAAACTCAAGGATGAGAAAATTATCGGCGTCCTCAACTGCTTTACCGCCGAACCCCACGCCTTTTCAAACACCGAAATCAACATGTTTACGGCTGTGGCCAACCAGGCTGCGCTGGCCATTCTCAACACCGAGCTGATGGTCAAAAC
>RCNC010002730.1_pt1 | contig 17866 bp, 12 predicted proteins | sample 2041301 | NCBI WGS metagenome assembly RCNC01 (sample SAMN09708231, study PRJNA481090) | Marine sediment metagenome, whole genome shotgun sequencing project. | biome: marine sediment; feature: ocean; material: sediment; isolation source: Sewage treatment plant 13A marine sediment (STP13A) ... | reverse complement strand
TGTCAGCCATGTGTCACGGCCCTTGCTGATCATCCGGTCGCTCTCACAGGTGGCAACGGCCGTGCCACCTGTCTACAGGTGATGTGTGACGTTAGATGGAAGGACAGAATAAAATATGCGAATGGTATTCCGCTATATTCTCACAGTAGCATGCACGCTAGTGTTTTGCCTCTCATTTCTAAGAGTGATGGAGAGGGTCATCTTTGGGATAGGAGACATATCAACGTTCTTGCCTCAAGTGTTTTTCGCTATTTTATTTGCAGTGCTTACTTGGGTTAACTACAAGGCTATCCGTACATTGAAAATGAAGGCGATCCAACAGACTGAGGAGTGAAGATCCATCTAACCAACCCATACACCTGTCAGCCAGGTGTCACGGCCCTTGCTGAGCCAACGGTCGTTCATCTGGTGGCAACGGCCGTTCCACCTGTCCGCAGGTGATGGGAGACGTTGATATGACTTCCTAAGTCAAGTGCGATGATGGAGTTTTTCTTACATGTTCTTCTCCTCTCATCGATCCAGGCTCCGAGCAGAGGCGGTGCCAGTAATGCCGACGGTTGATCCTGCTGATATCCGTGGGTTGGTTACCACCTTACTTGTTTCCGTCGAGCGCCTGCCTCTCTCTAGGCTCGAGGATCGGTCGTGGCCGCCTCTTAACGTCATCGAGGATTACGCCAAACCGGGGCCGCACCTCTGCTCAGAGCCTGGAGTTTTGGTTCGTCGTCTACGCCTCGATGGGTACCTCCCTGGCAATGGCCCACATGAAGGCGATCAGTTCCCTGGCGATAGCAGTGACGGCAACATTGGCGTGTTTACCGTGACTGACCAGTCGTCGGAAGCGCTTACAAAGCCGGACCTGTGCTTTCCATCCAATGTCCTGAACGACTTTGGGGAGCCGTTCATTGCGTTTCCGGATATGCGGCGAGATCTTGGCCGGGTATCGATAGGCCCATGCACCCTCGATGAGTGCGCGCCGAGCCCGGGAGTTTCCAGCTTTGGTAATCGGCCCTTGGCGGCGGTTCTGGCCGGTGGTGTATTCGGAGGGGATCAACCCGACGAAGGCGGCGAGCTGGCGTGGGTTGTCGAAGCGCGTGAGGTCACCGAGTTCAGCGACAACGGTGAGTGCGACGATGGATTGAACACCGCGCAGTGCCTGCAGCGATTCGACGACAGGGTACAGGCGCCACGTGGAGGCGAACTCGGTGAGCTGATGTTCGAGACGCTCCAACCGTTCGACCTGCTCATCGACGGCACGAACGAACTCCTGGAAGGCGATTTGCTGGGCAGGTGTCGGGCAGACGACCTTGGCCAGATAGCGACGGTGAGCGTCGGTCCAGTTCGCACGGCCGGTGTAGTTGAGCCCCAAACGAAGCAGGAACGACTTCAGTCTCTGCTTGGCTGCCTTGAGGGTGACGCGAGCGGCGTCGCGGCCACGGCAGAGGTCACGGATTGCTTCGTCCTCGACGGAGGGAACGTAAACCGGAGTGAGATCCCCGGAACGCAGCGAGCGAGTTCGACGGCGTCACGCCGGTCAGTTTCAACCTTGTCCCCGGGACGCTTGGGGATCAGGGAAGGAGCGATGACCTGGCATTCCAAACCCTTCTTCGTCAGGTAACGATAGAGGACGTAGCCGCAGGGTCCGGCTTCGTATGCAAAGACCAGGCGGCAGGCTTTGCTCTGCAGCCGGCGAATGAGCTTGTCGATGTCGCACTGTCTGGTACCGATCGGGCCGACGAACTGCGGTGGCTCAGGGGAATTGGCTTTGGCATAGGCGACGCTGATGGAAACCTTGTGGACATCAAGACCGACGAAAAGCGTGGTAATCTGGGACATGGCTGACCTCCGGGTTTGGTTGCTGGCTGATAGACCAGCAAGTGGCTCTGGCTCCTCAATGGGTCAACCCACGGTTTAATCGGAGGTCAGCCCTTTTGCAAGCCGGAAGTCATAATGTCTAGGGTTCAGAGTAAAGATTATTCCTTGACAATGGATCTCGACAGGTCAGTATAACTAGTGCAGCTTATGGAATCACAGGTTTTTACTCTGACCACAAACATCTCGATATAAATGAAAACAAAATGCGATGAGATTCATTGCCCCTTATGCGGCAGTTTAGATGTAGATTCATTTCTTGAGGACAAAAATAGAATCTACTTGCATTGTTGTCTATGTAAGTTGGTCTTTGTTCCCAAACACTATTGGCTTAGCGTCGAAGATGAAAGGGCAACCTATGATTTGCATGAGAATGACGCACAGGATCAGGGATATCGCCACTTCTTATCTCGATTAAGTACACCGCTGTTGGAGAAGCTGAAATCAAAACAAAAGGGATTGGATTTTGGTTGTGGCCCAGGTCCGACCTTGTCGGTCCTATTGGAAGAGAAAGGTCATCAGGTGGATCTCTATGACCCACTTTATTGCAACGATCCTTCAGTTTTTAATAAATATTATGATTTTATATGTGCCACTGAAGTAGTGGAACATATGCACGATCCCAATAAGGACTTTGCAGCATTATTTAAGATGTTAAAACGAGGTGGTTGGCTGGGTATTATGACTAAGCTGGTGATTAATAACCGCGCTTTCAGTCGATGGCACTATATTCACGATTTGACGCATGTTTGCTTTTATAGTCGGAGCACCTTTGAATATTTAATGTCGAACTCAACTTCGTTGCAAATGATGTGATATTGTTAAACAAGAAGTACTAAGGGTAAGAATAAATGGGCTCAGACCACTCTGAACGGTCGGGGACATAGGTAACAAAAGAGACCAGGTGTATGGGTAACGTTAGATGCCAGAGTATTCGACCAAGTAAGGAGATCATTGAATGGCGACTGACCCCAGCTTTATTGAGCATATCCTGGATCAGGCGGGCCTCCCGGGACGATTGACGGGTCGGAAAATGTTTGGTGAGTACGGATTCCATTTGGATGGAAAGTTCCTGGCACTGGCATGCGACAACAGCTTCTTCATCAAAGCAACCCAGGCCATCGATGACCATGGGTTGGGCCTCCCAAGAAGGCCACCATATCCTGGCGCCAAACCATATCCTGTGGCTGACGAGCTACTCGACGATCCTGACCTCTTGCGCCAGGTGCTTCTCGATACGGCAGCCCTTCTCCCGGAGCCCAAGCCCAGGAAGCCGAAGAAACGATAGCCTACTGTAAGGACATCCGTTGGCATCCAAGTATTTGTTAAATTTCGGAAATAACGTCAAGGGGTTGAGAGATTTGACGCGGCTTGCCGCTGATGCGACTACGGTAGAACGATTTGCAAAAGGTTAGAAAATGAAAGACTTCAGCAAGCCCTCTGCATATTCCCAAACCTCTTTTGAAACGAGTGCCCTTGCTTGCGGTAAGACAACAGATCCACCTCCGGGATCCTGGCACATGAGTTCCGGCTAGGAAACCTTCACTGGTCTTTTTGGCGTTGGTTTTGGAGGCTCTGAGTCGGTTACAGGTTCTGCAGGTGTAGGCGTTGGCCCCGGCGGAACAACATCCAGCGTCTGATATTCTGCATGTTCGGAGTCAGAACAATTCGTACAGATCGAAGGTCTCGACCAAGGTATGGTTCAGGGTATATGGAGCTACTTACTTCACCAGGTCGAGGCGATAGACCTTGTAGATCGGGCCGCGGTGATCGTCTTTTTCGTTGATCGTCACCACCGGGACCATCTGCGGGTGATTGAACAGTCTATCGTACTCAGCGATCTGCTTGCCGTATTCCTTGGGGAAGTCGTAGAACCGCTGGTAGGCATAGCTGTTGAAAATCAGATATGTGATCCCCTTTTCGGCATACCACTCGGGGGGCTTGCGGTGCAGGAACCGCTGGAAGGTGTAGGAACGCTCCCCCCACTCGGTTTCGTTGACTGGTGTGTACAGCTCGATGCCCACCTTGCTGCCATCGGGAATGTTGGCCGGAATCCACTCGGCGATCAGCACGCCGGAATAGGGCCGGCCAGCCTTGATTTCCTCCCACACCCGGTCCTGGACCGGGTAGTAGAGTGTCGCCAGGAGCACCAGCGCACCGGCGGCCACGGCCAGCCGGCGTCTTCCCGCCTTCACGTCACCCTTGCCGCCGACCCAGCCGATGATCAGTTCCAGCCCCACCGCCGCATAGATGGAAAGCAGGGGGACGACGGGCAGGAGGTTGCGGGTGAAACGGACGGTGAACGCGGAAATCTCGTAAAAGTAGAGCCCGAGGAAGACCAGGTAGAGCACGTCTTTTTGACGCCGGCCCCAGAGCAGGGCCCCGATGCCCAGCAGGGCCAGGCCGAACTGGCCGAAGCCCATGCCATAGCGGGCGAGATAGGAGATGTAGAACCACCAGTTGTCGCTGCCCATGGCCCCGGCATGCCCCTCGGAATAATGGTCGAGGTTCCAGATGAAGTCGGTGGAAAAGCCGTTCCAGTCAATAACCGCGTAGGGTGTGCCAATGGCGAACCCGAGGAAAAAGACGACCCACAGCAGCACCCAGCGCCAGCTCAGCCGCCAGAGGGCCGGCAGCACCCGCCGTTCCTCCGCCGGCACCCGCAGCTCATTGACAAAGAAAAAGAAGACCACCAGCGCCGGGGCCACCAGGATCGAGGCGCCGTTGTACTTGGTGGAGGCGGTGAACCCGGCGGCCAGGCCGGCCAGCAGGTCCCAATGGGAGAACCGCCCGTGGTCGAATGCCTTCACCGCGAAATAGAAGCAGAGCAGGGTGTAGAAGGCCACCGGCACGTCGGTGGTGATATACATCGAGTTGTGAATGTGCTGGACGTTGAGGGCCAGGAACAGCGCGGCCAGCAGCCCGGTGCGGGCCCTGCCGTAGAGACGGCGGCCCACCGGGTAGAGCAGCAGCACGGTGAAGATGCCGTACAACGCCGTGGTCAGACGGCCCAGCATGTAGAGACGGATCTTCGCCGCGTCTCTCCCCACATTGGGCGGCAGGAACCAATCGACGGACACCGGCCAGTTGTAAGCGGTCTCCAGGGTCACCATCACCGAATAAAAATAGACCGAGGGGTAGACAAAGTAGTGGGGGTGCAGGCCCTCCTTCATCATCCGCACCGGCTTGGCGATGATCACCGATTCGTCGGGGTGGTCATTGAGCGGCAGACCGAAATCGATCTCATGAATCCGGGCCACGGCGGCCACCAGCAGGATCAGCACCATCAGCCAGAAGCGCGGTGAACGCAGCAGCTGTCCCAGTTGACGGTAGCCCACGGCCAACCGGCCCAGGGCCAGAACGGCCAGGATCCAGAAGGCAGTGGAAATCTTCTGCACCCCCAGTTCAACTCCGAAGAGCAGAAGAGTGGGGCCCTGGAACAGCGCCACCACCAGATAGTTGACCAGGGCCAGGCCCAGGAGGATGTTCAGGGCGATGATCACCCGCCGGTGCCCGGAGCGGCGGAGGAAACCGGCCACCTCCCGGTGACCCAGGGCCAGCCGGGTCACCAGCAGGCCGAGGAAGATCCAGAACACATCGCCGGTATTCTCGATCCCCATCTCGTAGCCGCCAAGAGCAATTAAACCTGTACCGGCCAGCAGCGTCCACAGGTAGTACACCCCGAAGAGGATCAGGAGAACGGTGCTGATCCGCCGCAGCCTCACCGGCCAGACGCCTCCGGCAGCACCCTGCTTCTGTTCTGCTGTCATCTGCTTCGCTCCCCCTCCACTTCCCTTGTCCCAACCGATGGGTCTACCCGATGAAACGGCGGGTCAGTGATCGTTGCTTGCGCGGCCCGATGCGCCGCCAGCCGGATTCCCGGAATCGGTGCCGGAACGCTTCTTGCGCCGAGGCTTGAGAAAACGGTATTCCACCAGCGCCTTGGGCAGATCAAGGGCGGTGCGGATGGAGAAGATGATCGGGCGGTCGATGGACGACTCGCCGGCGAACCGCTGGTGGAATGTGATTGGCACCTGCTTCATGCGGTAGCCCTTGAAGTGGCCCGCCACCGTGGGCAGGCTCTGGAAGGAGAAGTAGTGAAAACGGTAGTCGAGGATGTCCTCCAGCACTTCCCGGCGATAGGCGATGAAGCCGGATTTCACGTCATGGATCGGCAGGAAGAAGAGCAGTTTCAGGATCGCACTGAAGCCGTTGCTGAGGAGTTTGCGCAGCTGGCTCTTCTCGCCGTATTTCTTGCGCCAGCCCTGCACCAGGTCCCAGGAACCGTCAATGCATTCCCGGTAGAGCATGGGGATGTCCTCGGGGGCGTACTGCAGGTCGGCGTCGGTGGTGAGCACCACCCGGCCCTGCGAAGCCTCGAAGCCGCTGCGCCAGCCGGCTACGATGCCGCGGTTCTCCTCGTGACGCACCGGCACCACCTGGGGAAACTCGCCGGCCAGCCGCTCGATCACCGCGGCGGTGGAATCTGTGCTGCCGTCATCCACCAGCAGGATCTCGAAACCGTCGATCCCCTCGGCCTCCAGGGCTCGGACCGTCCGGCCCACCAGCTCGCGCAGGTTGTCTTCCTCGTTGTAGCAGGGAACCACAACGCTGAGGTCCAGATCTCTCACCCCGCCATCCATCGCCTGCAAACCCTCCCACGCACCTGTCCGGACCGCATTTTCCTTGCCAGTCCTTTGGCGCCGGGTATTGTAGTTCAAGCCGCCCCGAATAGTAAAACCGATCAGCTGTCCAGGTTGAACAGTTCCCGGAGCCCCCGGCGGGCCAGCAGCCAGAACAAACCGGCATAGAGGGCGGCACCGCCGGCCACGGCCAGCCAGACCGGCAGCCGTTCGCCGAGCAGGATGAGGGCCAGCCCCATCACCAGGGCGGACAGAGCGGCCTTCCAGACCAGGCCGAACAGGGGCAGGGCCCGGGCCACCTTCCAGAAGAAGGCCGAGCTCTCACAGCAGAGCATCAGCGCCTGGGAGATCACCGTGGCCACGCAGGCCCCGGGGATGCCGTACTGCGGGATCAGCCAGAAGTTGAGAACCACGTTGACCAGCGCCCCGACGGCCGCCGACCAGGCCAGGATCTTCTGCCGGCCGCAGGCCACCAGGCAGTAGCCGTAGTTGGCGCCGATGAAGGCCAGCACCGCGCTCCAGATCAGCAACTGGAGGGCTATGGCACTGTCAGCGTAGTCAGGGCCGAACAGCGCCAGGACCAGCGGGCGGGCCAGCACCGTACCGCCGACACCCAGGGGCAGGGCCATGATGATGGAGATGGAAACCGATTTCCGCAGCAGCTGCTGCAGAGCCGCCGTGCCGTCAAGGAACAGTTTGGAGAAGGTGGGGAATATCGCCTCCATCAACACCACGTTCACCGAGATGACGGCAAAGATGATGTGGTAGACCGCCGTGTAGAGCCCCACCTCGTGCTCGCTGCGCAGGTGGCCCAGCATCAGGGTGTCGAAATTGAAGTAGATCTGGTGCAGGAAGAGGGTCAGCACCAGCGGAAGGGCGGCCCGCAGCATGGCGGCATGGTTGCCGCCCGGGCGGGTGAATGTCGGCCAACCCCAGTTCCGCAGCTGGCCGCCCCAGAGGAACAGCGCGGACAGGCCGTGCCCGGCGAGAAAGACCAGCGGGATCAGGAAAAGCTGCTCCGGCCCCCGCACCAGCAACAGGAGCAGTACGAGGTAGGACCCCATCTGCAGCATTTCGGAGAAGCCCACCATCCGCATCCGTTCTTTGCCCCGGAAGACCCAGGCGAGGTTACCCGCCATGGGTATCAGGGCAAAACTGAACAGGATCAAAAGCCGCGCGCTGTTCGCCGAGGACGAAAAGAGGTCGGCAAGGGGGATGATCACCAGCAGGGAGAGCACGGTGAGCGCCACGCGCAAGGTCAGCACCCGGCCGGCCAGTTCACTCACCGTGCCCTGCCCGGCGGCCACCGCGCGGGTGCCCAGCACCTGCAAACCGCCGTCGGTGAAGAGGATGAAGTAGGCCAGCACGGCCAGGGCGTACCCCACCTGGCCATAGGTCTCAGGGCCCAGGACCCGGGCCAGGTAGACCGAGACCACGAAGCCGAGCACCGAACGGCCGGCGGCCCCGGTGAAGAGCCACCAGGCATTGCCCAGCAGGCGTGACCAGAGCCCGGTCATCGGATCGCTTCCCGTCTGTTGCTGAGGTGGAGGGGTGCTCATGCTCACTCGGAATGCTCGAAGGGCTTCCGTCGCTCCGACAGACCGATCAGGAGTTGGTCCCTGAAATAGTCAGTGGTGGGATAGGCGATGACCTGGCCGTTCTCCATCACCAGCCGCCGGAGTATCTGCTCCATGAAAAGGCCCCGGTTCATGGGAAAAATCTCCCAGACTTTGAGGAGCAGTGACCGTATCCGGTCGATGGGCGATATGACCAGGTTCGAGGAAAGCATCCCGCCCCGGCAGAACCAGAGCTGGCCATCGGAATCCTTGTCGGCCCACATCCCCGGCTCGTCCACCAGGAAGTCGTCCAGGCTGCGGGATATGGCCACCACTTCGGGGTAACGGTGAAAGAACGCGCGGAGGCGCTTGATCGTTTCGGGCTGGACCTCGATTTCCCAATCGCCGTCGTTGTGGAAAAAGAGGTCGGCGTCGCACTCCTCACCCACCTCGAGGTTGGCCAGCCACCCCCGCATGTAGTTCAGGGTATGGCGATTGAAGTGGCCGTAGGTCGCACAGTGCCCCTGGCGGCTCACCACCTCGGGCCGGCTGAGCCAGACGATGTTCTGGAACCCGTCGCACACCTCCTGCCAGGGGAACCGGCCCGGCTCCGCGGGGGTGCCGTCAATGGTGAGGCCGGCCCAGGCGATGAACGGCTTGAGCCTGACAAGGTTCTCACGGGCGATTCGCAGTTCGTCCTTGCCGCTGGCCACCACCTGGGTGGACCAGATGAATTTCGAACTGCCCTCCGGGGCCTCATTGCTGTTGACGGTCAGGGTTGGCCGGCGCAGCCTGGTGAATGCCCTGCGGAAGTACCCGGTGATTCGCCGTCGCCAGATGAATACCTGGGTTCCAAGGCTCATGTTCACTCTCTTCTATCGCATCCCGCGACCCCGGGAGGGTGTCATCATCCTGAAATCAGATCACCGGCGTACCCCCTGGCATATCCGGCGCTCCAGCACAGACAGCCGAGAAAAAAGAGGGGGAAGGTCAAAATAATATCACGAATCAGGCCGTTGCGGAGGGCCAGTGCCCGCCCGATCACCCGCACCGTCCGGATCAGGGGAAAGAAGGGCAGCAGGAAGGGCAGCACCAGGCGGTTGTTGAGAAACGAACCGGGCAGGTCCGCTTCCCGGCGCACCCGGTAACTGTGCTGGCCGTGCATCAACTGCTTGCGGACAAAGGCCCGGAAGCGCACCGGATTGTGGTGTGACACCCGGATCTGCGGATCGAAGAGCAGTTTTTCACCGGCGTTGGAGAGCCGATGGCAGAAGACCATGTCCTCCCCTGCCCGGATCTCGGGGAAACCGCCCTGTTCGGTGAACAGCTGCCGGGAAAAGGCGCAGTTGGCCGAGGAGACGAAGCCCACCTCCCTCATCACGTTCCCCGGGGCGAAATCCATGGTTTCCAGTGGGTATTCGGCCCGGCTGCAGAGGGTGGGGCTGCCGTCCACGATGGCCCCGCCCAGTGCCTGGTGTCCCTCACGGTGCCGGGCGGCGATCCGCTCCAGCCAGTGGGGCGGCACGGTGCAGTCGGAATCGACAAAGACCAGCAGCTCACCCCTGGAGTGCTTCACCCCGGCGTTCCGAGCGGTGCCGGCAAAGGCGCGGGCGGGCAGCTGAAATGCCTGCACCGCGGGGAACCGGTCCCGGATCAGCTCCACGGTCCGGTCATCGGAACTGTTGACCACCAGTATCTCGAATTCCTCGCGGGACTCCTGGGCCAGGATCGATTCCAGGCAGGCGGCAATGGTGCCCGATGCTTCGTAACTGGGAATGATGACCGAAATCATGCGGCAAACATATCACAGTGGAGCGCCGACCCGGAATCCCCCCTCGTTGCCAAACCAAAAGGTGTTCTATATCATCACTGGGATCGAATCGAGTGGTTACTACGAGTTGCCACTTCGTCATTGAGATGAGCAGCCGCATCTGCCTCCTCTGTCATCGCGAGGAGCCGTCGAAGACGGCGACGTGGCGATCTCAAAACAGAGGTGTGAAGAGGAGACTGCCGCGTCACCCGCTTCGCGGGCTCCTCGCAGTGACAATCTGTGCCGCTGTTCATTTCGCTGATTTCCTATGGACCCGTGGGTCAGCGGCTCGCAATGACAAGTGCGGTGGGAATAACCGGCCATATGCGTAAAACCGTCTTCATCTGCCTTTCCCTCTTTCTCCTGCTGATGGGGGCCACCGCCAGCAAGGACAAACTCCCCGGGGCATTTATTGCCGACGAAGCCGGGTACTACATGATGACCGAGAGCCTGGCCCGGGACATGGATCTGCTCTTCACTCCCCAGGACCTGCAGCGAACCTGGCAGGACTGGCCCAACGGGCCTGAGGGCGTGATCCTGAAAACCACCGATGGCGGGAAAACGGTCTGGTACGGCAAACCGTATCTCTACTCCCTGGTGGCCGTACCCTTCTATCTTGTCCTCGGCGCCAGGGGCTTCGTCTTTCTCAACCTGCTGATGCTGCTGATCATGTCCGCCCTGGGCTACCGCTACCTGGCCCGGGGGGCCGAAGACGAGAGCGGCCGCAACCGCGCCCTGGCCTTTTCCCTGACCTTCTTCCTGCTCAGCGCGTCGTTCTCCTACGCCTTCTGGTTCCAGCCGGAAGTCTTTAACATCTTCCTCGTCTTCTGCGGTTGCTACTTCGCCTTTCCACCGGTCTCTCCCTTCACCGGCATGAGTACCGGAGCCGGGGACAAGACCAGTTCCAACCCGGTCTGGCGCATCGCCCTGGCCGCCGTTTTCCTGGCCTTGGCCGCCTCGCTGAAACCGGTGAGCGTCCTCTTTCTCCCTCTGCTGCTGGCCGGGGTGCGGCCGCTGAAACCGGGGAGCGCCCGGAAGCTGCTGGTGGCCGCCGTCTTCATCCTGCTGGCCGCCGGCGCTTACCACGGCATCTCCCGGGTGGCCGGGGGCGGATGGTCGCCCTACCGCGGCGAGCGCCGCTCCTTCAACCACCGCAGCGGCTACCCTGGTCAACTCCCGGCCGAGGAACTCTGGACCCGGGTGGGCAAAACCGGCAAGAAGGAAGAGTACAAAGGCTTTCGACTGGCCGGGATCAACCCCCTCTACCACCTCGAACCGCGCAAGCTGTTTTACAACTCCATCTACTTTCTGGTGGGCCGGCACACCGGCATCTTCGTCTACTTTTTCCCCTGTCTGGTCTGTCTGGCCGGGCTGGTGGCCGAGCGGCGACGGCGAGACCCCTGGCGGTTCTGGCTGCTGCTGGCCATTGCCGGGCACGCCCTCTTCTTTTTCATCCTCATGCCCCACAACTACCAGGGGGGCGGCGGTTTCATCGGCAACCGCTATTTTGTTTTCTCCTACCCGGCCTTCTTCTTCCTCCGCCGCCTGCCGCCGGGGCGCGGATGGCTCCTGGCCTGCTGGGCCGTGGCCGGCCTTTTTCTTTCCCAGCTCATCTTCACCCCCTTCGGGGCGGTGACCCACCGGCCCACGCTGCAGGCGCACACCAGAAACCCGATCTTCCGCCTGCTGCCCTACGAGGCCACCCTGCGCTACGTCCCGGGCTACCGCGTCTACTGGCACAACGGGACGCAGGTGCGGCTGATGGACGGGAATGCCTATTACGAAGAAGATGATTCCTGGTTCTGGATTCGCGGGGAATCCACCACCCGGGTGCTCTACGCCTCGCCGGAGCCTCTGGAGCGGATGATCTTCCATGTCAGCGACCCGGAGGTGGAGATCAGCGGCGGCTGGGCCAGCGGGTCCACCATTTTGCAAGATCCGGAACTGAACCCGGACAACGATCCGCACTACCGCCTGTTCGAACCACAGCGGACACTGGTCAAGGTGCAGCTGGCCTACAGCTACGATCCGTTCTGGTTCTACACCCTGACCTTCCGCACCAACACGGGGATCCTGCCCTGGCTGGAGGACCCCGGAAGCCGGGACAAGCGTTATCTCGGCTGCCGGGTGGAGTATCTGGGCAACGGAACGCGGGAGGACAATCCCCGGCTCTTCCACGGTTCTGTGGAGCCGGGCGAAGACGGCGCGGCCCGGTTGTCCGCCGCCGGGGCCGGCGCCCTGACCAGCCTGCCGGTCCGGGTGGTCAATGACTCGCCGTTCCGTTGGCGGGAGCAGGACGACAACCCGATTCAGCTCTCCTACCACTGGTTCGATGCTGCGAGCGGCGAACGGGTGGTCTGGGACGGTCTGCGCACCCCCCTGCGGGAAATCACCGGCGGCGGGTCAATGGAACTGGAGATGGCGGTCCGCCTTCCGGATGATCCTGGCCAGTATCTTTTCCAGCCCGACCTGGTCTGCCCCGGGGCATCCTGGTTCTCCAGTTGGACCGAAGAGCACTTTCCCCGCTACCGGGTATCCGTGGCCGAAGCGGCCCCGGGGGAGGGGCCGGAGTGGCAGAGTGAGGAATACTACCGGGCTGCCGTGACGGGCCGCGACCTCCCCACCAGCTTCCCCGCCGGCGAGGAAACCGTGGTACCGGTGACCCTGGAAAATCGCGGCACGTCCACCTGGTCCACCACCGAGCTGCCCTCGGTGCGGCTCTCCTACCACTGGATCGATCCCCAGGGCCGGACGGTGATCCACGATGGCCTGCACACCGCCCTGCCCGCACCCCTCGGGCCGGGTGAGACCGCGGACATCGAGATGCGTATCGGCTGCCCGGCCGAACCCGGAAACTACACGTTGGAACTGGACCTGCTCTGCGAGGGGGTCAACTGGTTCGCCGCGGTCACCGGCGCTCCACTGGAACGGGTGGAAGTGGTGGTGGCTACTCGTCCTTGAGCAGCGGCTGCAGGAAGGCGAGCAGCTCATCACCGCTGAACGGCTTGGGCAGGAGGTCGATCCGGTGATCATCGATGTAGCACTGGTGCTCCTCGTCGATGGTGAACCCGCTGATCAGCGCCACCCGGATATCGGAACCGCGGTCGCGAAGTTCGTCCACCAGCTGAATCCCGTTGAGGCCGGGCAGGATCACATCACTGAGCAACAGGTCGAAAGGTTCCCGGCGGTTCTGATAGATGGCCAGGGCCTCCTCGGCGCTCCCCGCACTGACCACCCGGTAGTTCGCCTCTTCAAGGGTTGATTGAACCAGCTTGCGGATGGCCTCCTCGTCCTCCACCAGCAGCAGCCGCTCGCCCTGCCCCGACAGGGATCCCTGTGGAACCGGACTTTCGTCAGCCGCCTCCGGGTCCGCCGGGGCCACCGGCAAATAGATGTCGAAGCGGGAGCCCCGGCCCGGCTCGCTGTCCACCTCCACCATACCGCTATGCTGCTGCACGATTCCATAAACCACCGAGAGGCCCAGCCCGGTGCCCCGGCCCGGTCCCTTGGTGCTGAAGAACGGCTCGAAGAGGTGGGGCAGGTCTTCCTCCTTCAACCCCACTCCGTTATCGGTCACCGACAGCCGGACATGGGGGCCGGCCGCCGCCCCCGGTGCCTGAATCACTGCCTGCTCGTCCAGTTCCACCGGCTCGGTCCGGATCTCCAGCCGGCCGCCGCCGGCCATGGCGTCCCGGGCGTTGACCACCAGGTTCATCAGGATCTGCTCCACCTGGCTCCGGTCGGCCCGGACCGATCCCAGCCCCTTGCCCAGGCTGGTCACCACCTGGATCCGCTGGCCGATCAGGCGGCGCAGCAAACCCTCCATGTCGATCACCACCTGGTTGAGCTGAATCAACTCGGGCCGGGTCACCTGCTTGCGGCTGAAGGAGAGCAGCTGACGGGTCAGTGAGGCGGCGCGGTCGGCGGCAAAACAGATTTCATCCACCTCCTCGCGCAGGGGATTCCCATCCTCCATCTTGCGGGCCAGCGACCTGCCGTAGCCGCGGATGGCGGTGAGCAGGTTGTTGAAATCATGGGCCACACCGCCGGCCAGCCGGCCCACCGCCTCCATCTTGTGAGCCTGGAGGATCCGGTCCTCCAGTTTCTTCTGCTCGGTGATGTCCACCGTCAACACCTGAGAGGCCGGGCGGCCGCCCCAGTCGATGACGTCGGTCACCACGTCCACCCAGACCGCATGGCCGTCCTTGTGCAGCGACCGGGCCTTGTAGTGCCGCGGCTCCTCATGGCCTTCCAGCCTTCTGCGCAACCGGCCCATGAGCTCTTCCCGGTCCTCCGGGTGAATGGTCTCGGCAATTCTGCCCGGCGGCAGGTTGAGCAGCTCCGGGCAAAGGCATCATTGGTCATTACGATCCGGCCGTCCTGGATCACCATCAGGCCCTGGATCGAGCTTTCGATCAGGGTACGGAATTTTTCCTCGGAATCCCGCAGGGCACCCTCGACCATCTTCCGTTCGGTGATATCGGTGATTACCGACTGCACCGCCGGGAGGCCGCCGTGAGTCACCAGGTTGGCCGACGTCTCCACGAAACCATCGGAGCCGTCTTTGCGGATGATCCTGAACTCGTACTGGTGGGGCACGTCCTCTCCGGCCTGGCGGGCGGACATTCGCCCGAAGACCATTTCCCGGTCATCGGGATGGATGTGACGGCCGATATCCTCCGGCGTCATGGCCAACAGTTGTTCCGAGTCGTAGCCGAAAATACCGGCAAAAGCGTCATTGACAAAGCGGAAGTGGAAATCCCGAAAGAGGGCGATGCCCACCAGCGACTGCTCGGCCAGGGTACGGAACTTCTCCTCCGATCGCCGCACCGCATCCTCGGCCAGCAGGCGTGCCACATGGTCCCCTACCTGGGAGCAGACGATTTCCAGGCTGTCCATCATCGCGGGAGGGACAATCTCATACTGCCTGGAACCCAATACCATCACTGCGGCGAGCTTGCCGTCCGACCAGGCCGGCAGGTAGGCCACAGCCTTGAGCCCGCTCTTCTGCAGGGGCGACACCTGTGCGGTGGGAGGTTGATTGACCAGGGACAGGTAGCGCGGCTCCGGCGGGGTCATCATGCCGTATTCGACCGTTCCTGGTTTAACCGGTGAAGCCACGGCCACAAGATCCGGATCAACGCCCTGGTGGACCACCAGATGCAGCATGTCCGTCTCCTCGTCCACCAGGTAGAGTCCGGCGGCATCCACCCACTCGAAGGAGGCCAGGTTGTCCAGCACCTGGCCCATGGCGTGTCCCACGCCCTGGGCGGAGGCCAGGATTTCGGCCACATCCCGCTGGAGCCAGAGGAGGCGCTCCAGCCGCCGCCGGTTGAGGGCGGCACCGAAGATCTCGGCCACCGTGGCCATGGTGTCAAGTTCGGCCGCTGAGAACGGCCGGTCCTCGACATTCTCGTCAAATCCGATGCCACCCCACCAGACACCACCGACCATGATCGGGAATATGGCCAGGGCCCTGACCCCGAGTTGCTGTAGCAACGGCTGTTCGCTCTCCGGAAACTCGCTCACCAGACCGTGGACAGCTTCCCCCGCGGAGAACAACTCGACCCACCGCCCATAGCCCGAGGCAATTTGCGGGAACTCTACGAATTCCGGTCGACCAATGTTCGAACTGATATCCGTTGCAGACCACTCGTATAACAATCGGGCGAAGATTTCACCGCCAGCACCGGGCCGAACTCTGATCACCCAGGCCCGGCTCACCCCCTGGGCCTCGCCCAACCGACGGAGAATCTCAGGAAGACGATCTTCGAATGCACCGAACTCAAGCAGGCTCTTGGCGGTGAAACTGATCTCCTGGAGTACCGCCTCCCGCCGCTTGACTTTCTCCTCGGCCGTTTTCCGTGCGGAGATGTCGCGGGCGAAAATGGCTAAACGGACAACATTCTCCTTGTCGTCAAACACGGGGTTCACGGTGTAGTCGAACCAGATCCCGTCCCGACAGTCCACCGTGCGGACCAGCTTGCCGGTCTGCTCAACTTGCCGAGCCACGGCCAGCCGCTGTTCCATGATTTCAGGGGAGAGATAGTCGGTCATTCGGCATCCGACGAATTGTTCCGAAGTACCGCCCAGACGACGGGCAGCGGTTTCATTGATAGCTACGATAGTGCCGTCCAGTTCAACGAGAATTGCCGACTCGTGCTGGGCATCGATCAGAGCCCGGGCGGCGCCCTCCCCCTCCCGCAGCGTGGCTTCGGCTCCCCGGACTTTGCCGGTGTCCCCGTCCGCTTCCGTGAGCTGCCGGCGCAGTTCGGCCAGTTCCTCCAGCAACAGCTCCCTGGTTTTGTCCCCATCCTTCATCGATCTGTATTCCGGGTTGCCTGGTCCTGCCCAGGCGTTTTCAATCTCATCGGCCGGGTCGTCTCATTCTACACCGCCGCCGGCCGGCTGGGGTAACGCCGTGGTCAGCGGATCGGGCAGCACCGTCAGCGGCGCCTGCACGACCCCGTCGGCGGCACCGGGCCGGGCCGGCCAGTGCCGCTTGTAGTGCTCGTAACGCTCGAGGATCTCCACCACATAATCGTAGGGTTCCTGCCCCCGGCAGTAGCCGTGCTGCACCGCCGGATCGTTGAAATACTGTCGCTGTGATTTGCGGAGCAGGTACTCGGCGGTATGCCCGTCCCAGAGGCTGGGGTCGCGGCCATACTTGAGGGCCAGTCGCCGGGCGTCCAGCACGTGCCCCGCCCCGGCGTTGTATGAAGCGAGGATAAATTTGATCCGCTCCCCGGCTTCCGGGACCAGTTCCTCCCAGAGCTCCTCCAACCAGGCGAGATAGCGGGTACCAGCCTCGATATTGGCCTCCGGATTGTAGAGGTCGTGGATGCCGAACCGGGCCGCTGTTTCCGGCAGCAGCTGCATCAGGCCAACCGCTCCGGCCCAGGATTGCTCGGTGGGTTGGAAGTGCGATTCCTGGTAGATCAGCGAGGACAGCAGCCGCCAGTCCCAGCCGATGTCGTCCGCTCGGGCCAGGACCATCTCATCCCAGCGGGAGATTTTGCCGCCGCCGGCGGAGTAGTAGGGACTCTCCGCCCGGGCCCGATACGCTGAACGGTTGCGGTAATACTTGTTGTAGATGACGTTGAATCCCTCGGTCTTCTTCTCCTCCGCCATCCAGTTGTTCACCGCCTCCAGCAGCAGCGGCGAACGCTGACGCACCGCCCAGGCGATACGCTGGGGCAGGCTCACCGCGGTGCGCACGTCGATGTTGGAGTGGTGGGCCTGGGCGATAACGGCGATGTTCTCGTCGGCCACCGTGTAGTCGATGTCACCATCGGCCACCATGGTGATCAGGTCTTCAGTGGAAAGGCTGCCCGGCATCTCGACAATCTGGATGTCCCCGCCCAGTTCCTCGGCCAGGTTCTCCAGCCTCGCGTAGTAGGAGGACCCGCCCCAGACGTGGACTTCCTTGCCCAGCAGCTGCACCGGGCTGCGCACCAGGGTGTTGTCGATGACGTGCAGTTTCAACTGGTGCCAGTTGGCCGGCTTGCGCTGCACCAGCACCTGCCGGATCTCGTTGTGGTGGGTGGTGAAGGAGATCTTTTCCGCCCGCGCCCTGGTCACCGTCAGCCCCAGGCCGATGATGTCGGCCTCGCCGTTGTCGAGGATCTCGAACATGCGGTCCATGTCCCGCAGGATCAGGATTTCCAGGTCCACTTCCAGGTGGTTGGCCAGGCGCTCCAGCAGCTCGTACTCGAACCCCATGGGGCGGCCCTTGTAGATAAAGTAACTGGTGGCCCCGTACCCGGTGGCGGCCACCAGCTTGCCCCGGGCCTTGATCTCTTCCAGGTCGGCCACCGGGCCGGCCGGCACCGTTTCTTCCTCCACCGGGGGCCGGCAGCCGGCAAGGGGCAGCAGGAAGATGAGGAGAAGGATGACGGCGGGCAAGCCGCGCCGGAGGATATCGCCCCCCCGGCCATGGGCGGAATCCCGACACACCGGAACGTTGAAAAGCCAAAGACAAGACATGT
>RCNC010001118.1_pt1 | contig 17877 bp, 19 predicted proteins | sample 2041301 | NCBI WGS metagenome assembly RCNC01 (sample SAMN09708231, study PRJNA481090) | Marine sediment metagenome, whole genome shotgun sequencing project. | biome: marine sediment; feature: ocean; material: sediment; isolation source: Sewage treatment plant 13A marine sediment (STP13A) ... | reverse complement strand
CCTAACCCGGAGTTGCCGCAACTTCATGACCGGGCCGGAAAGCCTCTGTGCCCGCCGGGGACGCGCCACTTTTCTGGCGCTCCAGATCGTCCAGCCACGTCTTGAACCCACGAACAAGGTTCTGCCCCCCTTCTTCGCGCGTTTTGGCCTGCGCTTCGGGATTGGTCAGCAGGAAGTTCGCCGGCGAAAACATGTCGAGGATCTGGCGGCCCATGAACTCCAGGACGTTTTCATGCTGGTCTGTGACACCGCGCACGCCAGTGGTCGCGTTGTGCCACCACTGCTGATTCATCAAAAACGACTGATAGATCAGATTGTAAGGCCATTTCTGCCAAGCTTCGCCGCTGAAGCGGTCGTCTTGGGCCAATGGCTCAATACAAGGGGCGGCCTGGCTGCCCGTTTCGGTGCTTGTCATAGCATGGCGCGAAAAGCGCAGCCATTTCCGGAACGCCTTTTCCGAAAGCTCCATCTGTTTGCCTGGCGATGTCGACAGATGTACTAGCCAATCCAGATAGGCCTCGCCAAGGGCAGCAGGTGACGCTCCCTTGGTAACTTTGGACATGGCAGCATGCGTTGCGCGATCTAGGAATTCCGAGATGGCAGCAGAATGTTCCAGTTTAGGAGAGGCGTCAGCCGTATGCGCATTCAAGGGCGCTAACCTGCGCGTGATGTCCGCCACTTGGTTCGGCTTGTTGTCGGCCACATTGGCGGTATTGGTTGCTTGTTGCTTGGGATCATCCATTAGATCTGCTCCATCTACAAGATTTTCTTCTGTTTACGCCAAGCCGCATTCTCAACATTGACCCGTGTCAATTCTCGCACATGCCGTTTTGGCTATTCGTGGATTCAACTCGCCAGTGCAACTTTACCCACGGGATTGGACGTGAGGCAGCGATGCCCAAGTGTCTCTCACCGTCTAAAGTAAAGGAACACCAATGCGAGCCTATTACCGCCTCACAGAGGGTCAGCGTAATCAAATTTATGAGTTAAAGAAAGCGGGTTTGAACCAACGAGCCATTGCAGACCAGATCGGCGTCCACAAAACGAAGATTTGCCGGGAGCTTCAGCACAATAAAGGCTTGCGTGGCTACCGGTTCAAACAGGCGCATCGCCTAGATTGTGTACGGCAATCACAGATTTTCCGCACCCCTATTTTGGATGCGGTTTGGAGCGGGGTCGAAGAGGTGATCCGCAAGGACTGGAGCCCGGAGCAGATCAGTGACCAACTTAAAGCCAATGATGAACCGAGTGTCAGTCCCGAGTGGATTTACCAGCATATCTACGCCGATAAACGCAGCGGTGGCGACCTCCACACCCACCTGGGATGCCAAAAGAAATGGCGCAAGCAGTATGACAGCATCGAGCAGCTTGGCCAGATCAAGAATAGGGTATCCTTTGAAAAACGCCCTGAAATCGTCGGCCTGCGCAACCACGTCTGGGATTGGGAAGCCGAAACCGTGATCGGCAAACAGGGTCACTCAGTCCTTGTGACCTTTGTTGAGCGAAAGACACGCTTTAGCGTTGCCATCAAGGCCGCCAATAAAACAGCGCAGGCTGTCACGGCTGTGATCCGCGACAACCTGATACCCTATCTGGATCGCGTTCTCACCTTGACTTACGATAATGGCAGAGAATTCGCATACCATAAAGATATCGCCCGCGAACCGACTGCCAAGGGGTTCTTCGCTCACCCCTATCACTCCTGGGAGCGAGGCCTCAACGAAAACACCAATGGCCTGATCCGACAATACATCCCAAAGGGAAAAGACATCGATGATCAGGACGATCAGGAGGTGGCACAAATAATGGAGAAAATAAATAGCCGGCCCCGAAAATGCCTTGGCTTTAGAACGCCAAATCAGCTATTCTTCGATCTTCACCAGCCTGTTGCACAGGCGAGTTGAATCCGCGATTGAAGCTGGGGGCTGATAATAAACCGTATGAGGACGACCGCGAATTGATCGCCGTCAATCTTGTGGGGCTTTAAGACTGCGACAGCTCCTTCGACCGAACGGAAAACGGAGACGCACCAAATGAAATCACGGATAATCGTTGCTTTTGACCTGTGTGCCGCCCTCGGCGCAGGGAGTTACTTTCGAGCCACGACGCAGAGTGAAAATTCAGTTGTTCATGGGCTGCAAAACCACATTGATCTATCGATTGCAAACAACGACGGGGTGCCCGGCGGCATCAGTGACTCCAATGGCCGAATAGAGGCTGAACGCATTGAGATTGGCTCCGACGTCGCTACGCCCCTCCGCCACCTAACACCGGATGCGGGCCGCGCTCTCGATATGTCAACCGGGTTTATGGGCCCTAAGGTGATGGCTGCGTGCGATTTCGCGGGTCGCGTCGGCGTTTCAGGTATCGGTCGTCTGGCCGATGCGCTTGCGATCCTTGACGGTACGACGGGCACCCGCGTGCCGCAAGAGAGTTGAGGCGATCAGATGAGCGCCAAGGCCCCTCTGAAACCTGATGTAACAACCGATGGTCACATCGCTGCCATTCGCGGTGGAGTTGTCGACGTGGTGTTCGAGGGGTCGGTTCCGCGCATTCATGACCTGCTTTACGCGGATACGGTCGCGCTGGAAGTGTCTGGGTTGATCGGCAACGGCATGGTGCGGGCCATTGCCATGGCGCCGGTGCGTGGGCTTGGCCTTGGTCTGACAGTCAAGGCGACAGGCGGACCGATCATGGTTCCGGTGGGTGAGGCCGTTCTGGGCCGGATGCTGGATGTTTTCGGTGAACCTATCGATGGCCGTCCGGCCCCGGCGGCGACGGAACGCCGTTCGATCCACCAGCCTCCACCCAAGCTCAGCGACCGTGTGCTGCATTCCCAGATTCTCGAGACCGGGATCAAGGCCATCGACCTGTTGTCGCCTATTGAGCGGGGCGGCAAGACTGGCCTTTTCGGCGGGGCAGGCGTGGGTAAGACCGTTCTGATCACCGAGTTGATCAACAATACCGTGCAGCACCATAAGGGTGTGAGCCTTTTCTGCGGCATCGGCGAACGCTCGCGCGAGGCCGAGGAGCTGTACCGGGAGATGGGTGAGGCGGGCGTGCGCGAGAAGACCGTGATGCTGTTCGGCCAGATGAACGAGGCCCCCGGCGTGCGCTTTCTGGTTGGTAACACCGCGCTGACGATGGCCGAGTATTTCCGCGACGACAAAGGGCAGGACGTGCTGCTCCTGATCGATAATATTTTCCGCTTCGTTCAGGCCGGCTCTGAGGTGTCAGGCCTGATGGGGAGGATGCCCTCACGCGTCGGCTATCAACCGACGCTGGCCACGGAACTGGCCGCGCTGGAAGAACGCATCACCTCGACCAATCGGGGCGCGATCACCTCAATCCAGGCAGTTTATGTGCCAGCCGATGATTTCACCGATCCGGCTGCGGCACATATTTTCTCGCATCTTTCAGCCTCGGTTGTCTTGTCGCGCAAACGGGCGAGCGAAGGGCTCTATCCGGCGGTCGATCCGCTGTCGTCGGCTTCGGTGATGCTGACGCCCTCTGTCGTCGGGCAGCGGCACTACGACATTGCCCGCGCGGTGCGCCGGACACTGGCCGAATATGAGGAGCTGCGCGACATCATCGCGATGCTCGGCCTTGAGGAGCTGTCATCGGCCGACCGTGCCACAGTGGCGCGCGCCAGGCGATTGGAGCGGTTCCTGACGCAGCCCTTCGTTACGACAGGATCTTTCAGCGGGATGGATGGCAAGCTGGTGCCAATCGCGGATACGCTCACCGGCTGCGAGACGATCCTTGCGCAGACCCAATTCGATTTGCCTGAGAGCGCCTATTACATGATAGGCGGTCTGGATGATCTGAAGGCCAAAACATGAGCATGGCGTCCGACATGACCGTCACTCTGCGCCTGCCAACCCGCACGCTTTTTGAGGGCCAGGCAACGCGCCTGACCGCTATGGCCCAGAACGGGGCGTTCGGCATCTGGCCAAACCATGCTGATTTCGTCACAGCACTTGTGCCGTCGGTCATGACGCTGCGGCTTGTCGATGGGTCCGAGGAAATCTTTGGCATCGACGAAGGTCTGCTGGTCAAGAAGGGGCACAAGGTCGTTATTGCCGCCCTGCGCGCGGTCCACGGTGATGATCTGGGCAATCTGCAAGAGACGGTGGAAGGGTGCTTCGTCCAAGTGGACGAGGAGGAGCGCCAGGCCCGGTCCGCCCTGTCGCGGCTTGAGGCCGACATGGTCCGGCGCTTTGCCAAATTGCAGAGGCCGCAGCAATGACACCGAAACCCGACAAACCCGCCAAAGAGATTGCCCGCCAGGCAAAGCGGATGAAATCGACGCGCGATCATCCGGGGCCAAGCCCGCTACGCGGCATCGGTACCTTCGGGATGATTGGCTGGTCCATCGCCGTGCCGACGGTCGGCGGTGCGTTTCTGGGCCTTTGGCTGGAACGTGTGGCGCCGCAAAGCTTTTCCTGGCCCATCGCTTTGATCCTGGGCGGCGTCGTTCTGGGTGCCTTCATTGCTGCGGCGTGGGTTAACAAGGAAGGAGGCGACAGATGATAAACGTTGACTGGACTGCGGTGATGCTGGGCCTTGCGGTTGGCACCGCAATAAGTGCTGTCTTCTTCATGGGGCTGGCTTTTGGAATGCGGCTCGCCCTGCGAACGCAAAACCCGATCAGAATTCTGACATTCAGCGCAGCGCTGCGGATTGTGGCTTTGCTTGGGATCGGTTGGATCGTCTTGGAGCAGGGCGGGCCATGGGCCAGCCTCAGCTATGGGATCGCATTCTTTGTGGTGCGGTTCATCGTCACGACGTTTGCTCGCGTTGATGCGCCTGCCGGAGGCGCGCCATGAACCTGTCGCCGGATCAGACAATCATGTTCGAAGCCTGGGGCGTCGCCGTCAACGCGACCATCTTTTACACGTGGATCGTGATGGCACTGCTGACCATCGCGTCAATGCTAATCACCCGTAAACTGCGTCCGGATGTGCCGCCGAACCGCTGGCGGACGATGCTCGAGGTGATCGTTCAGGGTATTCAGGGCCAGATCGAAGAAATCGCCCCAGGCCCGTCGCGCTACCTGTTGTATTTCGTAGGGACGCTCTTCCTGTTCATCGCGATGTCGAACCTGCTGCTGGTCGTTCCGGGGTTTGAACCGCCCACATCATCCCTGTCGACGACAACTGCGCTGGCGATGTCTGTTCTCATTGCGGTCCCGCTCTTTGGTGTGACCAGTCGGGGTCTTGGCGGATATTTCAAAACCTATCTGGAGCCGTCTTTCATCATGCTTCCCTTCAATATCATCTCGGAGTTTTCGCGCGGCATCTCGCTCGCCATCCGCCTTTATGGCAACATCATGAGCGGGGCGGTGATCGCGGCGATCCTGCTCAGCGTAGCGCCCTTTTTCTTTCCGGTTGTGATGGACGTGCTTGGCCTTCTGACCGGCATGATCCAAGCTTATATATTCGCAATTTTGGCGACCGTCTACATTTCCAGCGCCGCCGGATCCCCAAATCCCTCACTGCCCGAAAAGGACACACCATGACAGACCTTGCCATCATCGCCGCCATCTCCATTTTCACAGCAGGACTGACCGTCTCGTTCGGCGCCATCGGTCCCGCGCTTGGCGAAGGGCGCGCCGCCGCAACGGCGCTGAGCGCGATTGCCCAGCAGCCTGATGCAGCGTCGAACATTTCGCGGACCCTATTTGTTAGCCTCGCCATGATAGAGTCGACGGCGATCTATTGCTTCGTCGTCGCCATGATCCTGCTCTTTGCGAACCCTTTCTGGAACGCGGCAGTCGCAGCGGCACAAGCAGCAGGTGGCTGACCCATGTCCATCGACTGGATTACGGTAGCGGCTCAGATTGCCAACTTTCTGGTTCTAGTCTGGCTTTTGAAGCGGTTCCTCTACCGTCCTATTCTGGACGGCATTGACGCACGAGAGGCTGAGATCACCAATAGAATGAAAGAGGCAGTGCAGGCGAAGGATCAGGCGGCGGCAATCGAGGCGGAGTACTATGACAAGGAGCGAGCCTTGCATGTTGCGCAGTCCGAGATGTCTGAAACGATCCGCAAGACTGCCGAGGAAAAGCGGGATGTGCTGTTGGCCGAGGCGCATCAGCGGATGGAGCAGGAACAAGCAAGCTGGCAGACACATCTGGACGAAGAGGCGCGTAAATACACGACCAGGATGCATCGTGCTGGTGCCGGTGCCTTATTATCGCTCACGCGCAAGGCGCTAATCGATCTGGCGGATGAGACGCTTGAAGAGCGAATGGCGCATCACCTTGTCCAGCAAATCAAACCGATCGCCGCAGATCTGCACCGCGCGGCCGGAGAGGCGATTGTCGCTGTGGTGACAAGTCATGAATCGTTGCCGAAAACGGCACAGGATGGTTTTGCTGCCGAATTGAAGGCTATGTTTCCTCATATTTCAGTGCAATTCGACACGGATGCGGATCAAGCTCCCGGTCTTGTTTTGCGCATGGGTGGGGCGCAACTGGCTTGGACCGTGGACTCTTATATCGATGGGCTTGAATCGCTGATTGGCAAGCAACTTGCCAGCGGTGGCGAGCTGAAAGTGAAATCTCATGAGCAGTGAAACCGGCAAAGCCAGTGCTAGTCCTGAGGCGCTTCTGAAGGCTCTTCTCGACAGTCCAGCACCTGCGCCGACCCTCAGTGAAATAGGGCAGGTTGCCGAAGTGGCTGACGGGATTGCCATTGTGACGGGTCTGGAACGTGCCTTGTCCGATGAATTGCTGCGCTTTGACAGCGGTGTGCAGGGCATCGTCCTTGATCTTGAACCGGGGCGCCTCGGCGTTGTTCTTCTTGGGTCGTCTGATTGTGTCGCGGTGGGCGAAAGCGTCATGCGCACGCGCACTGTTGTTAGCGTCAAAGTCGGTCCAGCGCTTTTGGGCCGCGTTGTGGATGCACTAGGCGGCCCGCAGGACGGCATGGCGGCGATCAAGGCAGAGGCGGTGCGACCGGTCGAGGCCGAGGCCCCAAAAATTCTAGACCGACAGGCGATCTCACGCCCTCTGGCGACGGGCATCAAGGCAATCGATGCAGCAGTTCCCGTGGGTCTAGGACAGCGCCAACTGGTGATCGGGGACAGGCAGACTGGCAAGACGTCGCTCGCCGTGGATGCGATCCTCAACCAGAAGAACAGCGATTTGATCTGCATCTACTGCGCAATCGGGCAACGCGGCGATGCGGTCGCTAAGGTGATTGGTGCGATCCGCGAAGGGGGTATGATGGAGCGTACGATCATCCTAGCGGCCGGCGATGAGGGGGCCGCGGGTCTGGCCTATATCGCGCCCTATGCGGCGCTGACGATGGCTGAGTACTTCTCGGGCCAAGGCAGGGACGTGCTGGTCGTGCTCGACGATCTGACCCACCACGCCCGATCCTACCGCGAGCTGTCGCTTCTGCTGCGCCGCCCACCGGGGCGCGAAGCCTTTCCCGGCGACATCTTCTACATCCACGCCCGACTGCTGGAGCGTGCGGGGCAGTTCAGCGAAAGCGTCGGCGGCGGGTCCATCACCGTTTTGCCGGTTGTCGAGACCCAGGCAGAGAATCTTTCCGCCTATATTCCGACCAATCTAATTTCGATTACCGATGGCCAGATCTACCTGTCACCTCGCCTTGTGCGTAAGAACCAGTTTCCGGCAGTCGATCTTGGCGTGTCGGTCTCACGGGTGGGCGGTAAGGCGCAAAGTAAAGCGTTCCGGTCAGTGGCTGGAAACTTGCGCGTGACCCTGTCGCAATTCGAGGAATTAGAAGACTTCGCCCGTTTTGGCACGCGCCTGGACGATGCCACGCGCGCGCGGCTCACGCGGGGCGCTGCGGTCCGTGCCTCCTTGCGTCAGGCGGAACGCGATCCCATTCCGGCCATCGAACAACTTGCCGTTCTGGTCGCCGCCATGGACGGCCAGTTCGACGGATTGAGCGAGGCCGACACCTTTACGGTCATGGCTGCCCTCAGAAGGGCGGCTGCACGCGATCTCGCCGAGATCGCCGAACAGATCACACAGAACCAACCCTTTGACGCCGATGTCCGCGCCCGGATGGCCGCGCTCGGACAGCAAGCTCGTGAAGCATTAGGGGAGCAGAATGGCACAAACACTTGAGGTGCTCGCCCGGCGCACGAACAGCATGCAGGGCATCCGTAGCGTAGTGCACACAATGAAGACGCTGTCGGTGATCAATTCTTCCCCCTATGAGCACGCGGCCCGCGCCATCGAAGCGTATCACAACACAGTTCTGGACGGCTTACATGCCTTCCTGTCGCAATCAGGGCCGATCAATGCCGCTAATTCGGACGCCGTCGCAAGAGTCATGGTTGTGTTCGGCTCGGACCATGGTCTGTGCGGAAACTACAATGAGGCGCTTGCCACGCATGTCGGGCAACACATTGGTTCCAATGCGGACAACGCCACAACCATCCTGTGTATTGGGGCACAGATGGCGGACGCGCTTACGGATCAGGGCCTCGGGGTTCAAAAGGCGCTTTTTCCGCCCGCCTCTGTTGACGGGATCGGGCGGCTCGCCAACCTTCTCACGCAGAAACTAGACAATATCAGGCGGGACAGTCATCCTAAAGAAGTGTCTGTGTCTCTTGCCTATTTTGCGCGCACTGAGGGCGGAATGCAGGCCCCCGAAATTGCAGCTTTGCTGCCACTCGAACCTGCGCTCATAGGTGATCTTCAGACAAAACCCTGGTCCTCGCGAAGCCTTCCATACTTTTCGATGCAGCCAGACGACCTCTTCATGGCGCTGCTCAGGGGCCATCTGTTTGCCAGCATTTTCCGAGCTGCTGCAGAAGCTATGGTAACTGAGAATGCCGCGCGGCTTGCCTTGATGCAGCAGGCGGAACAATCGGTCGACAACAGGCTGGAAGAGTTGATGTCGGATACGCGTGCTGTGCGGCAAACCGAAATAACCACCGAGCTTCTTGATGTGATTATCGGGTTTGAAGCGCTCAAAAAACGCAAACCCCCGTGAATTAACTCAAGGACCGTGAGTTCCAGAAAGCCCCGAGCCTCTCATATTTACCACAATAATCATGGAAAACTATCTTCAATTGTATTGCTCACAGTGCTTTTGACAGCAGCGGCATGTAGCAAGTCGGGACATTATCCAATAAATGGAGAGGAATGCGGGCCTAATTGTTCCATCCCGGACGATCACATTGACCCTCGCCGGTCTGGCCTTTTCATGGCAAGATCGGTTCTTCGCGAGGTTCGGGACGGGGACAGGACATGCCGGTTTCTCAACCCTGAATACCCATATTGATGCGATAGCGACGCAATCGGTGGGTGTGACGCCTGACGCCTCGTAGCAGCATCTGCACTATGGTCGCGATGCGCTCCTGCCGCCTGCCGACCTGCATGGCGCCTATGTCAACAATCGCCCACTCCCGACCGAAGGAATGCCCGACGCGCACAAAGTTATGACATCACCACTTCGGCTGTGTTCAATCTCAATCATATCCATCCTTTCGTTAAAACGACTTTCCAAAGTCTATTCGGATTTCTGTCCTGCTGCCATGCGCGCTGCATTACCTGAATGAGCTATTGTTGTGCTTAGCGTATGACCATCCAGCGCCGTGAGAACGGCCACTAATGATCAGTATTTAACCTTGCGACATCACTCCAAATCGATAGCAGAATGTCGCGTCGGGCATTGAACCCTTGAACCCTTAAACCCTTTTTCTCCAACTCCTTCTGCATATTGGACCTTGTGGACGCAGAGACCTATGTTGCCGATGGCGACCATATGACGGATGTCACATCGGCAGCACTTCTGGATGGACTAAGAATGAGCAGGGAGAAAAGGTGCTCGTTGAGCGTATGCGCAAAGTGCGAGCTTGGTTTTTTGAACAGGACGGAGGCTGGTATATACAGTGCAAATACGGGAGCAGGGCACTGGGGCTTGGCAAGGATGGCAATGCTGTGTTTGTGAAGACGTTGGCTGACGTAGAAGGCGCGTTTCAGGCTTTGTATGCGGCGGCAGCTGGCGGCGAACTTGACGCTGCAATCAGCGCGGTTGTGCAGAGCAAGAAGTCTAAGTGATCGACAAGGCTAGCGCAGATACGCTCTGCGCAAGCCGTTCAATATTTGTAGCAGCGTTTCAGCGCTAATCAGCCCGTCGTCCTTAGCTGCCAGCGCCTTCATCGTAATCTCAGTCGTCACAACGTATCCGTCACGTTCAACGCCAATTGCCGCAATCAATTCAGCTTCTGCAATTGTACCCGCCGCCAGCATATCAAATGCGACGTCTGCGACGCTTTGTCCTGCGTTCATAGCTGCCTTCGGCTCTTTCTTGTGTACCTGCCGCCCGCTGTGCATTTCAGCGTTAATTAGCGGGCTGTATTTGCTGTAGTGCTTGTCAACCATTGGAGTGCTTGTGCCCACCTGTTTGCTCAAAACGTGCGTACCCACGCCACGCTCTAAGTCGCGTGTTATGTAATAATGCCGCCAGCTGTAAAGTGTGCGTTCTTTACCGTCAGCGCCAACCTTCAAATCCAGTTCATCCAGCAGCGCGTTAAATGCGCGGCTCAAACTAGAATTGTTAGCGACTTCGCCCAAACGTGTCGTAAACACGTACTCATTGCTCTTTGCCGCAATAAGTTCGTCCAAGCTGCCCTTACTAGTTGCGTTGCTCAGCTTGCGCTGCCTGTCCAAGTAGATTTCAACGCGATCACGTGCCACAGCGCTGCGTTTTTTCGTTTTGCCATCAACGTTCACAACCAAGTAGCGCTCGCCGTCTTTCTCGTGCCACTCAATATTCTTCCAGCGTAGCCCGAGCGCCTCTGTTCCGTGTCGCACACCAGTATTTGCCAAAAACAGTACGTAGTTGCGCAGCACTTCACGCGTCGCCACAGCTTTCACACGGCTCATTTCCTTGTGCCAAGTACGCAGCGCAGTATAAATTTTCTTGTATTCTGCGTCTGTGAAGCTGCCTCTGCTTTCGCTTTTTGTGCCTTTGTTAAGCAGGGTAGGGCGCAATGATTTTACAAGCCAACCATGCAACTCAGCTTCGTCAAACACTCTGTTCAAAGCAGCATTGTGATTGTTGATGCCGCTTTGTGAAAACGGCTTTTTGTTTGTTTCTGTGCGCCACCTGTCGAATGCAGTGAGCGCAGCCATGTCGATTTTAGCGATGTCTGTTGCTTTAAAGTAAGGCATCAGCCAGCGGCGCAGCGCTGAGATGTAATCTTTGTAAGATTGCTTGCCGCCACCTTCATCTAATTGCTCACGCATACGCTTGATGGCGTACTCTGCAACGTGTTTGAACTTGCGGGTTTGGGCTGGAAGCTTGTTATCGATACGGGCCTGCGTCTCGTATAGCAGTTTCCAAGCTCGCTCTTTCGCTTCCTCCAAATCATCCGTTTTCGTGCTTTTTACGATGCGTTTGCCATTATCAAGCGTCAATCGCGCGTACCAATTCTCGCTACCCTTGCGCTTATCTAGCCGCAACTTCTTGTTCACAATTATCGTCTTTACGCCGTAGCTCATCGGTAGCCGCTCTCGCTAAGTCTCTGTTGCTACATAGTATATGCAAAACAGGGCAAAAATGCAGCGAAATCTGCACGCGGACTGTGTACGAGTTGTGTACAGAAATGCTATGACTACATCTTGTAAGTTGGAGGTTAAATGAGTGTAAAATATACAAGATGTATGGAGGCGAGTGCGAGAATCGAACTCGCGTGGACGGATTTGCAATCCGCTGCGTCACCACTCCGCCAACTCGCCTCAGGTCGCTGTGGTTTTGATCGATTAGCCCATCTGTTTGAGGCCCGCAAGAGCCGCGTGGTTTTTGCGGCCAATAGAATTTGCCTCCCGTTGCTGCGCGAGCAAAGATGTGCGACACCGGTAGCAACAGATTCCGAGCCGAAGAGTTAACAATATGCCAGATTTTGCCGCCCGCCGTACAATGATGGTCGATACGCAAGTGCGTCCGTCTGATGTCACCAAATTTCCAATCATCGAAGCGATGCTGGCTGTGCCGCGTGAGGTTTTTGTTCCTGACACAAAACGCGAAGCCGCCTATATGAGCGAAAACATGGTTCTGGGGGATGGGATCTTCCTGCTGGAGCCTCGCACGTTGGCAAAAATGCTGGATGCGCTGGACATACAACGTGACGAACTGGTTTTGGATATTGGCAGTGGCTTTGGCTATTCCGCTGCGGTGATCGCCCAAATGGCAGAGGCGGTAGTGGCTGTTGATTCCGACGAGCAACGCGCGACTGAGGCCCAGAGCCTGTTATCGGAAGCGGGGGCTGACAACGTGATCATGCATGTCGGTCCGCTGGCCGATGGCGCTGCTGAACACGGTCCTTACGACGTGATCACGGTTCAGGGCGGAGTGGAGGACGTGCCCTCAGCCTTGCTTGATCAACTGAAAGACGGCGGACGGATAGCATGCCTGTTTATGGAGGGTGCGCTGGGGATGATGCGGGTTGGCTACAAGATTGACGGTCAGATCAACTGGCGTTTCGCGTTCAACGCTGGGGCACCAGTATTGGCCGGTTTCGAAAAGGTTGCTTCGTTTGCGTTTTGATCCAAGAGGAATATTGCGGTAATGACTAAAACCAATCGGCAAAGACGAACAAGTGTGGCGATCCTGATATTGGGACTGGCTGTTGCTGTTCTGACGCCACTGCAAAGCCGAGCCGAGACTTTGGCGGATGCACTGGTGGGGGCCTATACTCACAGTGGGCTTCTTGAACAGAACCGCGCCCTGTTGCGGGCGGCGGACGAAGATGTGGCGCTTGCTGCGTCAGTTCTTAGACCGATTATCAGCTGGTCTGCCGGGTTTGAAGGCAACTCCAGCACCAGCCGCCTTGCGATTCCTGGGGCCCTGATCACGAACGCCAATTCGACCAATTTTGCCTTGCGGTTGACGGCCGAAATTCTGCTATATGATGGCGGCAGTTCCAAATTGGCAGTTGAAGCCGCCAAAGAAACCGTGCTGGCCACGCGTTATGGTCTGCTCTCGATCGAACAGAGTGTTTTCCTGCGGGCCGTCAATGCCTTCTTTGGCGTGATCAGTGCAGTCGAATTTGTCGATCTGGCGCAAAACAGTCAGCGCTTGCTGACGGAAGAGTTGCGGGCGGCGCAAGATCGGTTTGAGGTCGGAGAAGTGACGCGGACGGATGTAGCGCAGGCCGAATCGCGTCTTGCTGCTGCGCGTTCAACATTGGCGCGCTCACGCGGCAACTTGTTTATTTCGCAAGAAGAATATCGCAATGTTGTTGGTCGACCGCCGGGACAACTTGTTGCGCCAACGCGTCTTCCTCAGGCGCGCTCAGATGTGGAGGCAGCCAAACTTCAAGCCGTGCGCAGTCACCCCGACATCCTTCAGGTGCAACGTCAGATCGCGGCAACTGAGTTGAATATTCTTCGCGCCGAAGCCAATATGCGGCCCGTCGTCTCTTTGGATGGTACTTTGCTTTCGGATGACGATTTGGACTCTAGTCAGTTCAATCAGTCGGCAATTGTTGGACTGAGGCTTCGTCAGACCATCTATGCGGGGGGGGCATTGACATCATCCGTTCGCCAAGCTGCGGCCAATCGGGACGCCGCGCGCGGCAGCCTCCACAGGGTACGCCACAATATTCAGCAGGATGTCGGCAATGCGCTTGCACAGCGGGTCGTTGCACGTGCCGCACTTGAGGCATCCGAGCAGCAGATTGTTGCCGCACGGATTGCCTTTCGCGGGATCCAAGAAGAAGCGACGCTAGGAGCCCGGACAACGCTGGATGTTCTGAACGCCGAACAGGAACTTCTTGATGCAGAGGCGGAACGAATCTCTGCTCAGTCTGAAGAGTCGATTGCCGCGTATGCGGTTTTGGCGTCATTGGGATCACTGACTGCAGAACAGTTGAATCTTCCAGTCGAACGCTATGACCCGGCTGCCTATTACAATCTTGCAAAAGATGCGCCTATCGCGCGCAGCAAACAGGGTCGGCAGTTGGACAAGGTTTTGCGAGCGCTGGGAAAAGAATAACAATTTTCTCTATCGGTTGTAGGAGCGCCAACCAATTGCTATTATCGGATGGGGCGAGAGCGGAATAACAAAAATGTCAAACCCAGTTACCAATGCAGAAGTAGAAGATGTGCTGTCTTCTATCCGGCGACTTGTTTCCAGCGATACCCGGCCGGTGGGCCGTGGGTCGCAAGAAGGGACCAAGCCCAACAATGAGGCGGCGCAGCCAGGTGCTGATCGGCTGGTGCTCACCCCGGCTTTGCGTGTTGCTGTGGTGCGAGAAGTTACACCGTCCAATGATGTTGACCAAATTGGTGTTGACCATGATGATGGGGCAACATCGACTGTTCTTGCGCGGGAAGACGCTGAGATTGCGGAGCAGACTACTCCTCAATGGGATGCGTCACTTGTCGATGATGGGATGGAATCAGACGTAAGCGACCGTCAAGGCGAGGCTGCGGACGAAGTCATCGAGGCTGACCAAGCAGAGCCTGCAGCGTACGGATCGCGCAGCGAGATTGATCCCGAAGAATTGCGGTTTCTGTTTCGGGCGCGCAAAAGACTCACACTCACGCCTGAGACAGCTGAAGATGAAACGGCAACATCTGAAGGTGAAACGGCAACAGCTGAAGCAAACGAAGAAGCGGAACTTGACGAAAGCACCATTGAGACTGTCGAGTCGATTGAAGTGCAAAAACCGAGCACTCTGCTTCTGACAGACCCTGAACCATACAGTGCAGAGATTGATGACTCGGAAGCGGCTAACGACAAAGATGAACGGGCTGCCCTTGAGGAAAACACTGAACCGGCAAACGAGCCGGCCTCGAACACGCCAACAGACGCGGGTCCACCACAAGAGTTGACGGCCAAGATTGCCGCTCTGGAAGCCGTCATTGCGCAGACACCTGATCAATGGGAACCGGATGGCGACAGCGTAGATGAATACGCCGGAACTTCCGTGGGCAGTTTGGCATGGGAGGATCACATTGATCTGGATGGATCTGGCGCGCCGTTCACTAGAGATCAAGTCGGTCGGGTTACGCCATCGGCACAAGAGACCTATGAGGCTGAGGCACAGGTTATTGAGCCTGAGGAAGCAATCGACGAAGACCCGACTTTGTTAGACGGTGAGGATGAAGCGGGTGAACCTGCGGCGACAGAAGACGTCGCGGACGAAGATGTGACAGTTGTAGATCTGGCAGGTGACATCACCGCTGATCCGCAGGGCGACTCTGACGACTCCAGTCGCGAAGCCTCATTCGCCATAGACGATGCAGTGCTTGATGAAGACGCCCTACGTGAACTAGTCAGCGACATCGTACGTCAGGAACTGGAAGGATCGCTTGGCGAGCGGATCACCCATAACGTGCGCAAGCTTGTGCGCAGGGAACTTCAGCGCGCATTGGCTGCCAAAGAACTGGAATAGTCGCTTACAGGGCAGGGTGGTCACGACCGCTCGTGTGGTACAACGTCTTCTGCAATTGCCCATAAATGGTCAAGATCCATGTAAGTTTCCAGATGGTCGGCAAGGGCATCCAGGACAGTCTCGACCTGCGCGTCATAATTCAGGTCAGAGAGGTGCCCCTGCTCTTCGAGAAAGCCCTTGCGAAACGCATCAGAGGCAAACAGACCGTGAATATAGCAGCCTCTGATCTTGCCAGTTGCCGAGGCGGCACCGGCTGATGTGCCGTCAATCGTTAACCACGCGCGTGCACAGTCCGGCCCGTCTGTTTGTCCCATGTGGATTTCGTATCCGCTGACGGGCGAACCGTTGCCTGAATAGGTTCCGCTGACCTGCGCCAAGCGCTTTTGCGGTGCCATTACAGTATGCACATCCAGATGCCCCAGCCCCTGAACGGTTTCGGGGGCACCTTCGATCCCCAGTGGGTCTGCGATTGTCTTGCCGAGCATCTGGTATCCGCCGCAGATGCCGACCACCTGCCCACCGCGCCGGATGTGCGCGGTCAAATCAATATCCCATCCCGCTGCTCGAAAAACCGCCAGATCTGCTAACGTGGTTTTGCTACCGGGGATCAGGATCAGATCGGCGTTGCCGGGCAGTGCGGTGCCCGGCTCGACAAATTGCACAGATATATCCGGCTCTTGCGCAAGCGGGTCCAGATCATCAAAATTGGCAAGGCCCGGAAGCCGCGGAACGACTACTTTGTAGCGAGCACCGGTCTGCGATTTGATGTCCATACTGTCCTCTGCGGGCAGCTGTCTGGCAGCGTCAAACCACGGGATGACGCCCAGCGATGGCCACCGGGTTCGCGAACATATGTCGAGTACCCCGCCATCAAAGAGGCTGATATCGCCTCGAAATCTATTTACGGCGAAGCCTTTGATCTGCGCCAGATCACGCGAGTCCAGAACCGCAGCGGTTCCGACGATCTGTGCAATTACGCCGCCTCTGTCGATGTCACCCAACAGAACAACGGGAACACCCGCTGTCGTCGCAAACCCCATATTTGCAATGTCACCTTCGCGCAGATTGGTTTCTGCCGGGCTGCCAGCACCTTCAACGATAACCAGATCACACTGACTTGAAAGACGATAAAAGCTCTCCAGAACTGCCGCCATGAGGTCCGGCTTTAGCTGGCTGTACTTGCGCGCGGCATACGTGCCGAGCACCTGACCCTGAACCACAACTTGTGCTCCGATTTGGCTTTGCGGTTTCAACAGAACCGGGTTCATATCCGTGTGTGGTGCGACGCGGGCAGCGCGCGCTTGTAATGCTTGCGCGCGGCCGATCTCTCCGTTTTCGGGAGTAACGGCGGCATTGTTGGACATGTTCTGAGGCTTGAACGGGCGCACCACATGTCCGCGCCGCACAAAAGCCCGCGCCAGCCCGGCGACGATCACCGATTTGCCGACATTGGTGCCGGTCCCCTGAATCATGATGGACTTGGCCATGTGATGCTCTCCCGTCTTATGATTTGTGTATCAGGCAGAGCGGGCAGGGGAAGAGCAATGAACCCGACGACGCATCAGGTATCGTTTATTGTTATCGGTTCGAGGGCAATAGACGTGACTGACCAATTCAGCACTATTCGGTGCCTGTTGACGCAAGCGTCGTTCGACGTGTTGGACTGGTGTGGCTTTTTCACATGTGCGCGCCTCGTTGCGTGGCGCAAAGCATGGCCCTTCCTAGGGTGGATGGCGCGTTGCCTATGCAAAAACTGTTCTTTGAACGCTTGGTATTTGCTATTTTTTTGGGCGCTTTATCGCCGATTATGTGAACAATCGCTCTGACTGGTGCGGCACAGTTCAATTCGCCCTGAAATTTGCCGGGGTATCCTAATGACTGAAGACCCGATTCAGACCTGACTCAGAATCGGTTTCTGCCCGAGTAGTCAGCCTATGACCCGGGTTCCACAACGCGAATGCGCGCGCGTTGATGGCGGGCCATGTGAGTCTCCTGCGCTGCGCTTCAGTTGAAAAGGGCGTGCCTGCTGTGGATTGATTTTGGGATCTGCTCACTGCGCGACTATTGGGGATCAGACAGTTGCTGCTGATGCTTGAACGCTGGCGTAGATCAAGACCTCGCTATGCGAGATTCCGCGTCAAAGACGGCCGGGTTTGGACTCGCCCGGTCAAAATGAAAAACGCGCCCCTAAGAGCGCGCTTTAATTTTCAAAAATTGTGAACGAAATCAGGCAGCTTCGGCTTGTAGAGCGGCATTGCGGCGCTCGCTCTCTTCGCGTGAAAGTGCCACGGAAGTGCGCACCCCTTTGCCAACAAAATCCATCAGTCCTGTAACAACCCGTTCATTTGGGTCGATACCGGCGCATGACAACACCTCGCGCCCGTCGCGAGAACGGGCCCAGCGGGCGATCTGTTCCGGACCATTGCCATACTTTTTGTCGTCTGCAATGGCGTCATCCAGGGCAGCCAGTACAACGGCTGC
>RCNC010001117.1_pt1 | contig 17887 bp, 11 predicted proteins | sample 2041301 | NCBI WGS metagenome assembly RCNC01 (sample SAMN09708231, study PRJNA481090) | Marine sediment metagenome, whole genome shotgun sequencing project. | biome: marine sediment; feature: ocean; material: sediment; isolation source: Sewage treatment plant 13A marine sediment (STP13A) ... | reverse complement strand
AGCATCAGACATTAAGGAGGGAAAAGTAGCCACAAGAGCGCGGATACATCCTACAAGCACCCCTGTCAAAAATATTATCAGATTCTCCCAGAATACGGAGTTTCGTATTGATCTTGGTGAAAACCCAGAAACCAATTGTATGGCATATTCTTTTCTTCTATAATCAAAGTTTCTTAGTACAACAAAACCCATTCCAAGAACCCCCATTATCATTCCCAAACCTCCGAGTGTCATAAATACTGTTAAATAGGTATTTGTGACCTCATTAAACGCTGCTAACCTATTATAAGTAAAGCTAATTTCAGTTCCAAAGCGCGAAAGTTTGTCTTCCAGAAGTTTTTTATATACATCAATACTATCAATATTGCCATTTAAAAGAAAAATATTACTTCCGGAAACGGATGGATAGAAATAATTAAAGTTGTCTTGGCCTATCAGTATATTTCCCTGGAAAACAGATGATTTTAATCCTGCTGAAACAATAACATTAAGCGTTTCGCCATTCTCAGTGGCAAATACAAGGGTGTCTCCGACCTTTTTATAAAGACTCCATTGAAGCACAGTCTGGTCAACAATACCGTATATAGTTTGCTCACCGGGGCGTAAATTAAGAGCATCCCAGGGATTATCAAGTTCAAGGTCTTTGAGCTCTGAGGCAAATGAAAAAGCTCCATTACCTGAAAAGTAGGAAGGGTCCAATCCCAATAAAGGTGGGCTAGCTATCGAATTAAGATTTAAGCAACTGGCATCATTACCATCGTTCCTTTTTATCTGGACAAATGATAAATCTGATTTATTCGCAGAAATATCATATTCATCTCTTCCTTTTTGGCTGTTTAAATCATACAAAAGTGGGGTTGATGTTTCCCCCCATAGAAGATATCCTCCTGTTCCACTTTCTCTAGTGGAAGTATCAGCATTAAAACTTTTCCTGTTGGCTCCGGTGATGATAACAATAAATAGTCCGGCTGCAAGGAAAAGTATGGGTGTAACTGCCCGTAACGGATAATATTTGTAATACGACCAGGAAAGATTTAGATTTTTTTTGAATTTTGAACTCAGAATAGAGAGAATAAATAGTAAGAGTGTAATGAAGAGTAACACTCCAGATATAAACCATGAAATAGTGGCAGAACCGGGTCTGAATAGAAATGATGTTAGGGTAATTAGTGCGAAAATATATAGAACGGGTTTGGTCAATTTTCCTGAAAAAGTTATCCTTCCAGTCTTCTGTTTACTAACGCTTAGTTTTAACCTCTTTCTAAGATTTAAATAGATTACAAGCATTACCATCAGGAAGCTTATAAGGAAACCCAGAATCATACTGTTACTATCTATGAAGGGACTGAGTGTATTCGTCTGAACGGCTCCAATCCATACAGAATTTAAAGACCTGATAACAATATTATTAAAAATTGTCCCTGCAAAGATCCCTACCAAACTTCCAAAGAAGGCTACTACTCCAGATTCAAGTAAAAACAACTTTATTACGTCAGAGTTTTTGAAGCCCAGAGCAGTTAAGGTAGATATCTGTGTTCTTCTTGCTTCAATATGAGTGGAGATAAGAAGGACAAGTAAAACCAAACTGGATAAAATAATGAAGAAGCTTAAACTAAGAAAGAGTGTGCTGAAATCCACACTCTTTTGAGCTGCCAATATGGAGTTTTTATAAATATTTACAACTCGAAATCCAGAGATAAACGGGTCAATCTGACCTGTTAATTTCCGGTTTATTTCTTTATCAGTAACATTCTCTGGAAACCTGATTGCTGTTGCCGGACCGAAGTTATTTCCCCAGAGATTCAATCCTGCTTTATAACTTATGAAAGCCTTTGGAGTCCCTTTAAAATCATCCCAGTATTTTTCATCCTTTTCACGAATCTTGTCCATATCTACCGGTACTCCTGCATCCCATGAGCTGCATGATTCACTCCCGGAAATACCCGGAAATTCAGGCATAAGTGTTTGATCAGACCATATCGAGTCAGGGTCTACAACATCTCTAATTACAAAAGACTTATAATTTTCTATTAGATTTTTATATCCGGCTGATGTGTAATAAGACAATGTAAGTGTATCCCCGGTAACTGCTTCAAGATCCTCAGAAAGCCAGCTGTTAATTAATATCTCATTTTCGCCTGGAATTTTTCCAAAATATTTCTCGGGCAGGGCTGTAATAAATGAATAAGGAGTCGATTTATCCTTTAGTGTGAAGCTATTTGCCAGCCAGGTAATTACTGGCTTGGATTCAGGAAAAGTTATTGTTACCTCATTTAGTTCATTTTCTCCAATAAATATTCTTTTGGAAATGATTTCAAATTGGCCTGATGCATCAGAAAATCTAATTCCAAGCCCTGCATCGGAAAGTGTCAGAACCTGCCTCAGTGACTCTTTGATAATATCCGCATTGGCTGAAGTACTTTGCTGTATGATTATTCGGTTAATATTCCCAGCCTCTTCAAATAGTTCATTTAATTCTTCAATCGGGATAAAAATATTATTGGGTCTTACCTGATTTATCTCCAGGGAAAAATCTGACAAGCCATCATTTTCAATAATATGTTTTACTGTTAATACAAGTGATTCAAAATCATCTTTTTCGGGGGCAAAAGGGGAACCAGAAGGAATATCCGAGATCGCTTCTGTCCTAATTATAATATCATCATCAATTTTCAACCCAATGCTCTTCGCTAGTTTACTATTAATAGCTACTTCCCCTTTTTCAAGGGATATTGTCGAAGATTGATTATTATAACTGAAGATTGAGTTAGATACTCCCCATAATTGCACATTCAGTGCCGACTCACCAGTATTGAAATTTCTGGCCCAGCCTTTTAACTCAAGAATCCCTTCACATCTTTCATTACTCATTCTCTCAAGGCGTGTTGCCAGTGAACCTGGAAAAAACCTGGGACCTGAACTAACAACAATGCCTGTTCCGTTCAAACGGTTCTCGTTCTCCTGTTTTAAACTGGACCTGACTGAACTGCCTGTTAGAAGCGAGCCTGTAATGATGGCAGCAAGAAAAAGAATGATCAGGAACTGATACAAGGTGTTCAATCGGTAATAAGCAATTGAACGAAATATTATATGAAAAGAATTCAGCTTCACGTAAAGTTTCTTCTGGATCAATTATTTTAATTTCCCACTTTCTAAGCGAAGGCTTTTCCCAAGCTTTGCGGCAAGATCTAATGAATGGGTTACAGCAATTATGGTTGTTTCCATTTCCCTGTTGATTTCAAGAAGAAGATTACCAAGTTCGTCAGCATTCTTGCTGTCCAGGGAGCCGGTAGGTTCGTCGGCAAGGAGCATGGATGGCCTGTTTACCAGGGCTCTGATAAGAGCAGCTCTTTGCGCTTCACCACCGGATATCTGCGCAGGAAATTTGTTAATAATATCATTTATCCCAGTGCGTTCTAAAAGATCATTTATGTAATCATTGTGTGGTGGCAGATTACTTTTATGTTTTGGGTTGGCTAGTAAGGGTAGATAGATATTTTCTAGTATACTAAGGTGTGGTAACAACAAGTGATCCTGAAAAACAAAACCAATATTTTCTCTTCTGAATTCTGCAGCTTGATTGGCATTCAGGCCTTGTAAATCATCATTGTTGTATATTATTGAACCCGAATCGGGAAGGTCCAGCATTCCTATTAAATTTAGCAAAGTGGTCTTTCCTGAGCCTGAAGGTCCGGTAACAGCCAATTTATCACCTTTTGATACCTCCAAATTAAGATTATCCAATACAACTCCCCGCTGCGGATAGGCTTTTGAAATATTGTTCAGCTTTAACATTCAATTTAATTATTTAAGGATTTTTAAATCAATGTTTCCTGGTAAACTTTCAGTATCCCTTCGGCCATTTTCCTGGTACTTAATAGTTCGGGGACTCTTTCTTGTCCAGCTTTGCCTAGGCTAACAAGTTTTTCTTTGTCTTTCAATAAATCAGTTAAAGATTTAGCCAACAGCTCAACTGTATCGGGTGAATAAGTTATGCCACCACCGCTCATCTCAATTATCTCAGGGAAGGCTCCGGTGTCAGGCTGAACTACAGGTATACCAGCTGAGTTCGCTGTTAAGATATACAATCCGTAGGCATCTGGTTTTCTGACAGGAACACTCATTATATCTATGGAACTAAAAAATTCTTCTTTTTGTTCTCCATGGAATGCAGAATATAATTTCACGAGATGATCCAGGCCAACTGATTTTATTTTTTGGAGCTGCTCCTTTAGATATGGTTTGTTATCAGCTGTATAGCCCCCGCAAATATGCAATTGCAAACCTGGTACTTCTTCTTTTTTTACAATTGAGATATAAGCATCAACCAGTTTGTCAAGCCCGTTCGGGTAACTCAATCTGGAGTAAAATCCAATTGCAGATGTATCCCCTTTCTTTTTCAAATTCTGAAAAGCATCTTCTTCAAGTCCAGAAGGGATAACTTCAATTTGATCAGGACTAATTCCTGTTTTTTCTACTATCAAGTTCTTAAAATACTCACTCGGACTGATAAACTTATCAATGTTCACAGATTCTTCACCTATAAGCTTCCAGGCTTGGCTTCTATAAGGTTCAATCATTTCATCAATCCAGTCATCCTCGTTCTGAAGGGAACAAATGATCTTTGAGCCGAGTACATCTTTCAATTGTTTGGCAAGCCCCATGATAAGGGCGTTTGAAAGATGTATTATGTCAGGTTTGCCATTTTCCGACAGGTGTTTTGAGAGCCGGGAAATCTCTTTTATCCTACTTTGATCGTTTCCCCTAATCATGTTTAAGGTTGTTTCCTCAAAACCTTCTGTTCTAGTAGTACCAGCCTTTTTAGCTGCAAATCTTAACAGGGGAGGGGCGTCAAAAATCTTATCCATAAAGGAGGGAAGATGTTCGAACATTTTTACTCTTTCTCGCAGGAACATAGAGACAGCACCAAAGAATACCGGGTTTTCAAATTCATCACCAAAGTCCTCACCAATCGGCGGAAGGTAGAGGGGCACTGCTGTAATTTCTGTATCTTCTAGTTCTCTGATGGAGGATACATAAAGCCTGTCTCGGTGGCAGTTGCCACAATAAAATGAATCTCCTGATCCAGGAACAAGGTATGCTATTTTCATAATTGCTGAATTAATTGCCGAAGGCCAACAACCTTCCGTCCTCGGTCAATATACAAAACATATCATTTATAACAGCAGGAGAACAGCTTATTGGCTTACCGGTATCAAAACTCCATTTCTTTTTTCCAGTTTCGAGATTAAGAATATATATAAACCCATCTCTACTGCCAAAAAGTACCTCAAAATCTGTAATCACTGCTGAACCAATAACGCGACCATCTGTCCGGAACTCCCATAGTTTCTTCCCGTCTTTTATATTATAGCAGTATACATACTTGTCTTCACTACCAACAACAACTCTCCCAAGATTAATAGCAGGTGTGGCCATTATTATACTGTATTCGTCTCTGGGAGGAACTTCCCAATCTACGGTCATTGATTGGAGGTCAATTGAATAGAATATTCCCTCGTGGGATCCAACATAGGCATGGTTTCCAACGATGGCAGGAGAAGAGGCTATATACACCTGCAAATCAGCAAATCTTTCCTCAATACCTGTTGTTGGATCAACAATTCGAATCAAGCCATCGCATCCACCAAACACAATTTTTGATCTGGAAATAGCCGGCGTACCATGCACGAAATTATCTGTTTCAAACTTCCAAACCTGTTTGCCGGTTCTGGGATTAACACAATGCAGGCAGAAATCATAACTTCCGAATACAATTAGTTTTTGATCGCCCGAATTCCAGATGTTTACGGAACCGAAAATCTGATTTTCCGTCTGGTAAGTCCATACAAGCTTCCCGGTTGAAGCATCCAGAGCTCTCAGGTCACCATCGAGAGCACCGTAAATCACTTTTCCATCGAGAACTACCGGAGAGGCTTCCACTGCAGTACCGGTTTCATATTTCCATTTAAGCTTACCATCTGAAGTAATGGCAAAAATAGTTCCGTCATTATTTCCAAAGAAAATTGTTCCATCACTTATTACTGGTGAGGAAACTGTCCGGGCATTTGTTTTATAACTCCATTTAATAACCGGTCGGGAGGGTAGTGGAGTCCTTACACGACCACTCAGATCACTGTCACCTCTGTATATATTCCATTCAGGTTGCCCCTCCTGGCTATACCCAACAGATCCTACTATAATCGCTAAAAGGAATGTATGTATAATTCTTTTCATTTATTTCCTGATCTTAATCCTTTCTTGCAAGAGCACCTGTTGGACAGATGTCAATGGCCTTATCAATTCCACCCTTTAAAATTGAATTAAAAGTATTCGTTATGGGTTCAGAAATGAGGCTCATAAAGCCTCTTCCTGTGAAACAGAGTGAGGGGTCAGCTATGTTGTCAACACTCACTCTCACACATAAACCACACTTAATACACTTTGCATTTTCAAAAATCAGGCCATTGTTGACATTAATTTTCTTCTCAATGGGAGGACCGCTTCTTAAACGTTTTGGGTTCTTGGTGCCAAATTCCTCAGCAAATTGCCGTAAATTACAATTTTCCATTGCCCTGCAGTCACAATGCATGCAGTTTTCTGCTTCAAATATACATTCTTCGATTGATGTGGGTTCACTAAATCTTTGAGTATTATCCGGGCATTCCTTTATCCATTCTCTTTTCTCACTTTCATTCATCCTCCCGATTGTAGAATTAAATCGCTTCTTATCCCTGGAAGTTGTTTTTTCTTGATCCTTGGGTTCATGATTAATGAAAGCCACTTTTTCAAATTGTTTTAGGGAACCCGTGAGATATTTAATAATATTGGATATGGCAATGGGTTTATCAATCATCTTCCTGCGGCATGCTTTTTCACAATATTTGGGACAGGTTTCACAGGAGGTTTCAGGATTATCCATTTCCTTATATACCAGTTTCCTGGCTGATTCCATGTCCCCTTTCATAACATACCTGTGCATGAGTGGAATGTTCAAGCCTGCAGGACAAACAAGTTTGCATGGAGCCTCGCATTCAGCTCTATGTTCCATCAGCAAAAGTGATATAGCCTTTGATCTTAAATCAATAACATCTTTGCCTGAGGCTTCAATTATCATTCCTTGCTCAGCAACTGCCGAGCAGGAGGGTATAAACTGGCCGGTTTTAGCATTTTTTACCATGCAAAGCATGCAGGAGGTATAGTGTGGCAGATCTTTTTTATAGCATAGAGAGGGGATATCTATCCCATTTTCACGGGCAGCCTCAATAAGACTGGTTCCCTGGCTTACCTCAATTTCTCTATTGTCAATCTGTAATTTTATCATACACTACTTATCTATAGCATCTGAAGGACAAACTTGCACGCAGCTGTCACATTTTATGCATTTGTCGATATCTATTTCATGCTTTTCATATGGTCTGTATTCAATGGCATCTACCGGACATTCCCTGGCGCATAGCGTACAACCAATACATTTGTCATTTACTCTGTATGTAATAAGATCGGGACATTTCCTGGCAGGGCAAACACCTCTTGAATGGGCCTCATATTCCTCCCTGAAGTATCTGATGCTTGTTAAAACCGGATTTGGTGCTGTTTTACCCAATCCGCATAAGCTTCCTTGAATCACTGAATTACATAATTCTTCCAACTCATCCAGTTCCTGCATTTTGGCTTCACCTCTGGAAAACCGGGTAAGAATCTCAAGCATTTTTCCAGTTCCAATACGGCAGAAAGTGCATTTCCCACAGGATTGGTCGTGGGTAAAGGTCAGGAAATACTTTGCCATATCCACCATGCAATCAGTATTATCCAACACAACCAGACCACCGGAACCCATCATGGCACCCAATCTGGTAAGTTCATCAAAATCAATTGGAGTATCTGAAAGACTTTCAGGGATACAACCTCCAGAGGGACCACCTATTTGTACGGCCTTGAATATTCTGCCTTCAATCACACCTTCTCCTATTTCTTCAACAATGCGTCTGATTGTTATCCCCATGGGGACTTCAATGAGTCCTCCCCTTGATATTTTTCCGGCAAGTGCAAATACTTTGGTGCCTTTTGATCCTTTAGTACCAATTGAATTAAATTCTTCAGTTCCCTTGTTGATGATCCAGGGGATCATGCAGAGCGTTTCAGTATTGTTTACCAGTGTGGGTTTTCCTCTATAACCTTTTACAGCAGGGTAAGGAGGGCGGTATTTCGGATTTCCCCTTTCACCTTCCATGGAGGAAATTAGAGCTGTTTCTTCTCCACAAACGAATGCTCCGGCCCCCTCAAAAATCCTTGCTGAAAAAGAGAAGTCAGTGCCATATAATTTTTTATTCAAAAGCCCATTTTCGATCCCCTGGGCCAATGCGTTTTTCATTCTCTCGACTGCAAGCGGATATTCAGCCCTAATGTAGAATATTCCTTCAGTCGCCCCAGTTGCATAGGCTCCAATCATCATACCCTCAAGGACCCTGTAAGGAAAGGACTCAATCAACATTCGATCCATAAATGCACCCGGATCTCCTTCATCTGCATTGCAAATAATATACTTCTTATCTGATTGGCTTCTTCTGGTAATTTCCCATTTTTGCCCTGTAAGAAATCCACCACCACCACGTCCTCTTAGGCCACTGTTAATGATCAGTTTAATTAAGGATTCAGGGCTATGATGTCGAATCACATTTTCCAATGCTTTGAAACCACCATAGGCAATATATTCACTGTAAAGAAAAGGAGATAATACACCGTAAAATTCAGTAGCAATATGTTTCTGATTCAATAAAAAATTATCGAGATATTTTTCTCTGATATTATCAGCCAGGTTAATGGGACTGTTGACTTTTTCATCAGAATGAAAAGTATCAATCCAGTCGTTCAAAAAGGATTTAATTTTTAGCCTTTTCCTGGAGGGAGATAGATGCTTCAGAACAATATTTTCAACCTGATCTTTTTTTACATTGGTATATCTTACAATTTCCCCATTTTCCCCGTCAAATTCAAGCAAAGGAGTTTGGTTACATACGCCAACACAACCAACAGGTTTAATCCTGGTTTTTATCTCATACTGGTTTATGGTATTATTCACTTCTGAAAGTATCTCTTTACTTCCCCCGGCAATGCAACAGGATCCAAGGCCTACTCTAATCTCACTGGAAACTTCGGAATGTTCACTGCTTTTTTGAGTAGATTCAGCATCCGTTTTGTTATACAAGAAGTCATCTATTATATTTCTTATCTCAGAATTTTTTATATGTCCATAAGTTGTGTTATCAATCTGTACAACCGGGGCCAGAGTGCAGCAGCCAAGACAGGCTACACCTTCCAACGAGAACTTTCCATCAGCAGTAGTGCTTGTATCCTTCCCGATTTCCAGTTCCCTTTTAAATGCATCCATAACAAGGGGTGCACCCTTTACATGACAGGCAGTTCCGGTACAAACCTTAATGATGTGTTCTCCGGCAGGGATATGCCTGAATTGTGAATAGAATGTTGAAACACTTGAGAGTTGCCCAGGGCCAATTTCTGTTATTTCACAAATATATTGTAGAGCCTCAGATGGAAGATAATTTAATTCGTTTTGTAATGCCTGTAGAATTGGGATTACTTTGTCTTTAGAAGTACCTATCCTGGCTACTATTGAATTAACTACCTCAATAATATCAATTTTTTCTGCAGTTTTGCAGTTACAATCCCCGGTCTCTATGTGTACTGTTTCACTCATTCAGAAATACAATAAAGAAATTCTTCCGATCTAATGTAGATGCTTCCATCAGAAAATGCAGGAGTACAATTTGTTCTTTCTCCAAGTGGAGATTCATTCACAATATTAAATTCTTTGCTGGCATTTACAATATGCATAACACCAGCCTGGTCAAGCATATATACCAGGTTATTCGCAATAATGGGTGAGGCATAAAACCCATAATCAAAATCATGATCCCAAACCAGTTCACCTGTCTCAGTATCATAGCAGGCAACAGCACCCCAGCTGGTTAAAACAAAAACAAGTTCTTCTGTTGCAACCGGACTGGCTACCTCTGGTGTATATTCATTGTCTTCCCAAACAATTGAAGCATTTTCGCCTGGATCAATAGCTACAAGTTTTGCAAAATCATTTACGGCAAAAACATATTTGGAATTTACACCTACTGATGGACCCACTTCCCCACTCATACATTTTACATTCCATAATTCCCTGCCCGTTTCAATATCGTAAGAGATAACCGAAGGTTCCGAAGTAAGGATGACCTGTGTAATGCCATCAAAAGTTGCAATTACCGGAGATGCCCAGGAAATGGCAACTGTCCTGTTGGTTTCCCACAGTTGATCACCAGTGTTTATATCAAAAGCTATTATTGACTTTCTCTTATATTGATCATATTGGACCAATAACTTGTTATCGTGTATAATCAAGGACGAGGAATGACCATAATGATTCTCTGGTACTCCAAGGTTTTTGGCCCAGATTCTATTGCCCTCGAAATCGAGGCAAACAAGGTTTCCTGTTGCAAAAATGGCACAGACAAGTTCTCCATTGGTAGCAGCAGTGGGTGCTGCCAGGCCAGTATCTTCTGAAGTTTCAGGAGGTGTTTTTGGTTCTCCCTCAACACCTGTGGTTGAGGAAGTCCAAAGCAGTTCACCAGAATCCTTTTCGAAACACATTACTTCCGTTGCAATACCATTTACCCCGGTTAAAAAGATTCGGTTATCCCATATAACCGGAGAACTAAAGCCATGTGTTGGAACCTTTACTTTCCATTTGATATTCTTTCCTTCTTTGCCATTCCAATCAGAAGGATAGGCAACTGAACTTGCAATTCCGCGGCTGCCATTTCCCCTGAAGAATGGGAAATTATCTGAAACAGAAGTTTTAGCTTGAATGACCGGACTATTTGATTCAATGACTTCTTGTTTATCAATTTCTATAGGTACAGGAGTGTCAACAGATTCCTGAATTACCGGAATCTCTTTTATTTCAGGAGTTTTAACAGTTTTACTGATTCCCTCTGAAACAGTTTCATTCACGACAGGAAGGGGGGCAGGAAGTTCCTTTCTGAGCATAAAGGAAACGATAAAAGCCAATACAATTACACTTGCAGAGGATACCATTACAAATAGCCTTCTATTTTTATTGAAACCAACTAAATCAAACTCATCATCAGGTTTATCGGGCATTCTCTTTTTATTACGGATAAGTATCTGCTTACTGAGTACAAATATTAAAGCTCCGATAATTAATAGATAAGTACCGGTTTTGATTTGCCATTGGCTTGCAAAAAAAGCTCTTCTGGACATAAGGTCAAGGGCCCTGACCTGTTCCTTAAGATCCTCGTTAATGGGATCTGCATCATACATCTCTTTCAGATTTAAAAGAGAAGGATTTTCCAGTGGTTTTATGGTTTTAAGCTGAATATAGCCCAGGATCATAATCACAGCAACAAAAAGAGTGAAGAGACCAGAAATATATCCGATTGTCTCAAGGGCTTTTATATTTTTTTTATCAAAAATCATGCACTGGTGTTTTTTTCAATATGAATCGGGCAATACTCAAAACATCTCCCACAACTGTAACATTTACCCTGGTGAGGTACGTATTCTTCCCTCTCTCTTCGTATGGATAGCGAAAGTAAACCCAGAGCAAGGGATAAACCCAGGAACGCACCAAGCCACGGAGTCCCATTACTGAATCTGGCCAGTATTAGCTGTTCTTTGTCATAAAGTTCACTTAAAGTCAATCCTGATTCCTTAAAGCTAATTGCCTGTTGTGATATAGCTCTTATCCCTGATTCATTTTCCAGGCGGATCTCCCGGGATAGTCTAACATCCCGGTGAACAGTAGCTAAATCATCAGAGAATCTTTCAGACAACTTAATACCACCATAGATAAAAAGGGGAATTAGTAGCAGATAAATCAGGAATCGCCTTCTGGAGTTTTTTGTTTGCTCTTTCGGTGCATCAATAGTGGAAGGGAGAATTGCATTGTAAGGGCAGGAATGTTCACATAGTTTACAATTGATACAATTATCAGGAGTTATGCTTAGATGTTTTCTTGAAAACCTTGAGAACCAGTTTAAAATCACGCCATATGGGCATAAGAACCGGCAATAGGGCCTATTGACAAAGATACCAGAGATAAGCAGTAGCAAACCAAACACGACCATGTTTACTGGGGCATTGAGTCTGTAAATACCAACATATGGATCGTATTTGCAAATTATAAATTGGCTGTCAGTAGCTGCGAAGAGTATGGACAGTCCTAGATATAGATAGGGGATTGAACTCAGGAATGTTTCCACCCTTACAGGGATTTTTACAGGATACAAGCCGGTAAGTTCCTGGATGGCCCCGAGGGGGCATGCACCTGCGCAGAACTGTCTTCCATAGAGCAAAGCAAAGATAAGTGGTAGTAGAAAGAATAGCAGGGCAGATAGAGGAAGGACGTAACCTTCGTTAAACAGGGCCAATGCAACATTCTGCACCGAACCAACAGAACATATACAGCCTTCGCGATAAAAACCAAAATAGGCTACAGTGAATACCGAAGTCCATAGAATGGCATTTCTCGATCTTTTCTTAAGTGTAAAATGAGTAGTAAAGATCAGAACTCCAAGTAAAACGGCAACATCCAAATACTCCAATATCTGGTTTCGGGGACTGCTTAGCTGGTATTCAGGATATACATAGCCAGATTCAAATTCAGGTTGAGGAAATCGCTGTTGGGCATACAGGATAGTTTGCCAGGCAATTAGCATAAAAACAATGATATAGGGTAACTTTCTACGCATTATCTTTTTGGTTGATATCCTGATTTTGGTTTATACGCTTGAGTTATTGGCACCCTTTCAATAGCATTTGAAGGACAGGCAATAGCAATGCTGCATTGATTGCAGTTTCTACATAATGCGTGATTAATTTGCATATGTAATGAACCATTTCCGAAATCGGTGCACCCTTTTACACATTTTGCACAACCTGTACAAAGATCTTCGTCAATCGTATATTCGAAATAGGGCTCTTCAATAAATTTCCTGGTAATGGCGTTGGTAGGACAGAGCTGAACTTCAGCTCCTGTATCCAGATCTTTTATCCCTTGTCGCAGAAATCCACTACAAAGATCACAGTAGCCACACATTTCAAAAGAGTGCATACATTTGGCCGCAGAGGGAGTGAGGACACAATGGGTCTCGCATTGTCCACATTGCGTGCATTTTAAAGGATCTATTTGCCACACCAGTTCCTTAATTGCAGTTTTAGACACCAGATTTACAGTCAAATAGGTGAGGGGTAAAGCAACCACCACCGTACCTGCTTTTTTTACAAAATCCCTTCTTGACTGATATTTATTTTTGCTACTCATTTCTATTCTTTTGATACAATTACCTCACAACTGCTTACCCCAGGGCAGGAAGCATAATCAGGGCATGAGGAGCATTCTTTTTTTAAAACGATCTTTTTCCCTAGTAAAAGGGTCAGGCAAGCCAGCATTAAGGCAAGGCCCCACCTGGATAACTTTAAAATAAAATCTCTCCTTTCCATTATCGGTCCTTTCTTTTGAAAATATAAATCTTTGAATCCTTTGGATTTGCAGCATATATTAAACCTTCACTACTTACAGCTATGTCAAGAGGGTAAGAGGCTGCAAAATTGGCAGGTTGGGCAATCGGCTCAATCAACTTGCCATCTGGCTTAATAAGTTTAATCCTGTTTAGACCTTTTTCAGCCGTTACGATATTTCCATCTGGTGTATACGCGAAATGAGCAGGATTACAGCAACCACAAAATTCCCCAAAATCATCTCCTTCTTCACCAAAAGCGCGTAAAAGCTCTCCTTCGATATTCCTGAATTCAATATTCCTTTTACCTGTATTCGCTATAACAAGAGTGTCATCCATGGTAAGATGAACATCAAAATAGGGACTGGGTATTATGAATTGATTTCCCGGATAACCAACAATTGATTTTAGTGCCCCATTTTTATTTAGCACATATACAAGCAGGTTCCCAGCATCTGCAAATGCTACATATTCCCTGTTTGCTGTTATACTGGTAATTATTGCTTCATCGTCATATGGACCCCATTCATCCAGGAGCTCTCCTGAGAGGTTGAATAAGCAAATTTTCTCCCTAGTAGTAGCAAATAGAGTATCGCCAAATACTGCCAATGCCCATACAGTTTCCTCTAGAGGGTATTCCCATTCCAGGTTAAGGCTGGTGCTGTAACCGGCAATGAAAGATTCGCCCGCACAAATCATTTTATCCTTTTTGCTAAGAGCGACTGAGGTAAGTTTTCCGTTCTCCACTTTAAGTTCCTTAAAAACTGACCATTGAGTCTCTAGTTCTGCTTGTTCAGTTTCTACCTCAATGACAATTTTTTTATCGGACATACCGGTGGCGATATCAAAGACTATGTATCCAATGCAAATTAGAATAAGAACGACTGATATTATTCCCGCAATTTTTTTATTCATTTAATTATCAGTATTTATCACTTACGTCAAGGCATATCATATTGTGTGAATCTCTCATAATAAGATATCCATCAGCATAGGCCAATGGTCCCCAGGCATCGATACCCTCACCTATGGGATTAAAGCTATTCAGAAGGTTTACACTATTTGTATTAAACTTGAACATAAAAAGTTCTGCATCATCGTTGACAAGAAACATTTTATCTCCAACTACCATGTAAGGGCCCAGGCCATACCTATTTTCCTTTCCACTTGTCCAAACCGGGTTCTGGAGATTTGAGATATGATAACAGGCAAGCTGATTTCGCATAGCTCCCGCGTCTTTTGGATTGATTGTCCAGAGAAATTCACCGGCTAGAATTGGAGTTTGCTGCTCACTGGCAAGTCCTTCCCTTGGGGAATGCAATTCAATTACATTGGCTACCATTTCACTGCCCGATCCACTAACTTTTAGTTTTCCACCTCCTGCTCCATAACCGGTGGTAAATACTATCTCATTGTTGCCTATATATATTGGACTTGTTGCCACAACAGTTGGACTCCATTCGCTAGTCTTCCAAAGTATCTTTCCACGATCCTCCCCATCAGCAGCCACTCCACAGATACCTCCCACAGCCATATAGATATATGTTTTTCTCCCCATTATAGTTGCTGGGATAACGGAAGAATGTGACATCTTCCATTTGAGGGGGTTGGGTGTTTCCCACTCTATTTCACCAGTTTGGCAATTTACACCTATAAGAAGGGACTCTCCACCTACGCTAATTACCGCTATATCCCCATCAATTAATGGACATTGGGCCGTATACCATTGAGGAATTTCAGCACTAAAGTCTCTAACAAGATCAAGGGACCAAAGCAGATTTCCTGTTTCAGTTTCAAGGCACATTACATGGCATCTCGGTCCAATTGAGATAATAAAATCATCCGTTACAGTTGGAATGGTGCGAGACATTCCATGATTTCTTTTTATGTTCACATTGTACCATCTTTTCCATATTTCCTCACCAGTTTCAAATGAAAAACACCTTAATACATCGGCTCTTATTTTTTCATCATAATCAAGAACATAAACTTTGCCTTTATGAATGGCAGGACCTGCATGTCCCTCACCCAATTTTATTTGCCAGACAATTTCCGGGCCTGTTTCAGGCCATATATCGGCAGTAGGAGTAGGATCTTTACTAATATTGTCGAAATCATTCCCTCTAAAACGTGGCCAGCTTCCTTTAGAATCTGTTTCAATAGGAGTATAGGATTCAAAGAATTCACCAATTATAACTAATTCATTATCACCTATAAGCTTTGGCCTTGCATCCATTCCTGGAACTCTCGCCTCCAGGTTATCCACTGGTTTATTGCTCACAAACCAGACAAATGCCGTTGTCAAAACAGCAAAAACTACTATTGGAACCACTCTGCTTAAAGTCGGAAACGATTTCATCTACGTTGACTTATTCTATGCTTTTAATTTGTCTATTGTGAGTCAGAAAGAAAGGCACTTACTTTTTTAGAGAATACACCATAAGTACTTCCCCATGACGGATATAAAGCTTACCATCACGAATAACAGGATGTGCCCAGTAGGGGCCTTCTCCTTTTGAAATCTTAAATTCGCTTACGATATCAAGCTTTTCAGGATTTATATTTGCCAGCGCCACATGGCCTGATTTTTCCTCAAATAAATAAAGCATGTTATCAGCTGAAATAATAGATCCTTTATTACGCCATCGGGTTTTCCATTGGGTTTCACCCGTATTCCAATCTACGCATATCCAATCACCCATAGAGTTACTCATGTATGATGTACTATAAATGTAATCGCCAATTAATACGGCTCCTCCATGGTGTGGACCCAATTCGTTGTTTTTCCATATTACACTGGCTTCATTACCATCCTTTGAAAGTTCTATTTGTACGGCAATAAATTTATATCCATTGGCAACCAGTATTTTACCATCCCTGTACAAGGGGGTCATAGCATGGTTTTTTCTTAAGCGGTCCTCAGTAGGTTCATTTTGCTTGTCATAGTTAATTTTCCAGAGGATTTTGCCATTACTTGCATCGATTCCAAAAATATGCGTGTCCAAATTGCTAACTATTATTTTCTTTCCGCCGTGCTTGACAAGCTTAGGATTTACATAGTGGGCATTTTCATTTAATGCTTCAGCTTCCCAGACCAGGTCCCCGTTTGAGGCATCAAAGGCTACTAGCGAAGCTTTCCCTCCTCCGGGAGATACGATTATTTTATTATCTACGTAAAGAGGGGACTCCGATATTCCAAATCTGGCTGCCCTCGCATTGTACAACTTATAGTGATTCTTTGACCAGACTATCTTTCCGTTTTTATCTACACACACAATATCGCCGGCTCCGCTAACCAGATAGATCTTACCATTTACATAAGTAGGGGTACATCTTGTTCCGGTATGATTTCTGATCCATGCATCACCATAAACTACTTCCCATTTCTTTGTTCCATTGAATGATAAAGCAGTTAAAACATCAAGAGAGTCTTTCCGACCAGATATGTAAATTGCATCATCAGAGATGGTTACGGAAGAATAGCCAAAACCAATGTCCTCAACTTCCCATAGTAATTCAGGCCCTGCTGCAGGCCATTTTTTCAATAAGCCGGTCTCGTTATAAATGCCGGTTCGATCCGGACCTCGCCAATCATACATCTGGCCGTTTGCCATATGGATAAAAACTGAAAATATAAAAAGGCTTAATCCGAATCTAATTGATTGATATTTCATATTTTATTTGAATTTACAGATATTTGCTATTATACATGAACCATCCAAAATAGGTATTAAGTATATTATTTCAAATACAATTCATTCCTACAAACAACAGAGTATTATTAACTGATTAAAAATCAGTATTTAATATTAAGGCTGAAAGGCTAATTTAAAATGATTATATTGACATAGTTATATAGTAACAGTTTAATAATATGCCATTGAAATTAGAATACAGAATAAAAGGCTGATAATGGAGGAGTCAGATACATAGTTTAGAGGAGGAATGCTATGAACTTCCTGAGAAAAATGGGTGAGTATAAAGGATTAGTTTCCCAATTGTTTATAAAAATTAAGCTAAAGAGAAACTATGTTGAAATTCTCAGGAAAGTGAAACAGAATGCTCCGTAATGTCATCTATGGTTTTTGATTTTACAGGTGTTTGGCCCTTGGTATATCCCAAATCGGTCAATCTTAGGTGGCGATAACCTGATAATCTGTTTCTTTCCATGGTCAATCGTCCACAATCCAGCTCACAACCATCAATTACAAGCATATCTGTGTCTTTTATAGAATCGATCATTTCATCAATTCCTGCACCTATAAAAGCAAGGCATTTCATTTGTCGGATTTTATCGCCATGTAGTTTCCTGGCAACAAGATCTGATATTCTGCCTA